>Ga0123353_10018037_pt1 | contig 10413 bp, 6 predicted proteins | sample TergutLab28metaG_3_FD_92763 | JGI IMG/M metagenome (GOLD analysis project Ga0123353, IMG submission 92763) | Labiotermes labralis P3 segment gut microbial communities from Petit-Saut dam, French Guiana - Lab288 P3 | ecosystem: Host-associated > Arthropoda: Insects > Digestive system > Gut ...
GGGAACCCGGAAAAATCGGAGACGGACGTACGCCGAAAAAACGTTACGCCCTGCGGTTTTTTCAAAAGAACCGTTGGCGGAACGACGGTGAAGCGTCAAAATAATTAGTTAGAGGTTCCCTTGATGATATCGCGACGCGAGACGCCGAGGGAACGAAGGGACGCGATTTCGCTTTTGCGGGCTTCGTAGAACAGGTATACGCTGGTGACGACGACCAGCACGCTCAGCAGCAGAGCGGCTCCGCACAGGAGCATCGTCAGGTTCCGCAGCGTGCCGGCCAGGTCGGTGAGGGCCTGCTGTTTGTCGATCTGGTGCGACACAAGGAACCCCTGTTCTTCGTACTGCCGCGCGATCGCCAGCACGTCCTCTGGCGACCCGACGATCATCTTCACGCGCCGAGCACCATAGGCGATTTCCTGCTCCATCGGTGTGCGGAATTCGCCGTCGATGAAGTTAACCTCGCCACGCGTCCACTGGCGGACACGCCAGGCCAGGTCGGTGTGCATTGTGGTTTGCTGCGAGACGCCAACGACCGTGAACGGGACCTCCAGTTGTTCGTCGCGGCCGAACGCGCCTTTTCGCGTCCAGCGGAATGTCAGCGGTTTCCCGAGGCAGTCGGCTTTATCCAGGCCCAGCCGGGCCAAATCGGACTCGGCGACCACGAGGCTCTTGTCCGTGTCGATCCATCGGCCGTGGAACACGGAGAACCGCTCCGGGTCGGTCGGGAGAGTCGCCTGCACCGCGATCTGGCCGCCTCTGACCGGTACGTCCAGGGCAAGTTCGCCGCGGGCAGCGAGGAACGTCGGACGCGCCATCTGCAACGCGGAGAGCACCTCGCGGCCGATGGGCGATTTGTCCAGCCGTGTCGCCCGGTAGACGTTCATCTTCAGCATCGTACGTGGATCGAAGGATTCCAGTTGGAAGCCCGCGCCCTTGATGGCGTCCCAGTCTTCAGCCTTCGCCAGGCGAACGTGCCACTCCGCCGGTGTGCGTGCCGGCGAGACCGTTTGACGTGCAACCTCGTGCCGCCAGTCGGTGTCGTCCATCTGGAGAACGTCGGCAGGCCGTGCGCCAAGCCGGTCGAACGGGTTGTCGACAGACACGTCATTCTTCAATTCACGATCCCAGGCATCGACAACACTGGCGGGGATGGCCACGGCCGACGTCCCTGCTTCTGTCGTCACATACACGAACGGAACGACCCGAACAAAGGTGCCGGGCTTGTCGCGCAGGGCCTTCAGGGTCATCGGATCAAGCTGCCTCGGCACCACGACATGGGCGGGTTCGTCGAAACCGCTCACCACGCGGAAGGCGTCCTGACAACGAGCAGCTTTCACGACGCGTTGCATCTCCGCCAATGATCCTGTGAGAGTGAACCGGAGGCTGGGACCGGGATCAGAACCCTCCGCTTGATCCTCAGTCTCGTCGTCTACAGGGTCGATCTTGACTTTCTCAGGGTCCACGATCAGCGTCGCTTCCATGATGTTATTTTCGACCCCGCCAGCCAATTCTCCTGTAACACTTGGCCACCGGGCGGGTGTCAGGGCTTGCGACAACGAATTGATGATCGACAAGGTGTCTGGATTGGTGGTGATGACGTAGGTCGCCTGCTGCGGCCACGCTTTCACATCAACCTGGTCAAACGCCAACCCCAGCGGCGTCGTGATGCCGGCGATCTCGTCCGTGTACACGCCGCCCAGAAGCCTCTGGAACGCTGCCGGGTTGTCCAGCGTGACGATCATGTTGTCCGGCACGGCACCAAGGGCCGCCCAGCGCGGATCGTTCGGGGTCAACACGATCAATTTGCCGCTGCGGGACGACTCGACATAAACCGGCAGCACACGAACATCCTTCGAATGCGGCGTTCTGTCCGTGAGAATTTTGAACCAATTATCGGGCCCGAACGTCGGGACGCGATCCTGTCGCACGGGTTGAAGCACAAGCCCCATGCGTTCGGCCATGGCGCGAACCTTCGCCTCGTCCTCCGAGGACCACACCAGGGCGGTCGGGTACTCCACCGGGCCGGTACTTCGCTCCTCGCCGATGTGTCGTGTGACATGACTGACCCAAAGATCAAGCGAGCGGATGACGTCCGCACATACGTAGCCACGGTCGGTGCCCTGGACGATGCCCGCGACGGTGAACTCCCGCTCCTCCATCTGGGGCACGCCGTCACGACTGCGTTCCACGCGAACCCGAACGCGCTCACCCGGCGTGGAAATTCCCAGTTGGTTCGCCAATGTGCTGGCGAGGACGATCTCGTTGGGATCGTCGCCCAGGCCTCGCCCGGCGATAATTCGCGATTCCGAAAAGGCTGGATCATCAGTCCCGGCACTTTCCAGCACGGTCAACGCAGCCCGCCCCGTTCGCGAAGGCGGGTTGTTCGCGTTCGCCATGCCGCGAGGTTCGGGCAAAACCGCCCTCGCGCGGTGTGCGGCGCTGTGGGCGATTTTGTATGGCTACAGGCCGTTCATTTGCATGATCGCGGGTAGTCAGGCCAACGCCCGCGAACTGCTGCGTCCTACGCGCACGTTCATCCTTGAGGAGCCGCTGCTGTTGGAGGATTTCCCCGAGGCGATCTACCCGTTGCGGGGGTTGGAGAATTCCTCCAAGCGGCAGTTGCAGCAGCACATTCAAGGGCGGCTCACGCACGTCCATTGGGGCCAGGACAAGATGGTCTTTCCCTCCATCGAGGGTGAGCACCTGCCGCGTGCCCTGCGCGAGGACGGGTTTGAGGTTTCGCCCTCGGCGGGGTCGATCATCTCGACGACCAGTCTGGACAGCAACCTTCGCGGCCAGCAGCACACGCGGCCCGACCGTTCGATCATCAGGCCGTCGCTTGTTCTGCTCGACGATCCGCAAACCCGTGAATCGGCCATGTCCGCCGACCAGACCCGCAAGCGGCTGAACCTCATCCACGGTGACGTGATGGGCTTGGCCGGGCCCGGCGAGTCCATCTCCGCGCTGATGACCTGCACCGTCATGTACGAGGGCGACCTCGCCGACACGCTGCTGGACAGAGAAAAATCGCCCGAGTGGGAAAGTGAGCGGACCAAGCTCATTTACGCATGGCCTGTCGACACAAAATCATGGGACCAATACGCCGAAATCCGCCGCACCAAAGGCCGCGAGGCGGCGAACGCATACTACGCTGCCCATCGTGAGGTGATGGATCGCGGTGCGTCGGTCGGCTGGCCAGATCGGTTCGACGCCAAGGCGGGCGAGATTTCCGCCATTCAGCATGCGTTTAACCTTCGTTTGAAAACCGGGCCTGACGGGTTCGCCACGGAATACCAGAACGAACCCACCCTCGTCCAGACCGCCGACAGCATGTTGTCGGTCGATCAGGTCGTCGCCAAAGTCAGCGGGCACAAGCGCGGTGAGATTCCAGCTGCCTGCACGAAGTTGACCATGTTCGTCGACGTCCACGACTCGCTGCTCTATTACATGGTCTGCGCCTGGGCGGAGGATTTCAGCGGGCAGATCGTGGAGTACGGCACGCTGCCCCAGCAGAACCGTTCGTTTTTCACTCGCAACGATTCGCTGCACACGCTCGGGCAGTTGTTCCCAGGCCGGGGTGTCGAGGGTGCAATCCACGCCGGGCTGGAGAAGGTGGTTACGGAATACCTCGCCAAGGAATGGTCGCGCGGCGGTGCGTTAATGCGCCTGGACCGACTGCTCGTTGACAGCGGCTACAAACCCGGCATCGTCGCCGACGTGAAGCGCCGTTGCGGCGGTGCCGTGATGATGCTCTCCAAGGGCGTCGGCATTCGCGCCACCCGGCGACCCTTCGCCGCGTACACCAAGCGGCCCGGTGAAACCATTGGCGATCACTGGTACGTGCCCAACGTCTACCCCGAACTGGCTGCACTGAAACGGCCCTCCGGCGTCGCCCATGCCAGTGCGTCGGCCCTCGCCAACGCTTCGGTTGTCGTCAACGTCTCGGCGGGCGTTGACGTGTTGGAAGGTGTAATCCCGGCCGTGCCGCATCAGTGGTTCTGGGACGGACGCGAACACATCGACCCCGGCAAAGAGGCCAGTGCCCAAGCGACCCGCCTCGCCAACAACACGACCACCCTCGCCACCGAATACGCGAAGCAAGGCAAAGACTGGGAAACTGAACTCCGCCAGCGGGCGCGCGAGGTGGCGCTGTGCCGAGAGTTGGGCCTGACGTTGCCGCTGGCGTTGTCTGCACCTCCCTCGCCTTCGCAGCAACCCGCACCCACCCCCGACGACGATGACGCCGACAAACCCGAAAATGAGGAGAAAGACGAAAATGGCTCAAAACAGTCAGAATAACCGGAACAATCAGCATTCCAAGCGGCCTGACAGCCTTACGCTCACCGCCCAAATGGAGATCACCCTCGACGCTGCCGCTGGCGATGGTGCTGGTGGCGGCGACGGACGAGCGCCCTTGCCCCGGTTCAGCATGGTCGCCTACACCGGCGGCACGATGCGGATTGCCGGTTGGCGTCACCCGGTCGTCGTCGACCTGGCCGGGCTGGCGATCCCGTCGCAGTCACGCCCTATCCGGTTCGGTCACGATGCGAACTCCGGCGTCGGCCACACCGACTCCATCGCCGTTCGCGGTGGACAACTCATCGCGTCGGGCGTGATCTCCCGCGACACCGAGGCGGCTCGCGAGGTGGTCGTGTCGGCGAAAAACAGATTTCCCTGGCAGGCCAGCATCGGCGCGTCGGTCGAGCAATCGGAGTACGTGAAGGAGAATCAGACCGTGCTCGTGAACGGCAAAGAGTTCTCCGGCCCGGTGAACGTGGTCCGCAAATCCACCCTCGGCGAAATCAGCTTCGTCGACCTCGGTGCCGACGGCAACACGTCGGCCAGCGTCGCCGCCTCGGCTGTTGAAGACGATTCGACTTCTTTGGAAACCTCACAAACCCAGGAGCAAACCCCCATGACGATCACCGCTGTTGCTGACAACACGACCACCGCAGACACGAGCCCCCAGACGAACACCCCCGCGACGACGGCCTCGGCAGGCGTGGCACCGCCCTCCACCCTCTCCACTTCCGCCACAACCTCCAGTCCCGCCGCCGTCGTCGCCTCCGATGACCCCATCACGCAGATGCGCCATCGCCTTGCCGCCGAAACGCGGCGGATCGACGCGATCCGTGAACTGTGCAGGGGCAGGTACCCCAAAATCGAAGCCCGCGCCATCGAGGAAGGCTGGGACTCCTCTCGGACCGAGTTAGAAATTTTCCGCGACCGGCCCGTGCCGCCGTTCGTCAGTTCGCCACGCAAGGCACCGACGCCACAGGTGTTCGAGGCCGCGGCGCTCATGTCGTCGGGCATGTCGATGAGCCGCATCGAGACGTTTTACGACGACCCGGTCCTCACGGCGGCGGAACACATGCGCGGCGTGGGCATTCAGGAATTCTGCGAAATCGTCTGCGGCCATGCTCTGCCGCGATTCCGCAGCCATGCGTCCGACTGGCTCCAAGCCGCGTTCAGCACCGTGTCGCTACCGGGCATTTTGTCAAACATCGCCAACAAAATGCTGTTGGAGGGTTACAGCTACATCGAAGACGCCTGGCGTCGCATCGCGAAGATTGCCAGCGTGAACGACTTCAAAGAGCACAGCCGCTATCGGATGACGGGGAACTTCACCTTCGAACAGGTCGGCGCGGACGGCGAACTCAAGCACGGCAAGCTCGACGAGATGAAGTTCACCCAGAAGGCGAACACGCACGGGATCATGTTCTCGCTGACCCGCCAGATGATCATTAACGATGACATGGGCGCGTTCACCGACATCCCTCGCCAGATCGGTATGGGGGCCGCAGAAGCCATCGCCGACGCCGTGTGGGGTCGGTGGTTGTCAAACCCCGTCGGGCCTGACGGGCATGCGTTCTTCTCGGCTGCCCACCGCAATCTCATCAGCGGCGTTGACTCCACTCTGACCGTTGCGGGTCTGACCAAAGCCGAGGTGGTCTTTGCCGAGCAGACCAAACCCAACGGCAGGCCACTCGCGGTGTACAGGCTGATGCACGGCCTCGCGGGGTACAGTTTATCGGCATGCGGTTTCGCGGTGCGTTTCCTCACGGCACGCGGTCTTTCGGCATGTTCCTCCGTCTGGCGATGGTCACCGTCGCGGTGGTCGCGTTTTTGGCGACGCCGTTGGTGGCGTGTCTCATCACAGACTGTCCGGTTGGCGCGATCAAGTATGACGCCGGGGAGGCGGTCATTCTGCACGGTAGTGCCGAGGCGTTCGACAAATTAAACCCCATCCTGCTACCCGGCATTACACCGGGCGACGCTTCGGCTTGGTTCAACAGTTCCGTTTCGAAGTTGACCACGTTGCGGGGTTATGCACACGCGGGCCGGGGCGCGGGCACCACGCAGCAGTCGGCGAATCGGCAGGTGATGTTGATTCAGATTTGGGGTTGGCGGGACACGAACGGCAACGGCCAGGCTGACGCCAAGGATCGGAACAAGGTGTGGGTGAAGTTGTTCGAGCTTCAACCCTCGAAAAACAACGGTGACGGCAGTGGTGGGAACGTGGTCGGATGGGACATTCCGACGCTGGCGGCGACGATTCAGACTTCGACGTGGCGTGGGGATTTGCTCCAGGGCAGGGAGTTGCCGTTGAGGCAGGGTCGGTCGTGGCTGTTGTTGATTCGGGTTGTCGATTTGATGGGCAACACCAACCTCATGGACGTGCCCGGCGGCTTGGAGAAATGGTGGGACGGCACGGAGGGCGGTGCCGGGTCTGGTGTGGATGGTGACCAGTACGTGGATTTTGAGGGGCACACGCCGGGGACTGGCGATCAGCGGATTTTGAGTCGGCATGTGGCGTGGTGTTTTTCGCCCAGTTTGGAGTAGGAATTTCGGCGACGGTGGAGTGGTTCGATTTGTGCGGTTTCGGACGGCTTCGTTCGGTGTTGCCCTCGGTGGGCGACGCCGTGGCGGGCACATGTATAAGGATACAGACTATGAAACGGTTTTCGATGACGGCTGGGATGATGACGGCGGTGACGATGGTAGCGGCGATGTTGATGTTGGCGGCGGTGTCGCTGCCGGTGGCGGCCCAGGCGCAGAGCGCCGCGCAGGGTGACGCGGTACAGGCTGGCGACGTGCAGGCGGTGACGCAGGGGTTGACCAACACCGAGTTGTTGGAGTTGGTCAATCGGGAGATCGCGGCGAGGAATTATGTAGCGGCGTTGGCGGCGGCTCGGGCGCTGGAGGCGTCGAGTGAGCATGATTGGGCCTGGGCGGAGAATGCCAAGACGCTCGCTCAAACGCTCTGGCACATGGGCAGGCCTGACGAGGCGATCGCCTACGTGAAATCGGCCATCGCCGATCCTGACCGCAGTCATCAGCGGATCGAGGGCATTGCGGGGGCGTGTCACTCGCTGGGGCAGAATCTGTCGCACCGGGTGGAGTTCGCGAGGTTGTACATGCAGAATCGCGGCACTGCGACGGAGCATGGCGTTTATTTGTTGTTTACGGGCTTGGTTCACGACAAAAAGTTTGACGAGGCCCTCGTGGTCGCGTTAGAGTACGGACCTGACACAGTGAACCTCGGTCCCGCTTGGACGCGGCACGAACGGCTGAAGTTGTTTGTGCAGCTTCGTCGTGCAGACGCGGCGACGGCGGAGGCGTTGGAGTTTGTGAAGGTCGCGACGCATCCGATGCAGGCGGCGAACGCTATCCAGCATTTGTTACCCGGCGGTGACGTGTCGCTGTGCGTCGGGCTGACCGCCCAGCAGGTGCTCGATGGTTACAAGATTTCGCTTCGCCGCGACACGGGCAGATTGAACTCCGAGTCGCTGGTGGCGTTGGCGAATCAGTTGACCAAGGGCGGCACCGGCCGACCGCTGGTTGTGACGGACGCCGCGAAAGCCCTCGCCGCTCAGCTCGGCGACGCCGATGCACCGCTGGCCGAGTTCCTTCAGCCGTTGCTGTGTGGCGATCACGCCGAAGCCTTCCGCGTCGCATACGCCCGCGCGAAGGCGGCGGAAAACGACGCCGACTACATCATGTGGATCAACGCCGCCGCCGGGGCGATCCGTTGTGTCGACCAACACTACAACGGCCGGGCGCTGGACTTCGTGCGGTTCATCAACGGCGAACTCGACACCAACCCCGCCGCCGACCTCGAGGCCGCAGACAAGGGGGTGGCGAAATGAACCGCCACTCCGTCACACCGTACTCCGCAGTTTCGCGCTCCGAGACCCCGCACGCCGCAGTCCGTTGCACCGCACCGCGTCGCACAGTGTTTCCCTGCACAACGCGCCGTCGCACGCTGACCATCCTCGGCCTGCTGGCGGCGCTGGCGGTGTGCATCGCGGTCATCAGTTCCGTGTCCGCACCGGCGCAGGTCTCGGCGGAGGTTTCGACGCAGCCCACGTCGGGGACTCCGGCGCAGCCCCGCCCACCCGTGCCGTGGCACGAGGCCGTCACCGCGTCGCCCACCGGCCCGGCGGTCCCGGTCGCGAAACTGGCGGCAGCCATGTATGAGGATGTCGCCGCCTTGCCCGCGGTGCCCACGGCCGTGGCCCTGGGCGAAAGCGTCCTGCCCGTCGAACCAGCGTCGGCTCCGTCACTCTCCGCCGTCAGCAGTTTGTCGTCGGACCCGGCGTCGGTGACGGTCGGCTCAGTCGGCACGGCCATTCCGTCCGAATCGGTCACGGCGAACGCCGGCGTCGGTGCGGCCGACCTCGCGAGGTCCGGCGTCAGCGGCGACGTCACCAAAATCCCGTCCGCCGCCCGGGCGTCGGCATGGCAGCCGTGGTGGGAGTCGTTCGCCACCACCGAAACCGACATCGCCAACACCACCGCCATGCTGCTCGCCTGCGACGACGAACCCGCCCTCCGCAAGCACCTGCTCAACGAAGGTTTCGCACTCCGCCTTCCGGGCGGATCGGGCCAACCGGGTGGGCCGGGTGAACCAGCCAGTCCAGGCGAACCGTCCAGTCCGACGCGGCCGCTACCGCAAAATTTCCTCGTCGGCGTGACGGCCTACGAATACGCGGACGCCTACTGCCAAGCCGATCAGGACCTACTGGAGAACGTCGCCCCGCCCGGCGGCGCGACGTCCTCGGGCACAACGCCCGGCGGTACGATGGCGACAGGCGTGACGGTGCTGCGATTCGTAAACCGCAGCGACGCCGCAGTGCGATTCGCCCTCGCGAATCCCGAGCGGGAATTTTTGGTCATCACCGACCTCAACGGCCTGTCCATCGACGCACTCCGCGTGCTCGCCGGAGCAAACGTCGTGGGCGTGATCGTCGGTCACTACCGCCACGCCGATGACGAGCCGATGGACTTCGCCACCGCTGCCGACGACGTCTTGCGTGTCACGCGGGCAGTCCGCCTCGTCAGCGACGCGCCTGTGCTGCTGGCGGTCGGCGCGGTCAACATCCACACGCGCGACACGGAACGTTCTTGGGCAGACGCCTTCGGTGACGACCTGCACGCCTTCGATGGTTTCGCCCTCTACGGCCTCGCCCGTTTCCCGGCGATCCTCGAAGCGGCGGAAAACCCTCGCGAACTCATCGTGCGGCGGATGGGGCTGCCCAACCGCCCGTGCATCCTCATTGAGTTCGTCGGCACAAGTTTTCAGTACGCGGCCGCTGATCGCGAGTACGTCGAGCGGGTCTGGGCCGCCAGAGCCAAGCCCTTGATCGCCGCCCTTCGCAAGCAACAATGGCGAGGCCTGATCACATGGTCCGCCACCACCGACGACGCCCGCATCAAAGCCGACGCCCTGCGAAACGCGGTGCAAGCCCAACCATCGGAACCATCGCGATGATCGGCGGCGTGGGCGTCCGCCCGTGTCGCGAGGCAACCGCATTTTCGTGACGCGGGCATCTTGCCCGCGTGTCCCGAGGGCGTCCCGCCCTCGTTCATCACTCGCACGCGTCGTGGGTGTCTCGTCCTCGCTCACCGATTCATGTGTCAGCATTATACAAGGAGCCGCCCCGTGCTAGACGCGAAATTTGACGTGCGGAAACTTTTCTTCGATCGCGCCGCGGTCGCGAGCGCGATGGACACGCGGGCGCGGGTGGCTCTGGGCAAGTTCGGGGCGTTGGTGCGGAAAACAGCCATTGCCAGTGTGAGAGAGGCCCCGCATGGTCGGCATGCCCCGGCGGGGTCGGCACCGTTCTCGCACATGGCCGCGCGACGGCGGGCAATCAACCGCAAGCGAAAGGCGGAGGGTCGACCGAAAGCCAAGCCGGGATTCAAGGGCCTGAAACACATTTTGTACGCATACGACCCGGCGAAGCAATCCGTGATCATTGGCCCCGCCAGCAACCGCAAGCGGTCGATCACGATCCCGGAAATTCTCGAACAGGGCGAACTGGGAATTTCCAGCAGGCCATTCATGAAGCCCGCGTTCGACACGGCCCGTCCGCAGTTGGACAGCCTCTGGGCTGGCAGCGTCAAGTA
>Ga0123353_10018038_pt1 | contig 10413 bp, 4 predicted proteins | sample TergutLab28metaG_3_FD_92763 | JGI IMG/M metagenome (GOLD analysis project Ga0123353, IMG submission 92763) | Labiotermes labralis P3 segment gut microbial communities from Petit-Saut dam, French Guiana - Lab288 P3 | ecosystem: Host-associated > Arthropoda: Insects > Digestive system > Gut ...
GCGCCCTACCACGTTGTATTCTTTAAAATAAACATCGCATAAGGCAAAGCGATAATAAGGCATAATGAGATCCCATGCGTAGGAATGTTTGCCGAGTTTGGTGAAATCTATCATGGTAAAAATATTTTGCGTGTTTTGTATAATCTCTAAAACAAAACGTACATTGTTTTAAAACAAACGGTACATTTTTTTGAATATTGCTCTACATTCTATCTATCCGCTCCTGCACCGGTCTCACATAATCACCATACGGTTTTATCAAACCTGCAATACTAACCCTGCCAATTCACACGCCAGTTCCCTCGATTCAAGCCGCATAATACTTTCTTCTGCGCTCCCGTAGCTTAGCAAATTGACACTTCCGTACCAAACAATACGATTATCTACAATGATAAACTTTTGATGAATATTAGGCTTTTGTATCACATTCACAAATTCTTGCAGATATTCAATACATGTTTTCATCCGTTCCGGTTCTTTATAGGATTCCGCGGGGCGTGTAACAACGGTGATAGAAGTTTTTGCCTGCAAAGGCTCCTTCATCCATTCGAGAATGGTATTTATTCGTTTTTTTCGTATGAATGGGCTGACAATCAATATCTCTTTTCGTGCTTCCAAAAAATCGTTTTTCATCACAGGGACAAAACTGTTCGTATCGTAAATCATGTTGATTTTATCCGGTTGGCTGTGTGCTGCTAAGGTTTTGTAGCCTATTTGTGCATAACCGTTCAGGCGTTTTTGATACATTCGCTCTAAAACGGGAACATGAATATCCACATAGTCATAAATTCTTACATCTTGTTTGTTAGGGTATTCTCGGTGCAGTCGTCCTGCGTACTGAGCTAAAGTACCTTTCCATGCAATTGGCGATGCCAAAAACAAGGTATCTAAACGTGGATAATCAAAACCTTCTCCAACATATTTTCCGGTAGCAATGATTATCATTTTTTCTTCCTGTGGAATATTTGTTAAAGATTCCATCATCTTCGCTTTTATCTTAGTCGAATCTGCTCCTACAAGCGTAATTACATGTGCATTCGTTTGGTTTTGAAGCATTTCTGATAATCGTATGACGTGCTCCGTACGTTGTGTCAGGATAATGGGCGTTCGATCGTTTTCTACAGCTTCGAGAACATCGCTCACAATTTGCTGATTGCGAAATTCATCTTCAACTATAGCGGCGTAAATTTTAGTAATGTGCCAATCGGCTTCATTCTCCGTAAATGGCTTTTTTAATCCTGTGAAACAGGGAATTATGTAATGTTCAAAATTCCGTTTTGCCGCTTGCGTTTTTGCATCAACGGAATAACGTATGGCGCCGCATTGCATAAATATAATCGGGTGCTGTCCATCTTGGCGGATAGGCGTTGCCGTTAAACCATAAACATAACGCGCATTCACGGAAGCCAACACTTTTTCGTAGTTAACGGAAGGAACGTGATGGCACTCATCCACAATCACCATACCGTAGTTTTTTACAATATCGTCCACTTCATTATCGCGAATTAGGCTCTGTACAAGCGCAATATCTATGATATTTGATGAGGTATTTTTCCCTGAGCCAATCTGCCCGATGAGCGACCGTACTTTCTTTCTCCCTCTTTTTTGGGAAACTTCCGGCAACACTTCGTTTATTTCAAGAAATTGTTCCAATGATTTTTTCCATTGATCGAATAATGTTTGTAGATGAACCAATATCAAGGTATTGCATTTCTTTTGAGCAATAAGCGAAGCTCCGATTACAGTTTTTCCAAAAGCAGTGGGAACGGAAAGTACACCGTTTTCATGTTCGAGTAAATTATCTGCTGCTGATTTTTGTTCTTCGCGAAGCACACCTGTAAAACCAACGTCAATTATTCTTCCGTTATTTCGTTTATCTTCAAATAGATAATTTACATTTGATTCATCAAGCAAGTGAATGAGCGCATTGCGGCAACCACGTGGAATACCCATATATTCAGCCGTTTCATCTAATGAGTAAATAATGCGCGGAATGCCATACGTGGACATTCTCATTTTTTGCGTTTTATAAAACAGTGGATTTGAAAAAGCCGCAAGCCGTTTAATCTTATTGAGCGCTCGTTGGCTAACTTCTTTTTTATGAATGTATAATCTATTCGCTTCTGTAATAATTAATTCATCAGGGAAATCTTTATTTTCAAGTTTGGGTTCTATTTTTTTGCTTTCCCATGGTTTCGCCGAATCGTCTTCATCAATTTCAGTGCTTCCGAGCTCGCCCAAACCGTTACCAACACATAATGTATTAAGCCATTGATTAAATTTCGCTAAAGAAACTTTTTGAATAGAAGATAAATACGCCCATTGGTCGGGATAACTTTGAAAATTTTCGTCAATAAATTCGCTGTTACCATTTATTCGCGCCCCACCTTGCAAAGGCAATGCAATCAAGTTCCCAAAGCCACCTTTGGGCATATAATCCTGATTGGGAAACATTCTATCATAAGAAGTAAACCGAATCTCATGCCTAACAGACATAGCTTTGGTTAAAAGGGCATTTCCCAATCTTCGCGCAGCTATTGCCGTAACCGGCTCCTCAAAAAACAACCAAGCATGGGCGCCATTGCCCGACCGAGACCGTTCTATTGCAACAGGAACATCCAATTCCTTACAAACAGAACGAAAGGTTGTTATATCATTTTCCCACTTATCTTCATCAAAATCTATTGCCAAAAACAAACAGGTATCATCCGGCAAAAGTGGATAGATACCCACAATACCGGCTCCATTTTCATTTTTGTTGCGCAAATGGTTTTCGATGACTTCAGCGGTTAAAGATAATAAGTCCCTGTTGGAGCAATCTTTGCATTTAGTTTGTGCTCTGTTGCACATTCCTCTTACCCATTCATTTTTGCACGCCGGAATGTAATAACTGCTTTCGTGTTTTTTACTGTAGCAGCGTTTGGCATAAAGATCTGTTCTACCGCGAAACAGCGACATAAATAATTCGATTTTTTCTTCGGGAGAACTGTATTTATTCACGCCAAATAGAGGGAGTAGTATTTCGTTATTTTCTTCTTTTTCAGGAGAAAGAATTGATTCAGTGACAGGTTTTTCAGAAATATCATTTTCTAATGGCAATCCCAAGGCTTCACGTAGTTTTTTGTTTTCTTTACGTAAGGCAAGATTTTGAGATTCTAATTCGGAAATCCGTTTAATTAATTCTGAGTTGTTCGATGTTATTACTTCGCTTATCTCAAAAAATGCCTGTCTGTTAAATGTTTTATGTTCTTGATTTTGAACATACCCCAACTGGTTACACAACATTTTCGTACCATTGATATCAATTTCCGGCATATTCCGGTGCGAATGACCATAAATCCAATAATCTATACGATTTTCATAAATAAAATCATGTAATTCAGCCACAAATGCACCATTGATACGGCTGTTTTTAAACTCCTCAGCCATACATAATGCTGTTGGTACGTGATGACTTACCACAATTCGTTTGTGATTATTGGCAGTTTTATCTCTTTCAGCAATCGTATCTTTTAGAAATGTAACGGCATCTTGATGCGTTTGATTGAAGGTAGATGCGGTCATCAATCTTCCTTTGTAGGCAATCCTGTAAAAATCGGACACGTTTTGTTGTGTAATAAAGGCATTTTCATTCGGAATATGCGACCATAACGTACACAAAATGAAATCTATATTATCAATGGTTACTATTGCATTGTAATAACATTTCACATTTGGACGGATTTCAACAATGCACCCGTTTTTCATCGTTCCTACATCTCCGCTTTTGTAAAATTCATGATTACCCGGAATCACCAACGTTTGCCTAAAATTATTTGCTGCCCAATCCCAAAAAGGATGCAAACTGAAAGTATCATCATCTAATAAACCTATATCGCCTGCCAACAAAAGAATATCGCCCACCGGAATTATAGGATTGTTGCGCAAAAAGCGGGAGTTGTCTGGAAATTCGAGATGCAGGTCGGAAGCGTATTGGATTTTCATTGTGGGTAAAAAGGTCTTTACTCTACATTCTATTATTCTCTGTCTCTTTTCAACGCCTCAAAACTGCGATCATATTTTGCTTCGGCTTCTCTGCTGAAAAAACATGCAGGAAACTCACCTGCCCGCTGATGATATGCTACGCACTCACAGCATTTTCCATGTTTGCCACAAGGATAACTACAAGGACAAACTATTACATTATTATATTGACACCCCATATCTAAAATATTTTGTTGGTTATTAATTTTTTATTATGTATGTTTATTTCCAATATTCTGATTGTATTTTTTTAGGTAATTTTTTTACGACCTCCTCTACCGAATGCCTAATCCAATATTTTACAGTTTCGTCGTTCATGTCACAGTTAATGACGATACTATTCCAATATTTTTTATTGAAATGCCAAGCCGGTTTCACGCAATTATACCGTTCTCGTAATTCAATGGCTTTTGTAGGGTCGCATTTTACCGATACGTTCAGTTCATAGTCATTTAAAGGAATTACGGCAAACCATTTTCCAAATATTTTGAAAATAAGATATTCATCTTTAAACGGCATATCTTCGGTAGCGTTTTTTATTTACCCCATTTTTAGAATTTTAGTTCTTTTTCGAGTTTTGTTTTTAACATACCCCATCTTGTATTCACGAATTCTATAAAATGATTAAAATCTGTAATATTTGGGAGAATCTGCTTCTCAAAATTTACTTTATAGGCTTTTACCCATTCTTCAAAAGATTTGTCGCCTTTTGATTTATTTTCATTACTATCAAGCATTTGTAGATTAACTATTCCATTGTAGCACCAATTATCCGTATAATAATGTCCATTCTCTTGATTTAAGTCAATTCCAAACTTCTTTAGGTTTTTAGAAGAAAACATACTGTTGGGGAAAATATGGTCTTTATTAAAATCATTGTTTTTGTAATCCAAATGTGGATACAATAATGCAAGAATAGGGAACGCATATCTATCTTCATATGTAGTGAAAAGAAGATTCTCGATAGATTCATCATCCATAGTAATGGATTTTCTCGTTTTTGATAGCTTTTTAGCAATTGCATTTGCCGGAAATATTTCTGCTCCTTTTTTTACTTCTTCACGAACAATATCACGTATTTGTTTCAGAACAGTGTCCGCTTGACCACCAAAAATTCGTTTAAGCAGCACAGTATGAAACCATCTCTTAATAAGTTCTCTGTCTTCTTTGTATGCAACTTTTGAAGTAAACTGTTTTATGCGATTACTTGTGAAAAGATAATGAATGATAGGAAGTAGTGCATTTTTTGATGTTAAGGTTCTCTCAACATAGCCAAAGTCTCTAATCAATTCAACTGATTCGACTATTGCGGCTCTAATATCATCCCAATTATCTTTGAATTCTTTTGCATTTGCTAACGAAAAATTGGTTACTCTGAATTTAATATCATCGCTAAAGATTAAAAGGTATGCCCTTATTATCAAATCTTTGTCTATTACGATTTCTGTTGAATTCCAAATTTCGTCAATTAGATTATTAAATTCGTCTCTTGCTGATACGGTTTTTGATGTCCAACCTGAAATGATAGTTGACATTATTAAGTCTGAATACGATAACTTCTCGCCACCACTGTTTATCCTAATGAAAATATTCAGAGCTTTATCATAATCTTGTTCATGTTCCAAGTAATAGTTAATCAAAGTCTTGACGTGAATTACATCAAGTAATCTTGATAGCGTATTACTTATGTATTCGTCAGTATCCCATCCCATTTTCTTTAAATACTGATTTAGTTCGTAAGTTCCATTAAGTGCTAACATTTGCCCAACCTCAAACCATATTTTATCCGTATTTTGTTTTTCTTCTTTAGTTAAAAAACGAAAATCATAAACTCTGCCATCTTCATTTTCATCTTCGTCAATTGAGTTTTCTGTTAAACACAAATACAGTTTTCTTGTAGGGATTGAATGTTCATTATCCTTCCAAGCAAAATTTTTCTTTTTATAGGCGTATGAACCTTTTAATCCGATATATAGAGCAGTCAATCTTTGTTGTCCATCAAGAACAGCTTCAAAGTCAGGAATTGCAGAAGTATTTACTTCTTGACAGTGGATATTATATTTTTCACGATATGACTTTAAAACGCTGTAATACCTATGATTCATTTTATTATTTCCTTGAACTTTCCACATAAGCAAAGAGCCTATCGGATAGTTTCTCATTAAACTGTCAAATAGTAATTCAATTTGCCCTGCCCCCCATACAAACTCTCTTTGAATAGCAGGTAGTAAATACTGATTATAGTCGATTTTGTCAATCGCCTGCTTGATTGAAATTGGTGGATAATAACTCATATAATAATATTTTAATTAACTTTCTTTCGTTGTAGTTTCGCCTTACTCACATCTATGCACTCTTGCCCCAACAAAATACTGCCATTTATTTTTTCTTTTTGGCTTTCCCAATCTTCTTTTCAGCATTTTTTATTGTTTCCAAATAAACCTGTTCAACAGGCGAAAGCGTTTTTAGCTGATATTTTTTGTACTCGGTAAGCGCTTTTTCAACTGCTTGTTCGTGCGAGACCGAACCGGCACTTTGCAAAACATCTTCGCCTGTTGAAGCCAAAATCTTATCCAATTGACGGATATAATCATCCATGTACATGGGTTTGTGTTTCATTGCTTGAATTTCTGCAAAATCGAAATATCCAGAAACAAGATTATTCAGAATTTTCAATTCATTTTCCGATAAATAATTTTTGGCAATAGCAATGTCTCTTTGCGTAGGTTGGCTTCCTTGAAATGTAGTCAGTCCCATAAACGGTTTATCGCTGTCGGCACGTTCAAAGATTACTTCTGCGGCTGTTTGTCCATGAGTGGCGTAATGCAATTTGTTTTGCACCATTTTAAAAAACTTCATAGTAATAGACGCTTTCGGGTCGTAGTCAACGCTTGTTGCATACAAGTCAAGCACTTGGCGATACATTACTTTTTCAGATGAACGAATATCGCGAATACGGTTCAAAAGTTCATACCAGTAGCCACCGCCACCGATGTTTTTCAACCGCTCGTCGTCCATCGTAAATCCCTTAATGATATACTCTTTCAGCCGCTGTGTTGCCCAAATTCTGAATTGTGTTGCAATACGGGATTTAATGCGATAACCGAGAGAAATTATCAAATCGAGGTTGTAGAAATTTGTTTCAACACTCTGTGTTTTTCCCACAATAGCGCCGTGTTGAGTGGTTGTTCGGAATTTCCGAACAACCACTTTTTCGTCAAGTTCTCCTTCTTCAAAAATATGCTTAATATGCTCACTCACATTTGATTTGCTCGATTGGTACAACTCAACCAAATTTGCTTGTGTCAGCCAAACATTTTCATCTTCCAAGCGAACATTCAAGGATACATCATTCTCCTTGTTTTGATAAATTACTATTTCTCCTTTGTTTTCCATAAGATTATTGGGTTTATTAATTTCTTATTGCAAAATTAATTTGGTTTTATCATCCCTCTTTCCACATCGCGGTAAGCATTGTGCGTGGCCACTTTTTGTGCTTGCGGCACGATAGGGAAGGTGGATAGTATGTATGCAAATTCTTCTTCCGTTAATCCGTAAATGTGGGCAATAATGCCGTCTAACTCTGCCCGCAGTTTGTTGCGTTCATATTGTTGGTCAGGGGCAAGCCCCGACCCTACATGCCATTTGTTGCCCATTACTTCTTCCCACAACTCGGCAAACTCTTCTGTGGTGCAGATAAGGCGAGCGGCACGCGATACTATGGCATGATACCATTTGTCTTGGGAGGTTAAGCGGGGAAATGAGCAATTATAAATATAAAAGAAATTTAGGTTTGAAGAAATTTTACTCCTTAATGTAAAGTCAAAAGTCATTGAATTAAATAACCCTAAATAATACAATTGCTCTTTGTAATCAATTTCATTGGCAACGATAGCAAGTGAATTTGATGTAAACGTATTTGGAGGAATCATAGTTGCAATCATTGTTCTACTATCAGTAGCTCTCGCTATTCCTCTAAATGCTATACGAAATCTCTGATAAGACAATATTTGACCATCATCTTCTTTTCTTCCCAAAATTCTTTTTCTACCTTCATTAAGACTTACCCAATACCGAGGTTGACCATATAAATACTCAAACTGATGAATTATTTTTCCTTCACATAAGATTCCCGTCTTTTTAGTATCGCTAACATTTTTAAAAATATCTGAATCGTTTGTCATGTGAAACTCGTTACCAAACTTAATTATGTTTTCCCCAAGAATAGGAATTTCCGAAAGTTTCAAGAGAAGTTTAAATTCGGTTTCATTTCTGAGTTCGGGAATAGCAAGTGATGTAGGTGATAACTGTTTTATTTGTTCAATAGAAACATTTATATCTTTAGAAGGATTGTTTAGAAAAAAATCTAAATCTTGAGGTGCAACTGCAACTCTTGGGTTTATTCGGAAGCACACATTGAACTTTTCGGTTTTACCTCCTTTTTGAAAAGAAAGTAGAGCGTATTTGATGTTATGCTCAACTCCTTCAAATAAGAATTTTTCGTTTGAAATTCCATAAAGGTTTTCAATCTTGCATAAGCCGAAAAGTAGATTTCTTAATTCCTTGTTGCCAGCGTCTAAGTATATTCCAGAAGGGACTATTATTCCACATCTTCCTCCTTTTTTAAGAAGGTTAAATGATTGCTCAAGGAAGAGTTTATATAGATTGATATCCGAGCCTGTTTTTCTTTCACCGATTATGGATGTTTGATGTGCAAAATATTGTGAACTGCGATAGTATTGGCTTGCATGAGGAAACTTGCTAAGATAATTTAACCACTCATCTTTTATACTCTTGTCTTTTAGCAATTCATTTTTTTCTTTATTAAAATCTTCAATTCGCATTTTTCTTTGAATCAAGATTTGAGTATGGTCTTTAAAAAATTCCTTGCTTGTTGGTTTAAATATTTCCCAAGGCGGATTTGCGATAATAGCATCAAAGCCATCTTTCTTTCTAAAAATTTCAGAGAACTCGTAGCCCCAATGAAAAGGTTCAAGGGCTTCAATGTCTTTCACGTTAATGCAGCGTTTTAGGGGTTTGCCCTCTTTGTTTTTGGTTTCGTCCCAGGTTACCTGTTCATATTTTATGCCCAAGTTTTTAAACTCTTCTGCCAGCATGAAGTGCAGCGTTTCGTTGGCTTCGGCTTTCATCTCGTCAATAAAACCCTTTTTTATTTGTAAAGCTTCGCCGGCGCTTACAGTCTCTTTAAAAACTCGTATAGATTTTTCTTTGTGGCTTAGTATTTCGCTGTAACTTCTCTTAAACAGGTCGCCTTTTTGGTGTTTGTTAAATTGGCTTTCGTCCACCCGCATCAATCCTATCAGCGAGTTGCCGTTCATAATGTTAAAGTCAATATTAGGCAGCGGCTCTAACTGTTCTTCGGTTTGGGCGCTTGCCACCAATGCCAGAAACAAGCGCAGTTTGGCTATTTCTGTGGCTTCTTCCATCAAATCCACGCCAAATAGATTGTGGGTAATAATTTGTTTTTTAATGTAGTAGCTAATGCTTGGGTGTTCTTGCTCAATTTTGTGTTTCCATTCTTTGAGTTCCTTATCGCCCAAAAATTCAATCTTGCCCAATATGGCGGCATACACATTAATAAGCGTTTTCATAGCCGCTACCAAAAACGCTCCGGAACCACAGGCAGGGTCGAGCAGGCTAAGGTTGGGCAATACGGCATTTTCGCCTACTATTAATTTGCGGCAGGTGGGGGCGTCTAAATCCAACAGCAATTCGGCAATAGAGGTGTATTTTTCCACCCCCTGCCCCCGCCGGCGGGGGAGATTTTCCTCCTTCTCCCCCTTTGGAGGGGGCTGGGGGGAGGATACCTCGTCCAATATCAGCTTGTAAATGGTTTGCTCGCAGAGGTATTCTGTTATTTCGGTGCGGGTGTAGTAGGCGCCAAAGGCTTTTTGGTTAATGTATTTTTCAAAAATGTAGCCCAACACATCGGGGTTCATTTCGTTGTCGGCGCCGCCGGGTGTATCGTCAAGTGTCCAACTGTACCGGTTGAACAGGGCAAACAAGTTGTCGAAAGCCACATCGGGAATCTTTATTTGCCCTTGGTACTTTAATTCTATTTTGTGCTGCAAAAACAAACCGCCATTCAGGTATTTTATTTTTCCGAGCAGTTGGTTGGTTTCGGCGCTTCGTTGGTTTTCCTGTTGGGCAAAGCCTTCAAAAAAGAGTTTGGAAAGAAATAGTTCGTAATATTTGTTGTCGCCTAACTCTTTTTTTGAAAATTCCAATTTGTGGTTCAGGTAGTCGGTATCGCCGTTGTCTAAAAACATTTTCTTTTGCAGGAAATAGATAAACATCAGTCGGTTGAGGATCACCGAGGCATACCATCTGCGGTCGGCTTCGTTGTCAATACCTTCAATAAGGTCGAGA
>Ga0123353_10018039_pt1 | contig 10413 bp, 11 predicted proteins | sample TergutLab28metaG_3_FD_92763 | JGI IMG/M metagenome (GOLD analysis project Ga0123353, IMG submission 92763) | Labiotermes labralis P3 segment gut microbial communities from Petit-Saut dam, French Guiana - Lab288 P3 | ecosystem: Host-associated > Arthropoda: Insects > Digestive system > Gut ...
AGCCGCTACTTTTTTCATTCAAGTAGCTCCTCAATTGACCTCACGAGGCTGAGTGGACACCGTTCCAGACCCACTACTACTCACAAAATCTGGTAGCACCGGGGATCGAACCCGGGACCTCTGTATCTGTACCCAGAAACTCTGACCACCAGAAAACAACTACAATCCGAAATATCACAGCCTTCACTCTAGCTTCTCCTTCCTTCAAGTGGTAATTCACAGAGTCATTTGCATGAACTGAACGTGGTGCCATCAGAAAGAATGTGTACTTTGTAACGTACCAACTATTAATACCTACTAATGGCATGCACATCCATCGTAATTATCAAACTTTATAAACCACATGATGGTGTAATTTTTGTGGAAAATGTGACCTCTGACAGCACTTGTCAAGACAATTTATGCTCCACAGTTACAGGCAGAAGAGTTTAATTCTCCATCACACAGCCAGTGACCAATGACCTACATTTTAGTGGTTACGGCTCGCTGTAAATCTCAAAACCAGTTCAAACTGCGGTTACTCTGAAGTAAAAGACAGACTGAGTACTTACTGTCTCACAAATATTCATGTTACAGCAATTCTCTATTGTGATCTCACACTGGTCTTGAGGCAGAGGAGAACACGCAGTTAGGGGCGTCACGTTCTTGTTGACAATGATCCGTTTCTTAATGCGAGGCCTCTTGCTTAGAAGACGTACCCTCCTGAGTGATACAACTGTTGCAACCAACAGAACTGCACATGCAACACCCAGCACAGCCAACAATGAATAACTAACAGTTTCACGATGTTTACATGACAGACTCAGACTTGCACTTGAGATCGTGTCGATACTCAGAGAAGAACTGTTGTCTAGTTGTAACAAGTCACTCTGGCCTGTGCCCACTGTTGAAGGACACCTGTACAAAAACATAAAACAAAAGATCAGTGTTGTGTTTAAAATCTGTGTAAAATGTTAACATACACATACTCCCTAGTATAATCAACATTTCACATGAGTAAATAAACCATGTGGGACCGCGGTAGCACAGTGGTTAAGGTGCTGTGCTACAAATTGGAAGGTCACTGGTTCGATTCCAGATGGTATCACTGGAATTTTTCATTGACATAATCCTTCCGATCGCACTATGGCCCTGGGGTCGAATCAGCCTCTAACAGAAATGAGTACCAGGCGTATTTCCTGGGGGTAAAAGCGACTGGTGCGTAAGGCTGACAACCTTACCACCATCCTAGGCCACTGTCACATAATATGAGAACCTTAACTTCCTGGAACCTTCTGGGCACCTCGGGCCTGTAATGGGACTGATTTTTTTTTTTTAAATGAACCATGTAAATAAAACACAATAAGTACAAAATTCAATGGCTTACACTTACTTTATAAAGCACAACCCCTTCTTAAGCAGAAAAGTCATAAAGGCTGTCAAGACATTCCTCATACTTCATGTAAACTAAACTTTATTACTGTGTTCACTGGCCCCTATATTAGCCAGGCAAAGTGGACACACACTTGCCCAAAGCTGATTTATATATCTGTTACATCTTTAATATTATACTTCCTCTGCAAGAGTCTTCCAAAAATCTCTTACTTTCGGCTTTCTGATCAAAATCTTGTAAAATTTCTCAACTCTCACATGCGGTCTAGAAGCCATTCTCATGTCCCCCCCCCCCATTCAATCACCACATTTGTATGTGGTAAAGAACATACATTATTCAAGCAAAGCGAGAATGCGCATGTTTACGCACTTACATGTGTGTATATAGATGTGTGTGATTCATGCACATGTAGTGCTGTTTTTTAAAAGAAACTGAATTCATTTCACTTCCAAAACTGTACTTACATACACATTGATGTATCTGCTCCATCTACAGGAACAAACGCCTGGCCAAACTGCTGACAATACGACTGACATAACTGCTCCGTATTCAATATCTCACAGCGAATGCCATTGAAATAACCTTTGCATTTACAAGAGGGCTGTCCTTTACTGTCCATTATACACATACCACTATTCAGACAATAACTGTTACATACAAGCTGTTCACATCGCTGTCCATTTGTACCTTGAAGACAAATGCACATTGGTAAACCACTGTGGTTGACTTTGCAAGTGCCATCATTTAAGCAATAATTGTGGCATGCAAACACTTCACAGCGTTCCCCACTATACCCCTGTGGACACTGGCATATTGCTGTACTACTCCCTTCTGTCAACAGCACACCAGAATTAAGACAATAGTTTAAACTTGCTGTTGTTTCTTTTACTGATGAATCAGACTGCACACTTCTTACTGATCCATCACCTACAAAGATTGCACTTGAGTTTGCAGTTTCAACTGGGACTGTTAACAAACTTCTTTCTTGGCAACTGACTTTTGTGCCATTAGACCAAGCAACAATTCCTTGCGGTGTCCTGAAAGTGAGAACAAGATGCTTTATAGACAATACAGAAAGCTGAAAATATGGTTATTATAACATTTAAATGACTGTTTAAAAATGATATAACACACAAACATATTTTTATGAAATGAGATTAGGATTTATAGTTGGAAAAAGAAAACATTTTATTACACACAATCAGGGAAGCATACATGCAATTATGAAGAAAAAGTTAAACAATAAGGTAGGAAATGTACATATTATGTAACATGGTGGTGTGTTCACCTCCTCGGCTATCCTAACAGCCTGACACATTTCACTTGAAGAGTGTGCCATTATGGAGATTAAATGTCACTGGCAAAAATAAAATGTACTTAGATCTTCAAGTAAAGTGCCAGACACTTTTGCCCAATTATAAGTAAATGCTGCACTGAACAAAACAATGTTCATCCACTCATGACCTTCTTTAGACATACAAACTGGCTAAACATATCATAATAACAGGCAAGTTGTTGCATAGTTTCTCAGTTTTTGTAAGTGTTGCTACAAAAAATTTTACAAAATCAATGGAAGTAACCAGTTATGAAGCAACAAGTATTGAATATTATGAGCCATGTGTCCATATTCTTCTTGCCTTTGTCATCCTGCAAGTAAAGCACATCTTTTCTGAACCATATCATATTGGCATCTGTGGCCTGTCTGTCTGGCTGTAGCATATTTTTACACATTATCTCATGATTGTCAGTAAAACAAAGAGGGAACATAAAACATGTGTTTTGATTTTCTCTACAAATGTTTATCTGAAACATTTCTGATTCAAAGAACAACTGAGTGAAATATTATTATACTCCTACGTAATTCTTCATGTAAAGTAACCATTTATCTCGCCAGGTTTAAAGAAACTTGAATTTTCTTGACGTATTTTCAAAATAATCCTCAACATCAACCTTCATGAAAATTTGTTGAGTGGGAGTTGAGTCACTCCATCAGGACAATGAGACAGACAGACAGACATGACAAAGCTAAAAGCCACTTTCAGCAATTTTTTTAAATACACACCTACAAATGTACAAAATTGATACTCTCACTACAGAAATGATTTTAATTTCAAAATGCTGAAATATAATACACAGATTGGTTTCATTTATGAGACACATGCATGCGCGTGCACACACACACACACACACACATGCACACAAATTGTTAACAGTACAAGTCATGTCTTACCTGCCATCTTTATACTCATATATCTTCGTAGGCTGTTCACCGACAACTGGATATTTGGGCATCTTCCATATAGCATTGTATATCAAATCAGACCAATAGATATCATGTAAGTAAACAGTCAGGCCAAATGGTGCATGGTGCGTACCATGTATGATAGTCTCACAGTTACTGCCGTCAAGGTTTGCTCGCCTTATGTTGTAATAAATGCCAGCCTGATCATCACTCCAATATATCTTGCCTCCTAACTCATCCACAGCAATGCCCATGGGTTGGAAAAGGTCCTTACTTATTATAATTTCCCTTTTATTACCATCTAATAAGGATCGTTCAATTGTTGGACGGATGTGATAGCTATTTGTCCAGTAAAGGTACCTGCCACAATATTAAAAAAGCATGTACTTTCACATCTTGTAACTTATTAAGGCAGTGATAATAAAATGATCTAAAATAACATGCTGGAAACTGCTGTGACTCCTAAGGTAAAAGAAAATTCATTCTGCTGAAGCACAAGGGCATGAAAACAATATGGAGGGGGGCACAAGCCAAGTTCCACACGTTCCTAACCTCAGCACTAGAAGGGGAAGAGTGGTCAGCTTCACTTGCAAGTCACTGTACCCCAAGGAATGATCACCCAGATGCCATCTGATAGGAGGCCATGTGAACCACAGAGCCCTACTCAGCACACAGTGGCAAAGGAAAAAATCCTACCCACACTGGGAGTTCAAACCTTGGCATCCAGTTGTAGAAAATGTGTGTGTGTGTGTGTGTGTGTGTGTCAGTCCCAATGTAGTTAGAAATTCAATAAATCAGTTTAATGTATTTGTATAGTTTTTGTTGTTTTCATAAACTTGAATTTATGTATTTAAATTATTAAAAAATAGTCCTAATGCTGATTACATAACAACCAGATGCCACGCTCTTTCCTTCTAGAAGCTTCTGTATGTCAGATTTATTGGTGTAAGATATGCACAAGGTTGTGAGTTAATGTATAAATTTCCATGTTTTATAAGGCATATAGGTGTTGAAAATAATAATAAGCAGACACTAATAAATGAGTGCTTGTGAAAAACAGATACATTCTATTTACTGTGTCTAACAAATTCAGTTTTATCACACACTTCCTTGAGATGTAGAGCCATGTGACAGCTAACTGGAGATTGCAGGCATAATGTTCAAGTAAATGAAACACAGACGGTTGCATGTTGTGTTACTGGCTGAGCTACTTGCAGCTGTGCCATAGCTCCCCACAATAAGATAGATTTGAATTTTCTAAACACTGCTGTGTGCACTTCAAGTTTTGAAAGGATACAATAGTTTTTAAAAATGCACTGTTCTTCTAACAATATTAGCAAGCAAGAGCAGGAAAACACTTCGTCATGTGTGACAGTAACACATTAAATGAATTCATTCAACAAAATATAGTAATTCAGGAACTAGGTGCAAGAGAATGAAAACAACATGGAACTCATAAATGACAAATCTGCAAACCTCAGTATTTAATCAATGGCATATGAAAATAATTTTTATAAAAATGGTTTTATTCATCTTTGTTCACATGGCACAATATGTACAGTGCAGAGCTTACCTCCTGCAACTGTCTACAGCAATTCCATGCGGAAATTCACCGTCACTAAGCTTGTGGAGAATACGTCCCTCTCTGTCTTTCATTGTGCTAGTGTACCAATATATGGCCATCTCGCCAGTCCAGTACAAAGAACCAGAAACCACATCATATGCAATATCCCATACCTTACGATTGTCAGTTCCTATAAAAGTCAAGAAACAACAGCATTTTACCAAGTTTTGATCAGTAACACACCAACCGTTCACAGAAACCAAAAATTTCAAAACTGTACTTTCCAGTGGGATTCTTCAGGTCTGTTTCAGCTAATTTATAATCAAGTGCACATTAATTACACATAAGTACATACTAACTATTAATGACGTAGAATTCCAGCAGTAAATATGGTGTGTGTGAGATATATGTACCAAAAACAATTACCACTTGCTCAAACATTTGTCTTTCCAAGGCTGTATTTATGACTGTATATTTGCTTATTTTACTACATGTGAAGTCCTCAATATTAAGTACATTTTAAAAATATTACATGATAAAACTGCAGACTCATGAAAATAAATTAAGCGTTTTGCAATTTACTGGACAGTGTCATTTAACAGCATATGCCTATATATGTCAGGATCAGCAGTACACTATGTTATGTCACTTCTTTGGATGACTCGCCACTCTCTTTATCCACACATTCACAACATTAAGTCATGAAAATTACAGAATACAAAACTACACACCACCAGTTACTGACGTTGTTAACGTGTATAATACAGTATATGTGCCCCATGTGCAGCACATGCAACATGTTCAGAAATATTATCTTGCTACTTTTATTTTCTTCTTAGAGGCTCAACATGTTTTGAGCATATTAATGCCCGAAACATGTTGAGTCTCTAAGAAGAAAATAGAAGTAGCAAGTGACATCTAGTTGGGTTTTTTATTCTTCAGCTATCACAAAGATGCACGGTCCAATAAACATCAAATATTATCTTGTTCACAGATGCTTCATTTCCATTATTATATTATGTATGTGTGAGTATGGCCAAGGGTGAATGATGAGAATGTGTGGTAGTGTATGAATGGAATGGCAATAAGAGAAACTGAGGGAGAGAGGGAGGATAGGAGGAGGGAGAGAGATACTTCCTTGTTTGCGCAATGGTGCACTGAACCTGAAATGAGATACATTCTGTGTGCATACCTTTATGCCATACAACAAATATAGTAGACATTAAAATACAAAAATAATGCAATTCTCACTTTGGATGAATGGTTCGAAAGCCCCATCTCCTCGGAGATTAACAGTGTATATGCTGACGTTTATGTTGGCGTCATCACTTACAAAAAGCACCTCGTTTACAGGATCAAATTCCAGTGACTGCAGTTCCCCATTTGGCTTCGATAGTTTGCCTGTCAGGTTACCAGGATCACTGAACAAGTCAATTTCACTTGTTGTGACAACAGCAATATCTGTGAACGTAAATGCACAAGATGTCTCAGTCACTGTTAAGCCAAACATAATGGAAAAATGTGCCAAAGTTATAGAAAAAATCCATCGATCACAACAGAGGTGCCCACTGAGAGTAGACCCAGTGTGAACACCACAAAGACAGAACTAGACATGGAAACAGATCCATCTGTAGAGGAATATCATGAGGAGATACTGCATTCCTCTAAACAAAATCAGATGCCTCAGCAATTTGCGAAGCCACGTAGTTGAAATAAACTTTAAATACATCGCATAAAACAAGTTTGTAGTTAGTTTTCAATTACTTATGACAATACATGAAAAGACTCCAATTTAATGCACTGGTGTGTACCTTTGAATGTCTGTTAAAGCTTAGAGAGCTGGTACTGTACATCTAGTGATCCCATTTTTTAACCCAAAAACTTAAACATTTAAGAACATTTTGACAGCGGGGGGGGGGGGGGGTTGTAGAAGCTAATTTTTAGCTCGTCATTCAGTTCACTTACATATCTGTCTCAGTGCACATTCTATAATAACAAATCAACACATCGTCTTCTCCCTCTCGTACTCCTGCTTGTTAGTGGCCGGTTGATGGCTTTCCTAATCGCACAGATGGTTTCTCGCATACGCATTATGAGCAATGACGTTATTTTATGATTTCGAAAAACCCGGGGCACTTGGCGTCCCGAACCAAATTTTACGAAACTTCCGAACAGAGGTCATTAAGACCCATAAAATCGGGACTATCCCCTAGGTAAAGTTGATCTAATATATGTTTTTTTGACAATCGAATTTTGAAAAACAAGAACTCACAAGCCATAAGACTGCTTCACCATTTGGAAACCGTCCACAGCACCTAGTCCTCCCAGCCCCATTTTTAAATTAATTTAACTATTTACTCATCTCCACATGTGGTTTATATTTCCATCGACACCCGTCTGACTCTTCATCTCTTTAAACCAAGGCAACCTGGCGACATTTGCAAAAATATACTAATCTGAATCACAACTACCTCGTCGAAAGCTGGATTGGTTTTAGGTCCCGTAGCAAAATGTTTCGAAAGTTGGCTGTTAGTTTAGTCATATCTGTCTGTCTGCCCTAGGCGTAAACTGGGGGAGCGCAAAAGGGGGGGGGGGCCAAATGCCCCTCCAATAGAAGACTACGGCTACATTAATTTCACATCCAAGTTATTTACGACAGTTACCTAAGATTTAACAGAGTCAAGAATGTGTGCATATGGGGTGAGAGAGGGGGAAAAGGGTGTCAGTATAGAAAGAACTGGTTCAGATGAATCTTCCCCATCTTTGTAACTTCACTCCTTCGTAAGTTAAAGTTTATAACATCCATGGTCTTTCAGTCTAAGGAAGGGCGGAGAATAAGGAATAATAACGAACTGAGAAGTTGATAAAAGGAGAAGATATTGTTAAACATGTAAAAGCACAAAAAATAAAATGGTGGGGACATCTGAACAGAATGGAAGGTATGAAACTAGTTTATAAGACTACTATTTGAACTCTACAACAGTAAAAACCCAAAGGTCGGCCAAAGAATAGATGGAGAGACGAAGTGACATATGATTTAAAGAAACTAAAGCTGAGAAACTGAAGCCAACTCGACAAAGATAGAAAATACTTAAATGATCTGGTGCAGAAGACAAAACAAACGCAGGGATGTAGTGTCAGAATAATAATATAAATGTTTAACAATACGAATTATAAAGCTTCTAAATATGTCGTTCCCCTTCTACTTCACTCTGAGATATAAAATTCTCCAGAGAATTCTGTTCTTGAACACCTTCACACATACACACACAAAACAACGAGGTAAATTTAGTTTTGCGTAGTGAGGAATCAATCCTAAAATTGCTACTCGGCACGTCCGTGGGAGAAGGGGACTGTCGTACTGGCCACAGGCTGCCAGTGGATGACGTCCATCAAAGTTGTCTTTCTGGTCAGAACTGGATAAGGGATTACCTCTTTTACCTCCAAAGTGATGCAGGTACTTGTCCTGCAACTCGTGTATTTAGCCTTCGATTCCATCAGATAGCTCGCATCCATTGTTACGTAACATCGAAGGATGTCTAGGTTAGGGGTGCCACACAACGTGAGCGAGATGTGTAATGTTGAAATTTATGGCGGGCCGCAAGTCATTGTAACCAATTTACATTAAAATTAAATACGCCATTAAGAATCCTTCGCAGTTTGAACAACAAAATCAAAGTATGTTACAAATGTCAAATTTAAAACGTTCTTCCATTGTTATCTCTCCCTGGTGAAGTATTTAGTACGTCAAGAGTGCATAATCCTCTATTTTCAATTATACCATTTACTGTACGGGAATACAGAATTACTGTACAGAAGAAAAATGAAGCATGTTCAATACAACCATCAATTTAAAACATCTTAAGTGGTTTCCAAACTTTATATACCGATAAAGGCGCATTCTAACTTTGCGAAGTCTTCTCTAACCTCCGCCACGATTCCTAACTTTGTGCTTCTGTCACTGGAATTTTAACCTGTGCATATAATATGCACAGCTATTCTTAGATTCCAAGTCTCGCGACACGATTGGCTTATGTTCGTGACGAATTGTCATTACGCTCTTCTTCTTCTTCGTCAAGAAAATAAGTTTACTGTTAATGAAACATGGAGAAGAAATGGATGTTACTTCGTCTCAGATAAGAAACCTAAAAAGACAGGCAAAGTTCTTGTAACGTAACACTGAGGCGCACTCGCGTAACCACTGCTGTGGAAAAGCAATAAGTATTACATATTCTGAGTGTGTGTCTGTAGACTTAGCCAGCATGCAAAGCGCATGCTCTGTATTGTCATCTGTTGCCTGTCCGGCTCTACCCTTTTTTCCACATATCTCATAAACGGCACTATTTTTTTTAAATGTTACGTAACACAAAATGTGTGTTTTGGTTTTCTCTACAACTTTTGTATGAAACATTTCTCATTTTAAGAAGAACTGAGCGAGATATTATCAAAAATGTATATTGGTCTTCATGTAAAGTATCCTTATTATAACATTTTTATGGAACTTGAATTTTCTCAAGATATTTACCAAAAATGTTTAAATACCCGATCTCATGAAAATCCGTGTACTGGTGGTCAAGTTGTTCCATGACGACGGACGGACGGACGTGAAGATAATACTCGCTTTTCGCATTATTGCAAAATGCGACTGAAAGGACTGTGCACCGAGATGGTTTTTGCACTGGCCATCCCGATGAAAGGGAGGTGCGGAGGAGGATGACGATGATAATCACGGTGAAGAGGAGTGAGACCTACATACATGTGCAAAACATGTTCAGGCTATTGAAGAATAAAAAACCAACTAGATGCCACTTCTAATTTTATTGTACTTCTTATAGGCTCAACATGTTTCAGGCACTATTCTGCTCATCATCAGGAGCTCGCGACTATAATGTTGATTACCACATTGGTCGTTTCGTTCTTGGTTTGCTGTAGGTTGGAGGTTAGGTGCGGTTAGGCTAGAGTAGTGTCCGGACTGCAGGCTTTAGGGAGCTCCTGATGATGGGCATAGTAGTGCCCGAAACATGTTGAGACTACAAGAAGCACAATGAAATAATAAGTGATATCCAGTTGGTTTTTATTCTTCGGGTATCACAACCATGCACGGTCCAACAAATATCAAATGTTCAGACTATTACTGAGCATCAAGATTTGAAAGACTCCGGGAATAGATTAGTGTAGAAGCTGGCGACGGCAGACCCATAACAGCATATGGCCATCCCGTCTGTTGGTCGGGGG
>Ga0123353_10018040_pt1 | contig 10412 bp, 9 predicted proteins | sample TergutLab28metaG_3_FD_92763 | JGI IMG/M metagenome (GOLD analysis project Ga0123353, IMG submission 92763) | Labiotermes labralis P3 segment gut microbial communities from Petit-Saut dam, French Guiana - Lab288 P3 | ecosystem: Host-associated > Arthropoda: Insects > Digestive system > Gut ...
ACAGCGGAACCGCTGATGGTAAAACAAAGATAGATGTTTACGTTCATGCTGTCATCGAAGCGAACGCAGAAACAATGGAGGAATTGTACATGAAAAGAAAAACAGATGTATTTTTAACGGAAAAGTTGGACGGGTACTTTCGTGAAAGGATGGACAAGTTGATTTGGTGCCGTGTTTTCCCGCATGTGCCGGCTTTTGTAGAGTCAAACGGCATGCGGGCAAAAATGGCGTGATAACTGTTGTGATTCTCGGTGATTGTTGCATTTTGCCAAAACCCGCCGGTGATTTGGGGCACGGTCACTTCACTTACTCCATTGCGTTCCCAGTTTTCATGCGGCAGATTACGAGTTGGCAACTTTCGCCGCCAACTCTTTCGCCGCCCGGAGATCGAGTTTGCCCGTCCCCAAGATCGGAATAGACTCCACTTGAAAAAAGTTTCGCGGAGCAGGAATCCACAGATTCGGCAAGCCCGCCTCCTGTAACAATTTACAAACTTCTTCCGGCGGCACAGGTAAGTGCCGATATAACACGATCAACCGCTCTCCGCGCCGTTCATCCGAAACCGACGACACCGCCGCAACGATTTCGCCTTCCGCAACGCCCGAAAGCCGAGTCGTAATAATCTTCGTGATTTCCCCTTCGACCAAAATGTGCGGCACCATTTCACCGCCGATTTTAGAAATTCGACTCTCCCGACCCACTATCCTGATGAAACCGTCCGCGTCAATTTGCGCAACGTCTCCCGTCGTGTACCAGCCGTCTTTGAGCACATTCGCCGTTTTCACCGGGTCGTTGTAGTATCCTTTCATGACACTCGGACCTTTGATTTGCAACATACCCGGCGTGTCTATCGGCAACACTTCGTCTGTTTCCAGATGAACTACTCTGGCTTGCACATTGGCAAGCGGTCGTCCAATCGTTCCTTCCCGCAACCAATTTTCGGAGTCGGCACGGCGTGCGTTCGGAACATTTGCTGAAACGACAGGGGACAATTCAGTCGTTCCGTAACCTTCGGTGGGGCGCACACCGAATTTTGCGTCCCAGGCATCTATCAAGTCGCCCGGCAATTTTTCTGCTCCGCAAACAATCGAATGTAAGTGTTCAAAATCTTCCCTACGCGAATGGTTAAGGTAAGTCCGCAAAAACGTCGCACTACACGGCATTGCAGTACACCGGTATTTTCGGCACATTTCGGCAATTTTTTTCGGCTCCAGCGGACTGAAATGATACACTCCCTTCATACCCGTCATGGCAGGAAGCCAGAACAAGGTCGTATAACCAAAAGAATGGAAAAGAGGCAAGACTCCCAGTAGAACGTCCGACTCTTGCATATTTAGGTGCTGCACAAACGCCTTCACATTTTCCGCAATGTTTCGATGGGTAAGCATGGCTCCTTTCGGTGACCCTGTGGAACCGGAGGTGAAAATTATCGTCACCAGATCGTCCAGTGCAATTTTAGTGATGCCGAACACCCATTCGAGACAGATGATCGGCGTGATATAGGCATCAATGACCCCGGTTAGTTTATCGAGCCACGTTATTTTTTTTCGGAGGTCTTCCATGATGATGAGTTCGGCATCGATTTTGAGATTGGGAAACCGATCCAGTACCTTCCGGCTTGTTACAACGTGCTTGACACCAGCATGCTTGATGCAATAGTTGATCGCATCGATGTGAAACGTATAGTTCAGATTGACCGTTGTCCGGCAGTCCAGAGCCAGAGCAAGATTTGCCAGCACTCCATAGACGGAGGTCGGCATCAGAACGCCGACATTGTGTTCATCGCGTGCAAGGATTCGGTGGAAGACCTTGCGTAAAACGAGGATCATCATGAAGGTTTTTCCGCCGGTGAATTCCATGCCGGTGGAATCGGCAAATAGAAGGTCAGAGTTTTTTTTTCGGCAAGCGCGAAGCACCTGCCGAATAGGGATAAGAAGTTTGTGTTCCATTATTGCAGCACAGTCACTTTATCATTCCACTATTGTACCACAGTCGTTGACGGTTTTCAAATGCGGTGAGGGATTTGCATCGTACTCCTTCGGTGCTCACCAAGCGGCGGTAACGCCCGGCACGGCACAGGGATAATTCCCATTGGCATCCGGCTTCGGACCGGGATCGGCATCCCATGACATGTGCTGCGGGAACGAGTCGAGTTGCGAATTCATCGCCGTGTCCCATGTCACAACCTTGCCGCTGTACGTTGCCATCCTACCGAGAACCGCCGTCAACGTCGCCGTCGCCCCCATGTCGCCCATGTTTAACTCTTTACCATTGACAATGGCATCAAACATGACATCCATTTCGACCTGATGACCAATCGTGTTCCGCTGCCAGACTTGCGGTTCCTTTCCCTTCACAAAGAGTCGGGCAATGCCATGACCCTCGATGTCGATGTGTCCCTTCGTGCCGTAGGCATGTTCGGAAAACGAATTCCAGCAGCCTGGAATCTGCCGGCACTGACTGATCCCGCGAACGCCGTTCTCAAATGTATATTCGACGCTATGGTAATCAAAAATCTCACTGAGATTCGTCGGACGCACAGTCCGTCCGCCCATGCCGTTCGCCTCGATGGGGTGGTTGTCTCCTGTGAACCAATTCATCACGTCAATATCATGAACGTGTTGTTCGACGATGTGGTCGCCGCTGAGCCAGTTAAAGTGATACCAGTTGTTCACTTGAAACTGCATTTCGGTCATGTCTTCCCGACGTGGTCGCACCCAAATTCCGGCATCGTTAAAGAAGATACGGACATAGAGCAGATCGCCGATTACGCCGTCGTGCAGCATCTTGATCGGTTCGATGTGCTTCTGTTCGAAGCGGAGATGATGTCCGACCACTACGACCTGTTTGTTACGCTTTGCTTTTGCATTGGATTCCAGGAACATACGCACTCCCGGCGCGTCGACAGCGACGGGCTTTTCGGCAAAGACATGTTTGCCGGAATCGATTGCCGCTTGGAAGGCTCGCGGTCTGAAACCGGGCGGTTGGCAGAGTAAGACCACGTCGCAGTCCGTTTTCAGCAGTTGTTCGTGGCAATCGAGTCCGACGAATCGCCGCTCCGGCGGCAGGTCTGTCTGATTGGGAAAGTCTTTCGTGAATGAGTCGGCGAGTCCGTTCACACGATTTTGGAACGCATCGGCAACGGCAAAGAGTTTTACGTCTTTCGTTGCTTCATTATTGAGGGCGTTCCAAGCCGCCCCGCCGCCGCGTCCGCCGCAACCAACCAAACCAATCTTAATCGTTCCCATGAGATTCTTCGAAAAATAAGGATAGTGAAGGCGTAATTGTAGAGGATTGATGCCGTCTTTGTCAATAGTCAATAGGTCAATAGTTCGGCATCGTGGGTTGCTTTGTTCGGAAAAATAAGGTAAAAATAAGGTTAACTTCTCCACTTCGAGGCGAAATTCGCTAATTTTGTTGCTACACTCTCAATTAAAGGGATAATTCCCATTATCAAAGACTCTATGCGGATATTATTAACAAACGACGATGGCGTGTATGCCCCCGGCTTGGCAACGATGGAACGAGCCTTGCGGCGGTTGGGAGAGGTCTTTGTAGTCGCCCCCCTTCGAGAGCAAAGCGGAGTTGCCCACTCTATCACCTTTTTAACTCCGTTGCAGGTACGAAAAGTTTATGTCAACGACAAACACTGGGCTTGGACCGTCGATGGAAGTCCTGCCGATTGCGTTAAACTGGCAGTTTCAACGATTCTGCCCGAACGCCCCGACCTGGTCGTCAGCGGCATCAATGGCGGACTTAACGCTGGCATTAACGTTCTTTATTCGGGAACAGTGGGTGCCGCCGTCGAAGGGGCGTTTTATGGAATCACTAGCATTGCCGTCTCGTTGCAATATGTTGAAAACGAACCGTTTCAACAGGCAGCCGATTTAGCAGTGGGAGTGATCGGCAAAATCCTGGAACAGAACAATACCGCCGGTCGGCTTTACAATTTGAACATTCCGCTCAAGGCGTTGCAAAACGATGACCCGGAAGTAAAGGTGGTGCCAATGGACGTATCGCAGTATTGGGAAACGTTTGAACGCCGAACCGACCCGATGGGACGCAACTATTATTGGCTTGCCACTCGACCTGAATCGCGGCAATCAAAGCGAAAACAGTCAACGCAAATGTCAGCGCAAATGTCAGCGCAAATGACCGACTTGACGGCACTGTCGCAGGGATATATCACTGTAACGCCCTTGAATTTTGACGTAACCGATAAACAGAGTTTGCAAGAGATGTCAACATGGACATTAACTCCGCAGGAAGACGGAGCGGTTCCCAACCACGAACACACAGGACCGAAAGTACGTATCAGTTGGCGCAGTTAGTCAATATCGGCGTTGCAAATTTTACCGTTGTGGTTTATAATGGGGCGAACGTGGTATTGTTTTTGCTTTTGTAACTACAATGAAGAATTCTGCTCTTTTCCTCTCGTTGATATTTCTCAGTACGTTCTTTATAAGCGGCTGCGACTTGGCACAACCGAAGAACAAGGGACAAGGCGATCCGCCTGCGCCGCCGATAGAAGAGCCGAAACAGCAGGTAGAAGTTCTTCTCCCACCGCCTGCTGATGAACCCGCTCCAGAAGACAAGAAAACGGTCACGGTTATGGCGGCACCGGGCATGAGCGGCAAAGGAAATTACGGAACTCCCACCGGGAACAATCCGATGGAAATCATTACTGTTCCGATTTCCGTTATGTTCCAAACGCAAGACCGACTCGTTCTCCAACAGGTGGAGCATGCTATGAATCTCTACAAGGCGGAGTGGGGCAATGCCCCCGCCTCTCACGACGAGTTTTGGGAGAGAATTATTGTGGCAAACAATCTTCAGCCGAGTCAGTCGAGTGCCAACCGAAACAAGTTGCCTCAACTGCCGCCCGGTCAAGAGTACGTGTACGATCCAAAAGACGGTCAGTTAAAAATCCGAAAGCCGAAGGATGCCCCGTGAGACTCTCACCGGCGGAAGCGTTCTCCGAAGAGATGCTTGCACATCTTGTCTTTTCCTCTCTTTGCGTTATATTCGTAACCGTTCACGTCTTCATCGCAGAGATTTGAGAGAGTTTTGGTGTGAAGCTATTTTTTCAGAAGTTCGCGCAGCAACCCTTTGGATATTGTACACTATTCAGGACAATAGCAAGAGAACAGCCGACAGGAATCGCAGGAATCGTGACGACTGTTGACAGTACCGAAATTCAACTATACAATGCGGACTTCTAATACGCACATTTTTTGTTTGAATCGGAACACGAGCATGGCGAAAACTCCTTTTTCCACTGTCTTTTTTTACATCGTCGTTTTTTCGCTTGGCGCAGGCGTTGTCGTAGCGGATGGCGCAAATTCCCCGGTAAAAGCATTAAAGCGGGCACACGCTCACAACGATTACGAACATCCGCGTCCCTTGTTCGATGCCCTCGACAACGGATTTTGCAGCGTCGAAGCAGACATTTTTTTGGTCGGCGAAACTTTGCTCGTTGCCCACTTCGCCCTTCAACTGAAACCGGAGCGAACATTGGAATCGCTGTACTTGGAGCCGCTGCGGGAGCGTGCCAAAAAGTTTCAAGGAAAAATTTTTCCCGGTGCCGACGCTTTTTATCTCTGGATCGATCTCAAGACCGATGCCGCGTCAACGTATGCCGTGTTAAGAAAACTTCTCGAAAAATATGCGGACATACTGACACGATACGAAAACGATAAAGTCTTTTCCGGTGCCGTAACCGTTATCTTGACCGGAAGTGCCAACGTAAATCTGATTCGGAACGAGTCGATTCGCTATGCAGGGGTCGACGGCGGACGAACCGCCCTTGACTCCGATGAGTCCGCTAACCTGATTCCAGCCGTCGGGCTTTCATGGAAAAACGAATTTCGGCAGTTCAGAGAATCACTGACACCTTCCGAGCAGGAAAAACTTACCGAACAGATCCGCAAGGCACACGAAAAAGGACGAAAAGTGCGGTATTGGGGTACACCCGACCATGAATCGTTTTGGAAAATCATGTACGATGCCGATGTCGATTTCATCAACACGGATCGGCTAAAACCGTTACGACAATTTTTGTTAGAACGGCACTGATGGAACTCATTTTGGCTTTCGCCCATGCCGTTTACCGGGTGGGCTCGTCTCACAAGGTACTCTGCGAAAGGTTTTAGTGACTTGACTTTACATCATCGTTCCTCCTTTCACGGACTTCTTGGCGCAACTGTTTGCGATTTCAATTTTCATTGTTACAAAACAAAAGCCAGTACAATACTTTCCGGCAAAAGCCTTATTGTTCAAAATAAGGCTCTCTGGTCGGTGCCGGTCGGACATTGGTATCAGGAATCTCACGAACCCAAATGTTGCGAAATCGAATCGTGTTTCCATGATCTTGTAGTGAGATCGGCAACGTGGGTTCATGGACTTCGTATTCCGGCGGTTTGTGCCAAGCGGTCGTTCCCATAATTTCGTGACGGTTAATCACGAGCACGCCGTTTTGGAAAACGGTAATGTAGCCGGGACGGATCACTTCTACTTTATCGCCTTCGATTTTCAATTCGGGACGATTGAACACGATGTCATACGATTGCCATTCTCCCGGCTTTCGGCAGACGTTCACGAGCGGCGGAGTCTGCTTGTAGATGGAAGCACATTGTCCGTCGTAGTAGGTTTCATTTTCGTAGGAGTCGAGAATTTGGAGTTCGTAAGGTCCGAAGAAGACACCACTGTTTCCGCGACCTTGACTCTTACCGGATACTCTGGCGGGAGTGGCAAATTCGATGTGAAGTTGCACGCTGCCGAATTTTTGTTTGGTGGTAATATTTCCCTTTCCCGGTACGCAATGGAGTTCGCCATCTCGGATTCTCCATTCTTTGTCCCAGGCAGACATGTCTGTACCGTCGAAGAGAATGATCGCATCGGACGGCGGATCGCCCGGCTTTGCACCGGGCGTAATAACGACCGGTTTTTCCCAAGGAATGCCGCTCCGCCAGTCTTGAGCAGGGAGGGTAGCGGAAAGAACGAGAAGAATCAAAATTAGGGAAAGAGTTGTTTTTTGAAGCATAGGAAATTCTCCGTAAGGTTTGTTCTATCGTCCTCTAGGATAGCAGACAAGCCGCTCCCTTTCAAGTCAGGGCTAACGCATCAATATGCCCTTTGTTTTTTGGGGGGACAATTTCTCTACACTCTCCGTTTTATCATCCACGGAGGGTCTTGTGCCAGAAAATAGAGAATCTAGGAAGAACGGGCAAGCGGAATTTGCTGCGCTGACTGGTGTTTTGCGAATTTTTCAGAAATTCAGCATCATTTCCGATGCCGCCTCCACTTCCTTGTCCACCGGTGCTTCCGATGCCGGTGTTGTGCTTCTAGCGGGAAGTGCGGGAATCTGATATTCATACGCCATCTGTCCTACCGGTTGAGCCGGAATGCCCATCGGAGTTTCCCTTACAGCGGCTTCGTAGTGCGTCAATGTGATTCCTTCTGCCATCTGTGGAGTCTGCGCTTGCGGTAATACCGTCCCACTGCCGGACTGCCGGACAACCACCCGAACCAACTGCTGCGAACTCACATTTGACGGAATCGTCTCCAACGCATACTCCGCGATCATTTTGTTGTACTCGATAATCGCCTTGGTCAAATCCAGAAACGCCATCGTCCGAAGATTCCAGTCCATTCCCGAAGCGGCTTGCCACGTTCCATTTTTCGATTCGATCAGTTGCTCTTGTAACGGAATCATTCGACCGAGATATTGCGTCCGCTCCGACCGGGCAATTTTATCCGCAAACGTTTGAAATCGCGGAGAGAGCGGAAAGTCCGCCGGTATCGGCAGTTCCGACTCCCGAAGCCGTTGCCCCTTGTACTGTCTCAAAAGTTCCGCCAAGTTCCATTGTTGTTTAATAAATTCCATTTCGGCGGTGCGGCGTTGCTCATACAACAGTGCTGCCATGCCATCCTGTTGTCTTCCTGACGCACTGGTTGCCTGCCTTTCGGTTTCGCACCGGAAATGATAGATCGCCAAAAGACCACTCAAATCCCAGTAGGCACGAAGTAATTGTTCCCGCACCCCCGGAGAGCGCGTCCCGGTAAGCAGTTGTGCGACGGTCATCGGTTTGCCGACAATTTTCGTTTGCGGATCATTCGGTACGCCCCAGTATCGCAAAAAAGGATGACTGACATTCACTGCGACTTCCTGTTGCGGAACATGCTGCTGCCGGAGCGGCGGTTGATAGGATTGTGACTGATAAGATTGCGGCTGTGCTGACGGAAACTGGGCTGCCGTTACCGAACTTGCTTCTGCCATTGCCGGTGCGGGAATCGCTGGTTGCGGAACGTGATGCTGGACGTTAAATTGCTCTGCCGCCGGAAGCGAAATATCCGATCCTGCTGGCGTGAGGGATGCTTGCCCCGGAGCAGAAGCCGGTGCCAGAAACGGCGGTGGGACAGCAGAATCAAATGTCGAAAAAGCATCATTAGTGACGTTACCCGACGTGGATTGTCCGAAACCGCAAGTCGGCATCGAACAGGATGCAAGGGCAACGGCGATCAGAATATAGATGGTATTTTTCATAGTGTTCCCCCAAAACCGACGTAAAAAAACGACGTGCGGAAACGTAACGATTTTGTCCGGTGAGTGCAAGAGCAAAAAAACATTGTTCCGTCATTGCGCTGCGCCCCGTTCCGGCTTTTGTGAATAATGACAAACAAAAACCGGAACGAAACGAAGTGTAATGACAGTTTTCTATGAACCGTTTGCGTTTCACACCTTTGCAATTTCGGCGGCGTTCTTTTGAATCCGCCGGATGGCATCGGCAATGATGTCCATGTTTGTCTTCGGACCGATCAACATGTTTTGACCGAACCAAAGTCCCTCTGCGCCGAGTTTCTTGAATTGCGGCAACGGTCCGACTCGTTCTGCCCACTGATCGAGCACCGCCTTCGGATAGACCCGTCTTCCGGCAGGCGTATCGTACGTTTGACGGACGAACTTGACCCAATCCACGGCTCCATAACCGGGACCGATTCCAATCCCTTCGGCGTGAATCGCTCGGGTAAAGAGACCGCGGTCAATCCCGAATTCCTTCGGTTCAATCCGAAACATATAGAGGTGCCACGCACTCATTAGATCTGCCGCCATCTTCGTCGGATACACGCCGGGAATGTCCGTCAAAAGTTTGTTCAAATAGCGCCCGTTTTCCTCCCGAATGGCGGCGTATTTTTCGATGTGCTTCATCTGCGCCCGAAGCACGGAAGCGGGAAACTCTGCCATGCGGAAATTGAACGCCCGAGTCATACCGTAAGTGCCGTCGAGGGAATTGGTGCGACGACCGGAACAGTTGTTATGACAACGGTACACTCGCTCCGCAAACTCTTCGTCGTTGGTGATCACCGCTCCGCCTTCGCCACTGGGAAGATTCTTGGAGACTTGGAAACTGAAACAACCGGCATCGCCGACCGCACCGAGTCTCTTCCCTTTCCATTCACCGATGTGCGCTTGACAGGCATCTTCGATCACTCGGATATTCCGTTTTTTTCCGACGGCAATGAATTCGTCCATGTTAGCGGGCATGCCTCCGATGTGTACCGGCAACAGGCACCGCGTGTTTTCGGTACAGGCGGCATCGGCAAGTTTGCCGTCCAGTTGGAACGTGTCGATATCGACATCGATAAGAGTGGGCAGTGCGAAGTGGGCAACGACCGAATTGATCGTCGCAATGAACGTGTAGGGGGACGTGATGACTTCGTCGCCGGGTCCAACATCGAGGGCGGAGATTGCGGCAACCAGTGCTCCGGTGCCGCTGGAAGTGGCGACGCAGGCTTTGGTACCGTTCATTGCCGCCCATTCCTTTTCGAATTCGGCGACCATTCCTTTGTTGACGTATCCGCGGAACCAATTTCCGGTCTTGAGCGTTTCGAGGACATTCTTTTCTTCTTCGCCTTGCAGGACGGGCCAACCGGAAAAAGATGCTTTGCTCACGGGGGTTCCGCCGAGCAGTGCCGGCTTGTCGTTAGCGGAAGCACCGGAGCCGACAAGTACCAATGGGGCAGCACCCAATGCGGCTGTCAAACCGGCGGAAGCGGAAAGGAAATTACGGCGTGAAAGTTGTTTCGTCATAGTGAATCTATGGGTTAAGGATAACAAGCAGTGAAGCGCATTGTAACATCGGCGGGCAAAAACACAAGATAGAGCGCAAGAGCGGATTTTTTGTAGTGTCAACCATTGGAATAATCGGGACTGGAAATGGTTAAGTACCGCTCACCCGACTCATCTATTGTACCAATACCGGGATATTTTGGCAAGGCAAATATCACATACTATACCTTACCTTGCCATAATTTGGTTGTTTTTGAAAGTTTGAAATTTCGGTGCCATTAGCGATTCGACTTGTGGTTTGTATTTTTGATCAATGTCCTTCAAGCCGGTTGCAATGCTCGAC
>Ga0123353_10018041_pt1 | contig 10411 bp, 8 predicted proteins | sample TergutLab28metaG_3_FD_92763 | JGI IMG/M metagenome (GOLD analysis project Ga0123353, IMG submission 92763) | Labiotermes labralis P3 segment gut microbial communities from Petit-Saut dam, French Guiana - Lab288 P3 | ecosystem: Host-associated > Arthropoda: Insects > Digestive system > Gut ...
CACCCAAAACGACTTGTCGCAATACTTCCCGAAGTAATCAAACACGCCCTACCTGATGCACTCTCAGTTCCTGCCCACGTCATAAAGGCGTACGAGGGAACAGCTACACGCCCTCGTCATTTAACACCCCCCCCCCGGGGAAGAGATCCCGTACAGATGGGGGCGTAGGTGGGCTCAAGAGCCCGTCTGAATACTGTGGGTAAGAGATAAATCTACCTCCCGCCTAGGGCTACACAAGTTTTCTAAGAATCTAGAAGCCACCTCAAAATTTGCGGCACCAGAAGGATAACATGAACCAAATTTCATACTGAAGACTTGCAAATATCTGGCGCCAATGTACAAAATTTAGTGGTCACGGCGACTTGGCGACCCGGAAGTGTACCTCTGCTATTGTCTCTGATGCCTCGGAATTCTTTCACTAATGCTACTTTAATTTCGCGAAATGCCAGTCGAGGTACTCTGATGTATCGAAGAGGAGAAGGGGAGAAAATTCACGGCATATATAAACGTGAAACCAGACATTAAAGGATGTGGTAAATCACGAAACGTGACATCTGAGTTTCAAAGGTGCTGAAACGATAAACGGGGTTTAAAAAAAGTCCGTATAATGTCTGACTTTTTACTTCTGGTTTGCGAAAACCTCCTAATCACCCATCACAATACCACCACTTAAACCGCGCAATGAAATATGCTATGGAAAACGAATGCTTAGAACCAGATATTATCGTATTCTTGCGAGGGAACTGCAATGCAATAAATTTTGCAATTTAGCCACACAAGTAACAGACAGTGCAAGCCACCATCGTAGTCTGATGCCCTTACATTACTTCGGGTAAAACAAGTAAATATAAAAAACAAACCTGACAGGAAACAGCGCGACTCGCGTTTAAATTGAAATATACTGAATTTTATACGACGGTGTTCACCGATCAAAAATTACGGACAAACGAATAAAATATTTCAATTTATAACGAATAAAAAATTCACGCTGAACACGAAAACAACACTCTGTTAATGTGATTACTTCAACAATTACATGACACAAGTGCACCAGCAATATTGCTGTGATACATGATTTGGGAATGCTTCATTAAGACACAACAGTTCAGCCCCCCCCCCATCCCCCCAGAATTCGCTTTTCCACCGCAACCTACGGCAATGTCAACGATAACGGTAAGAATCAAAATACAAAGCGGTACTGTGCGCATGCGCTATTCGGCCAATTTCTCTCTCACTTGAACCCAGGTTTTGACTTCACTCACAAACCACGCGTTTCATACGCTGCGCTTTGATGTGCTGATACAGACGCCAATCTTCTGGAATACTACGCCGTGTGACCGGCAACATTCAAGGTAAAGTTCCGGTGCACGCCATAAAGACATATGAGGGAGTGAGGTGTAACTCAACGCCATCTTTAACCTGGACAACAGGCGGAGGTGAATGGTTGGGCTTCACACCCTGCCCACTTTTCCGCGGGGCAATAGCCCCCCCCCCAGTACCCACTGAACAGGAGGAAAGTGGGCCCCACAGCCGGCGTGGACGTTTGATAATGAGAAAAATATCTTGACCCTGCTGGGAATCGAACGATTCCCTGGTCGCCCAGTTCTCTCAGCTCAGTCACTATACGGGCCATACTACTCTACCGTCGTAGTTCATAAAAACAGAAATCTCCCCCAATCAACTGTTTGATTCAGCACTATAATCTACGTGAATGTTGACGTTTTCAAATAAACCTAACTTCAACAAACACCCAAGTCTCTGGCACGGTTCAATACCCAACTATGCTACAGCATGAAGTTCAGAAAAATCAATTGTTCTACCTCTTAAAATACTCAGTACTGCGCAGTGACTTCGTACTCGAAAAAGCGGCTACCGGTATGTAAGGCAAGTTTACTGCAATGACCCGAAATATGCCATGCCACCGCTGTACCTATACCAATGGGTCCCTACAGGTGCAAATGAAATGAAATAACGATTTTTTTTCTAGCGGCTACACAGAATAAATTGCCACGCAGTTACAAGAAACGAGACTGGCTTCCTGCGATCAAAATTAACCGAATTCATGACGGAACACATCCCATTTTGAGTAAAAAATTATTCACATAATAGACAAATACAGTATAACACTATTTCATAAAAAAAATCCTTTTTACAAAACTGCTACATGCTCCGGCCCTATCACGTCATCACAAGGATTACAAAAATATGTAAAAGGGGCTTATTGTGTATCTACACAACAAGCCCCCTTCCACATATATCACACAACTGGCCTCCTGTACGTGTTTTATGAGCCTGATGATGGTTCAATAAGCGTCAAACATGCAATTTTATAAAACCAGAATTAGCATTTTATAACAGCAGCTGTGTGACATGGCATGGATTATTCAAGCGTACGTGAGGCTTCATCAACACTGCTCACAGAACCTCACATCTCGCAACAGAATGCATCTGGAGTGTCTCCAAGGGCCATGCAGTCCAAGAACCACAAAGTTTGTACTAAAATGTTTTGACTTCGAAAGGCGCAAAAAGCAAAGAAAGACACCTTTCTCAGATCCGGCATTAATGGTGATGAGATCAAAATGAACAGGACGGTGAAAACAATGCCCACTACAAATATGGATGGGCTACGCCTGACACAGGCCATCAGATCCCCTACTTACGGTACGGACCATGGGTAGACGCGGGGGGTGGATAGAAGGAAGCCGCCCGAAGAAACGTTGATGGGGTAATGGACGCCAGTGGTGCTGGGCGACGCTAGCCACGAAATAGCCCCGAAGTATAAAAACCGCAGCGATGAAGACATTAATTGGGTCTTGGAGTATACCCATCTACAGGAAGTGGGACGGGCAGCTGCTGAGTTAGTCGCTGTAACCAATTTGAAAACACACGAGTTCCACTGACAATACGACAGTGATCCAAGCATCAGGATATTTTCTTGTCGCGCATGTAACTGCTGCGGAATGTATTAAACTTCATGTTAATTCCCTTGGTGTTTCATACAGTTAGTAGAATAAACGAACTATCAAACTTAAGCAATCAAAGTCTCTAGCATACACCTCATACTTCTAGGTAACACAATGGTCGCCCGAGATTTTAGCATCCCTGCTACAGACTTCTCTAAAGATTCGAAATCAGGTAGCTTAATAACAGAACTTAAGTATTCTTTGGCACAAAACAATACATATGCAGTAAAAATTTTGACAGACAATATAAAGACATGTCTTAAATACATTTTAAGGCCTAAACAATTCGGGAGCTACCACCACTTAAAATCTGGCCTAACCAGGCCAAGGCTAGCTTTGTAAATGCGATACTGTAAGCTACATTAATGGCACCCATAAAAATGCTTTATAAACACGAATGATTTAGAATAGATTTAGGAAGGGCGGGTCGGTCAGTTGCCTGGGAGTCGAATGAGCAAGGGTTTACTGTATGCTGCGTGTTACTGCAAAAGTCAAAATTTTCTGTATATGATACAGCTACAGGTGACAAATTATATATACAAATAGTAACATAATGTACACTTACACACAGTTAAAAGTCGGTATAATCTATCAAAACCATGGGCTGGCCCATTTCTGATACATTCTCATCTCCTCAGCTGAGTAGACACCACAGTTACAATCACATTAATCCAGGCAGGCAATATCTTGTTCATGCACAAATATCATTATTTCACATAAAAAAAGCGAAAATGCGCACATTTATTATTAACACCACTTTACTAACACAGTGTCACTCCATGTTTCAGCCCTCAGAGGGCCATCTTGTGGGAGTACGGCAGATTGGTCAACTCATTCCGCTGACCTTGCTCCTGAAGTGTGTTATGTCGTACTCACTGCAGATGGCCCTTTGAGGGCTGAAACATGTCGGAATGATACAGTGTTAATAAATGTCAATATACTGTGCTTTAGTAGGGTTTTATGTAAGATACAGACACGCAGTGTACGGTACGTATAAAGTGACACTCTCGCGTTCGCGTAACATTTACACATCCTCGGCTAACCCAACAGCCTGATATTTCACTCAAAATAGGTGGTGTTATGGCGTTTGAATATCGCCGGCAACACTACAAACGTGCAGAGGTCTTCACGTAAATTTCCCGATTTTAACCCGATATGAATCGCCTCATCGAATTTTCATGAAAGTCCCCAACAACAAATTCCACGGAAATCCGTACAATGTCGGCCGCGCTGACACATTCGGCAAGACCAACGGCCTGATACCATCTCATTCGAAGACGGCAACGTAGTGGCAACTTAATATTGCCTGAATTAACAAAACTTACTTAGGTCTTAATGTAATGTGCCCCATGTTTTTGCACGATTTTAACCTAATATGGATAATCCCGACAGATATTCACTGAATTCCCAAACATCAAATTTCACGGAAATCCGTCCAATGGGAGGAGGGGGGGGGTGGCGGCGCTAATACACGTGACCGGACAAACAGATGGTCACGACGAAGCTAACAGGCGCTTTTTGCGAATATGCCAACACGCCTAAGGGGGTACTATATCTCCTGTCCATACCACGAAGGAAAAAAGGCGAAGCAGAGGTACAGCTCTACTCTTTCTTAAGCCGGCACCAGATGGAGGTGAGTGGCTGATATCACATCCCGTCGCTTTTCGCCGGTACCCACTGAATAGACGCCTAGTTGGCCCCAGAACCGTTCTGAGCGTTCTGTAGAAGAAAGAATCTATTGCTCCATCCGGGAATCGGATCACCGGTCCAAGTGGTATACAACGTAATAACGTACCACTGCTCTAAGACTCAAATACAGTGCACAAAGTGTAATGGCGGCCAAGTCCGTCCTGCGTCCCCCTTGCGGTCTTTTTGCCATCTTAACTAAACACAAGACAGGCCATGCACGTATAACACAATATTGAGGCGCGTCCGTACAACCATTACTGCAGTGGAAATGCAACGAGTATTACACAATCTGTGTGTGTGTGTGTGTGTGTGTGTGTGTGTGTATACCCTTAGTTTCCCAACATGCAACGCGCATGCGCCATATTATCATCTGTGACCTGCCCCGTTCTACAGTCTTTTTCCACACTATCTCAAGCACGGCACGATTTTCGAAGAAAAGTTACTGAAAACAAAATAAGTGTTTTGATTTTCTCTACACCGTTGTCGGAAACATTTCTCATTCCAAGATGAAATGCGCGAGATGTGATAAAACATGTGTATCGGTCGTCATGTAAAGTACCCTTTATCGCTGTCCGATTTTAATGACACTTGAATTTTCTCAACAGATTTCCGAAAAAATCATGTAATATCAAGTATCATGAAAATCCGCCCAGGGGGCGCCGATTTGTTCCACGCAAACGGACAGACACGACGAAGCCATTAGTCACTTTGCGCAATTTAGCCATCGCGCCTAAACTAATCGAAGGAGATGGCCATTATGTCAGTGTTACCTCCCATTACAACCTCTGAACCAGGTGACCTATTTTCATGGAATTTCGTAGAAACGTTAGGCCACTGCAGGCCACCCAAACGCCCTACTTTACACTTCCTATCAACAATAACGTAGCAAAGTGCGAACCGCTAACGGGGAGCACCGCTAGCGGCACTTGCTTCCTAAACGATGCATGGAAGTAGCTCTTGAAACAAGCAAGCACCACTGTACTAAGATGTACATCAATCATATACTGACCGTGAGAAAATTTTCTTTGGTATGCAGCATGACAGCGACGACGAATGAAAATATGGGGTTAGGCGCGTCATATTTGATACACAGATAGCCCTGTACCATAAATATATACCTTACACACTACATACGCAACAACGTCTGCAAGCCGGAAATTACAAACATGGCTACGACGCGAAATTATGTTATATCCGGTAAATTTAACTTAGGTAATGAAAGAAAAATATCTGCAGAACGAGGAAGCTACAAAATAGGGAAAAGGCACGTTTGACGATGGATTCTACTACTTTGTTTGTATACAAATGTGTGTACAAATGACAGATTTTCAGTTCAACGTCTCACTATACAGTCTGGTTTCATTAAATCTTTTACTGTAGCTGGTTACTACTGTTTCAAAGAGTTCTACGTCATCGCTTAGCGATGTACCTCGGTAGCCTGACCGGTAAAGTGTGAAATCAGTCTTGGAACAACTTCGTGACGTAAACACGTGTGAAAAAAAATCAAGTATTGTCTTAACCAATTCCATGAACAACTCTTGTACTACCCGTCTAAATAAAACGGACTGTCATTATACATATGCTGTTTAAACCATCAGGTCACAAATGAAGTGGCCAACCATGACAAGGAAAAGAGGATGTGACGTGCACATAACGTACGTATTCCCACCGAGAACGTCGCAGCGGAGGAGAGGGAAATCAATTGGGGAGGTGCGGTGCGTCGCGACGTGGCGGGTCGGAGCTGGGCTGGGCCAGTTGGGCGCTGGAAATGCGGGAGGTTGGGGTATCGATCCTACACTGCACGGTCTACAAACCAGCGATACAGTGGAACAGTAGCAACTCTGCCAAGGGAAGTAGGCTTCGACCCGACGTACGAACCGGTATAACATGCGTGAGGCATTAGAGTGCTCAGGGGAGGGAGTATGGTTACGCCCCTTGTACATTCAAAACAATCTTCTCTGACCTTCACTACACACAGCATGGTTATGATAAAGTTGTTCCTATGCTTAACTACGTCGTGGATATTTATTTAGCGACGTAGTTAGCAGCTCAAGAACACACAGCGGCCAAAGGTAAGATGATTGTTGAATAATGTTCCCGACGTGGACGGCAGCGGCCATGGCTTAACGTAACAATACCGGAATTCTGTCGGGACTGAGGAAAATCACGAAGAACCTATCACGACAGGCGACCTGCGGGTCGCGACCCGGGACCTTCCGAATACGAATTCTCTCGTCGAATACGGAATGAAGGTATAGCTCCACACACATTCGTAACTTCGGCCCTACGTTAGAATCAACATCACGCCCCAACCGTTTTACCTCCGTACCCTATGTATGGAGCTGGTGTGCAGGGCGCAGGGGTTTATAAAAATGTATCGCCTATCGGAATCGAATTCCCGTGCATCATGGAAGTGGAAGAGTTCACACTGTTGCATCCTGCTGTTTAATTTGATTAGTTCAAATGAAAGTACGAGAATGAATTTTTGTGGACTGTACAAATTAACCTGAAGCATATGGGGTCATATAATGGTCTTTTGATCCGCGACATGGTAAATTATTTTACCGGGCGGGACTTCAGCATAATTTAGGTACTCAGAACATGATGGGCGATACGGCCATGAAACTTACCGGCATATGGTGAAATAACGGAAAGTATAACTTGGAACTCCATGCGTCTTCCGACCTCCACGCCAACGAATTTGCCACTCATGAATATGAACGGTTTCCTGGTTACGACATACAAACAACACGGTACTTGATGGTCAAATTAACTTTCAGCATAATCTCATTCCTATAAAACTTCTGTAAAAATTTCACCATTCTATTAGATTCCACATTCCACTCCTAATCCAGTACTGTTTTAAACAGTGGCCGAGAAAGCGCAGTCCGTACAGCGACTCGGTACGGGCTGGGCGGGCAGGGAATCGAATCCCAAATGGGGCAAGATTTTCCGCAACCGTCCAGACCGGCCACAGGGCCCTTCCAGTCTCCTGTACAATGGGTACAGGGCCTCTTTCCACGGGGGCAAAGCGTGGCGATGACCACCCACCCCCATCTAGGGCAGAGGTAAAGAAAGAGTAGAGCTGAGCTGTATCTCTACTCTCCCTCTGGGCCTTCGTGGCCTGTTCTAGGGTGAACTTTACTTTTACCTGTATTTCAAACAACCTGCACCAATTCTAAACACAGGAGACATCCCACGTACCACCCAGATAACTCAAGTATGGATATTGTTAAGAGTGCTAACGTTACGAGATGAAATAAGCACACATTGGAGAGATGAAAAATGCGTACAAATTTTAGTACGGAACGCCAGACTGCAATTTAGATGGAAAAACGATATGAACACGGAGTTTTAATACCATCTGAGGGTGGTTCAATGTAAGGGCCAGAGTGGCGAGCTGTCTGCGAACACAGTAATTTAGATTCGGGTTCCATCTCAAAAACTATTAAATTCTGAACATATCTGCTCTCTGCGGCGGTTTTATCACGCACAGCGTAATATGAAGCCAATATTCAAGTTATGCGTTGCTGGAGAATAATACGTCACTCTCCTTCAAATTTGCAGCAGCTGTTACGAAATATACCCGTTTACGAAATCAAGACTTGATGGAGGTATCAAATGGGGGCTCCAAATTTTAAATGGGTTAAGCAGCTGAAAGCATTTTTTGAAAAAAAAAATATTAACGTAGCAGCCACTATAGTAATATAAATTTTGTCACACGTTCAAAGAAGTCGCACACAATTAAAATCAATTTCAGTCTCTCTTCTTTATCCATGAGCGCCCGAGACAACACTTTTACCATCTACAACACTACATAATAACATGATAGACTTGTTTACAACTCATTTCTGATGGGTCTGTACGTGGTTGTTATCGGAGGATGTATAATTAAGCAGTGTATGTGCAAATGCATGGACACTATACGCACATCAGCAGTTTCTGCAGCTGGTAAAGAAACGGCTGAAACGGAGTAATGGGTGGACGAACTCAGCAAGCAAACACTTTTCACATGTGAAACACAACTCCACGGAGAACGGCCTTTCTTCACACGCCAACAGTCGCTCAGCTGGGCAAAAACGTAATTACCACGTCAAGGCTAGCCGCCCTCCACCCCGCAATGGTGCCCATCGTGGACCAAACAAAAACCAACCTTTCACACCATCGCATTTTTTGGAGGTCCATTTTCGTGGCATCTTCGTCCTGTAAGAGTCCTAGGCGTCGAAGTGGTTTCCATCATTCAAGCTTTCCGGCCAGAATTCTGTCGAATGTCCTTATTTCTACGAGTGCTGCATGGCACTTTCCATTTTAACCTCCTTCATATTAGACACGAACACAGCCTTAAACGAAAATACATAAATATGGCGCATCGTTATATGCAGGGCTGCACAAATCCCGGGCGCCAGGTTGCCCTGGCGACTAAATTGAGTACGGGGGCGCTTAATGTCTGTGGGTCGTCAGTATGGAACTGGCTGCATGGCACACAACTCACTACGGCATATGTCGCCATTCGTAAGACAAGAGTTGAAATGGCTTCTTAATTTCGATTTTAAGCTTTCATGGTAATTCAATGCTGATACTTATCGCACTTTAGGTGGTAGCACTACGTTGGGCTATACATTTCGGAGAAACATGCTGCCACCCACCCCCCTGCCAGTGTCAAAGTTTGTACGTTAAGTGTTGGAGTTAACCGCCCCAAAATCACCACAGTTCCTAAGCGTCGATATTAGGGAGTGACTCAAATTCGAGTCTACGTAAGGGGATCCTTAACATCTAAATTCCATTAAAAAAATTAAACAGAAAACGGGGCGAACAAGATATCAACAGAGGGTGAAAATTGTTAAATTCTATTGCCATCAACAGGAAAGTGTCAAAAAATCTGTAAGCTATCTCAAATATATTAAACTGTCTAGACATCGGTCAATTCTCCGCAACAGACAGCCTAGAACAAGATAATGGGAGTTTCAGAGTGTAAAAGAGATCACGGATCTTACATGTCCGAACAAACATATTGAACATAATGGGATAGTTGCTGAGCACCAATGACAATAATCCCGCGATTTCTGTTCAACAGTTTCAACTTGGCTTTAAAAGAGCTCTATCCTAAACACCATCCTTCCTACTACATTTCACCACCTACAATATTCCATAGTATGAATAAAACAAAAAATCATCGAAGGCTGAAAATTCCATTCAAACCTGGCGTAAGTACGGAGTCAAAGTTGGCAGGCATTAGGACTAGAACTGTTATCACTTGTAGGTTCACAACAAACAGTTCAAGTCAAACATATGTAGACTCGCATTCGGTGATAATGTATACGCCACAAACTTCCGTCATTTTCCGTTTACAGGTTTACTGCAATTTACAACACACGGAATACCCAATCTCAATCATCATCATCTGTCACGTGTTAGGCCTTAATAGGCCTGTTTCGGTCTCGTCTAATAGTCTCTTCGAGGGCCTTCCCAATCGTCTTCGTCCATTGGGCCATAACTCAGCATTATTTTTGGCATCCTACTGTTCATTCTTGTTACACGTCGTAGCCAATTTGATGTTTAATGCCCGAACAATGGGAATTAAATTACTCTCGGTGCTTCGGCACTGAATACTTCAACTCCAAAACCACGAATACGAATAATTTTACAATAAGTTTATTTCATGCCTCTACATGTTTCGAGCACATGTGCTCGAAACATGTAGAGGCATGAAATAAACTTATTGTAAAACAAAAATTTTGTGCATCAAGTTGGTTAATTAC
>Ga0123353_10018044_pt1 | contig 10411 bp, 7 predicted proteins | sample TergutLab28metaG_3_FD_92763 | JGI IMG/M metagenome (GOLD analysis project Ga0123353, IMG submission 92763) | Labiotermes labralis P3 segment gut microbial communities from Petit-Saut dam, French Guiana - Lab288 P3 | ecosystem: Host-associated > Arthropoda: Insects > Digestive system > Gut ...
AGAGGCATCGCCAAAAACATCGTTTATCTGAAAGGCCGGCAGAGCCTGATGTGCCACCAGTGGCCAAGTACCAGCACTGATGGTCAGTGCTCCCTCTGCCAAAGACGGGGCACCGTCTGCTTCTTTAACGCGGCTGCGCGCATTGAGGTTACCAATGGCAGCGTCTTGTAAGACCGCCCACAGGTGCGGGGTTGTTTCGGGCGTGATGTCCTCCCACTGCAAAAAGGGTGCCAGCAGCAAGATGACCTGATTGTTATGTTTGTCTGCAATGGCAGTCGAACTGTCCTCAAGCGCAAATGCAGGCGCAGCATCAGAGGTCGCTTCTGTCCCCTCGTTGGCAAAAACCAGTGAGGCAGCAAAAGGAAGTATCAACGCGGCACACAGCAGCACCGACAAGAGACGTATCGCAGCTTTTGATATCACCTTTGTGCTTCCCCCTTGGACTGGTCTGCGAGCTTTGGACACACTCCGCCCCCTGCAAACACGCAGTAGTGGGGGCAGCAGTACGGTGAAATTTTAGCACTAGTAATCGGCGGCAGCAGGGCTGTTGTCCCAGTCTTTCATGAACTGTTGATAAGTGTTTGTTTCGATAGCATGGCGCGCGCGGCGACATACATCCAGCAGATAATGCAGATTATGCTGCGACAGCAGGACGGGCGCAAGCATCTCGTTGCTGATGATTAGGTGACGCAGGTAGGCGCGTGAATAGTTTTGGCAGGTCGCACAGCGGCAGAGTGCGTCCACAGGCTGCATGTCTTTGGCAAAGCGTGCATTACGCAAGTTCAGACGACCCTCGCTAGAAAATGCCGTACCCATACGAGCCGTGCGCGTTGGCAGCACGCAGTCAAACAAGTCAACACCAGCAGCAATCGCATGAACAAGGGTCGTGGGATTGCCGACCCCCATTAAATAGCGCGGACGGTGCGCGGGCAAAGCAGCGGTGGTCGCAGCCAGTGTCTGAAACATCATCTCGTGGGGCTCGCCCACACTGTAGCCGCCAATGCCGTAACCAGGAAAGTCCATGTCGGTCAAAGCATCTGCCGACTGAAGGCGTAAATCGGCAAAAACGCCCCCCTGCACAATCCCAAACAGGGCCTGTGGAGTGCGTCCATCTTTGTGCGCCTCGAGTTGTTCATGCGCATCTTTGCAGCGCTGCGCCCAAGCCAGGCTGCGCTTCATTGCCGTTTCGACCTGCGTTTTTTCTGCTGGATAGGGCGGGCATTCGTCCAGCTGCATAATGATGTCAGCACCCAGCATATGCTGCAGACGCATGTTTTCTTCAGGCGTCCAAAAATGCTGCGTGCCGTCAACAATGGACTGAAAACGTACTCCCTCGTCGGTGATTTTGCGCGTGTCCTGCAGCGAGAAAATCTGAAATCCACCACTGTCGGTCAGCAGCGTCTGCTGCCAGTTCATAAAGGTATGCAAGCCGCCGGCAGCAGCAATCAAGTCAACGCCTGGTCGCATCGCCAAATGATAGGTATTTGCCAGCACCACCTGCGCACCAAGATCCTGCAGCACATTTGTCTGGACGCCCTTCACCGTTGCCTTGGTGCCTACGGGCATAAAGAGCGGCGTCTGCACGCTACCATGCGGCGTCTGAAAGGTGGCAGCGCGCGCACCTGTGGGGTCACGATGTGTGAGGGTAAAGTTCATAGGAGAAATTGTAGCATTTAGGAGGGATGGCAGAATCTTGCACAATCGCTAGAGTGCATCCAGGTGGTCAGAATCAAGGAGGCTTGAAAAATCAAAAATGCTAAGCGTAGTGACCTACTCGTGTATTTTTGATTTTTTAAACGACACCGAGTCTGGCCACCTGGTGTACTCTAGCCTATGAGGGCTTCTGCGAACTCCCGTGGATTGAAAGGTCGCAGGTCGTCAATTCCTTCTCCGACGCCAATGCGTACGATAGGCACCTGCAGTTCACGAGCAATAGCAACAGCTATGCCACCTTTGGCGGTGCCATCGAGTTTTGTCAGTATCAGCGCATCAACGGCGAGTAACTTGTTGAACTCGCGGGCTTGCACCAGGCCGTTTTGACCTGTTGTTGCGTCAATTACCAGCACGGTAAAGGTAGGTGCGCTGCTTTTTTCACGGGTGACGCGCTGTACCTTTTCTAGTTCGCGCATCAGATCAGGTGAGGTATGCAGACGTCCGGCTGTGTCAATCAAAGCAAGGTCAGCACGTTCCGTCTGTGCTTTTTCGACCGTGGCATAGGACACACTGGCTGGGTCAGTTCCCCGCTGCCGCAACACAATGTCGACACCGGCACGCTGCGCCCAGATTTCTAGTTGCTCGCCTGCTGCAGCACGAAAGGTGTCAGCACTGCCCAGCACTACGCTGCGCCCCTCGTCGGTCGCCTGTTTTGCTAGCTTGCCCACGCTGGTAGTCTTGCCCGGGCCGTTGATACCCACCACCAAAATGGTCACAGGACTAAACTGAAAGGGGTCGCCAGCCGTCTCGAACTCGCTGGCAATAATGTCAATCAGCAGTTCGCGCACGCCCTGGGCGTCTGCGATTGCGCGCACCTTTATCTGTTCGCGCAGCGTGGTGACAATGTCAAGAGTTGGCTTAAAGCCAAAGTCGGCAGAGATAAGCGTTTCTTCCAGTTCTGCAAAAAAGTCGTCGTCTAGATCGACAACGCGTCCCATCAGGGTGTTGAGCTGTCCGCCCAGTCGCTGACGGCTTTTTGACATTCCGCGCGCAAGACGGTCTTTCCAGCCGATGTCACTCATTGTTGGACATGCTCCCCCAAGAAATAGTGATAATTCCTTGCGCTGATGTTCATGTTTTGACGCTTTCTAGTGCCTGTTCTAGACGTTGGCTGACGAGTTTTGACACGCCGTCTGCCTGCATCGAGACGCCGTAGAGGGTGTCTGCCATCTCCATGGTGCGGCGCTGATGGGTGACAATGAGGAACTGCGTGTCGGCGCGCATGGTGTTGATAAAGGCGATAAAGCGGCGCAGGTTGGTGTCGTCAAGGGCCGCCTCGACTTCGTCAAGGACGTAGAAAGGACAGGGGCGGCTGCGGGCAAGTCCAAACAGCAAGGCCAGTGCGGTCAGCGCCTGCTCACCGCCAGAAAGCAGTGACATTTTTTTCAGGCGTTTGCCGCGTGGCTGCACGTAAAAGTCAACACCCGTGACTTCAGGATTGTCAGGGTCAGTTAACAGCAGTTGAGCACGTCCACCAGGAAACAGTATTGCAAATACATCCTGAAAGTGCCTGTCCACCTCTTCAAAGGTGGCAAGGAATCGCTCTTTCATTTTGCGGTCAATGGCAGCAACAACCTTGTTCAGTGCCTGTGCCGCAGCTTTTAGGTCAGCGATTTGCCCGTGAGTAAAGTCGCTGCGTGATTTCAGGACCTCGTACTCCTCATGAGCGATAGGATTAACGCTACCGAGCTTGCTTAGGCGTTTGCGCAGGTCAAAAGCACGGTCTTCGGTGGCGTGGCGGTCCTCGATTGCCGGCAGGCTCAAAGCCATTTCAAGCGGCGTGCCGTGTTCTTCGACCACACTGCGTACGGCTTGGTTGACCTTGATTTCGCACTGCCCTTTGGTAACACGAACCTGCATCAAGGCTTCTTGGCGCAGCTCGGTCACCTGCGTTGCCTCGCGCACCTTTTCGCGCGCATCGGTAATGGTCTGGCGCAAGGTCGCCGAGTCTGCCTGTTCTAAACTGGCACGGTCACGCAGCATAATCTCCCAGTGCTGGGCGCGCGCAGCAAGGGTCGTAAAATCCTCATGCAGCGGAGTCAGGCGCTCGCGCAGCAACTCTAATGCCAGTTCTAGCTGTTCTGAAGTCGTAATGGTCAGCTCTAGCTGCTCGACTTCGCCCGAAATCTGCGTCAGGCGCGTCTTTAGCTGGTTGATGCGCTCGCTGGTTGTCGCAATGTCAACGTTGCAATCATTAGTCACCTTGGTGGCAGCCATCTCTTCCATAAACAGTGTCTCGCGCTTTGCTGCTGCCTGTTCTTGTTCTTCGCTCAACTCTGCCAGGCGCTGCTCGCTTTTCTCACGCAACTGGTCTAGTTCGATCAGTCGTGGCTCGTGCACCGCGATTTCACGCTCGATGCCCTTTAACTTGCGCTCACAGTCGCGCTGCTCGCGGTCTTGCTTTGCAATTTGTTCTTCCAGTCGCCCAATCTCGGCGCGCAGTGAATCGTGCTCGCCAGCAATGGCAGCACCCTTTTGGTTCAAATCAAGCGCGTCTGACTGCGCCAGCTTTAACGCGTCCTCTGCTGCTGCAACTTCACCCTCGGCAGCTGCCACTGCCGCGTCCAGACTCTGCATAGCATCACGCAACTCTGCCTCGCGCCGCTTACGCGCAAGGACGCTCTCTGCGATTTTACCATCAATGCCGCCACCTGCAGCATCGCCTGGAGGAGTCAGGACCAGCTTGCCCTGCGGCCACACAATTGAACCGTCACGCGCTGCAAAACGAAAGCCGGGATAACGCTCACTTGCAGCAATAGCATCCTGCAGCGATTTGACCAGATACACATCACCTAAAAGCGAGCGTACCGCTGGCTGAAAGCGTTCTTCCATAGCAAGTTCGTCCAGTAGTGGCGTGCCACTTTTTGGCGTTTTCTGTGCTGGCTGCTTTGTTTTGCTGCTGGCATCTGCTGTTTCAGTTCTGGCCGCACTCTGCAAGGGAATTATCGACAAATCGGCCTGTGCTGTACCCTTGGTCAGGGCGTCACGCAGGGCGATGGCTGCCTGCCAATCCTCGACAAAGACGCCGTAGACGTCACTGCCCAGCAGCAACTCGACAAAGGATTCGTCCAGCTTTGATTCTGCTTTTAGGCGCAGGTGGTCAACGACAGGACCCACATAACCAGTCGGCTTTTTTGTCAGATTGGCAAGATTTGTAAGTGTTGGCGACGCCGCCTCAAAGGCACGTTCGACCTCTTCAAGAGCTTGCAGTTCTGCGCGCGCAGCAAACAGTGCTTCACGGGCAGCTTCGGCGTCGCGGCGATTGTGTTCAATCACCCGAACGCGCTTGTCAACATCAGCTGAGGCTAGGGTACGTTCGCGCTGGCTGATTGTCCAGTCAGCTTCAAGCGAATCAAAACGCGCACGTCGTCCTGCTAGGGTGTCACGCAAGGCTGTTGCTTCTTGCTGCAGGCCATCTGTGCGCTCTGCCAGTAAATCACGCTGCGTCACCAAAGACGACAGTGCCTGGTCGCTTTGCAGTTTGCGCTCGATGCTGTCATCAACAGCTGCACGGCTCGTGCGCAGCTCTGTCACCAGCGTCTGCAGTTGTGCGTCTGCTTCGCTGCGTACACGTCGTGCTGTTTCTGAATTGCGCCGTGCTTCGCCTAGCTGAGTGTACAACTCTTCTAGCTTTGCATCAGCCTCGGCGCGCTGACTGCTTAAACTGTCGCGTATCTCGCGTGCCTGACCAATGCGCTTTTGCGCCGCATGCATGGTCTGTCGTAACTCGGAAAAACGGGTGACCAAGTTCTTGCCTTTTTCATCAAGCAGCAGCCTTCCTGCCTCGAGGCGCTCGACAATTGCCTGTGTGCGTCTGCGCTGCTCGCCGATGTCACCAACAAAGAGACCCTTTTCTTCGAGCAGCGTCGTCAGTTTTTCCAGTTCTTTTTCGCGCTCGCCCTGCTCGTAGCGGGCAATGTCACAGGCAGCGTCTGCTTCGCGCTCTTCTTTGGTCGCCTGCTGATATTCGTCCTGCAAAACACGCAGGTCATCAACAGCAAGAGCAACCTCGATATCACGCAGCTCTTTGCTGATTTCTGAATGCTTGACTGCCTTGCCTGCCTGTCGCTGCAAAGGACGCAGCTGACGGTCGATTTCTGCAGCAATGTCGCCAGCACGCGCCAGGTGTCCGTCAAGATTTTTCAGTTTACGCAAAGCGCGCTCTTTGCGCTTTTTATGCTTGAGGACACCGGCTGCTTCTTCGATCAGGGCACGACGTACCTCGGGGCGGGCGTCCAATACTTCAGCCAGACGCCCCTGGCTGATGACCGAATGTGCCTCGCGCCCCAGACCCGTGTCGTGCAACAAGTCCAAAATGTCCATCAGACGGGTAGGACTTTGATTAATCAAATACTCACTTTCGCCGCTGCGATACATGCGACGCGTAAGGGTAATCTCGCTAAATTCGATGGGTAAAAAGCCGTCGCTATTGTCCAGAACCAGGTCAACCTCTGCCACCCCAACTGCCTGACGCGCACTCGAGCCCGAGAAAATCACGTCCTCCATCGCCTGGCCACGCAAGCTTTTTGCGCTTTGTTCGCCCAGAACCCACAGGACAGCGTCTGTGATGTTACTTTTCCCCGAGCCATTAGGCCCAACAACGCAGGTAACTCCTGGTTCCAGCGTCATCAGACTGCGGTCGGCGAAGGATTTGAACCCCTTCAGTTTTAGCGATTTCAGGTACAAAGTTTAGGTATTCTGCGTATGGACGCTCGAGCCAACAATAGCCTCCATGACCGACTGGCGCAGGTCGTTCATCGCACCAGGTCCGCCGTTTAACATGATGGTCGAACTCTTGCCATGCTCGCCAAGGCGTTGGAGTGTGTCCATGTACTGGTTCAGCATCAGCAGGTTCAGTACTTCGCTCTCGTCCATGCCGTGTTCTTCCAGCTGCTTAAATGACGCTGCAAGACCGTCAACAATCGCCTGACGCTGGTCAGCAATACCCATACCCTCAAGTTTCTGGCGTTCTGCTTCACCCTGGGCACGCGTAACAACCTTGATACGGTCGGCTTCGGCGATTTCTTGGGCAGCAATACGCTGGCGTTGCGCGGCATTAATGTTGTTCATCGCGTCTTTTACGTCACGCGCCGGATCAATACCGGTAATCAGCGTGTTCACGATGATGATACCAAAGCCCTTCATGCCCTCGGCAAGGCTTTTCTGAACACGACGAGCAACTTCGTCTTTTTTCTCGAAGGCTTCATCGAGGTCCATCTGCGGAATCGCACTACGAATCGCGTCAGCAATGTAGGCCTGAATTTGACGCTCGGGGTCTGACAGTTCGTAGTAAGCTTGTGCTGTTTGCGTTGGGTCAATACGATACTGAGTCGAGACCATCGCTGTCACAAATACGTTGTCGCGCGACTTTGTCTCGAGGTTGGCATCCAGCGACTGAACACGCAACTCAAGGGTCGCCACCACCCTATCAAAGACAGGAATACGCAGCGAAAATCCTGGCTGCGCAATACGATGAAACTTACCCAGACGCTCAACAATCTTGACCGTTTGCTGGCTGGTAATAACAATACCTGCGTAAATAATACTGACGGTGACAATCGCAAAAAAAACAAAAGCTGCTAAAAGCAGTTCTCCCAATGCGTCCATGCTTCCTCCTATGGTGTGCGTTTTCAGTCCTTGCTAGCTAATTATAGTTCATAGCACCAGCTGTGCCGCAGAAATTTATCGACAATTGTAGAGTTCAGGATGAGAGTTTGAGACCAGCACGTGCTGTGCCCTGCTTGCCCCAGCATACAATCAGGGGCGCAGTATACCCAGCACAACAAAGCGTGCACCATTAAAGTCGTAACTACAGGTTGAAAGTCCCATCAGACGGTCGCCCTCGGTAAAAGTGACCTCACTTCTAAAGGTTGTGTTTTCGGCAGCGTAGTTCAGCAGACTGGGCAGATTTGGCTCGAACATAAAAGCACGCGCACGCCACTGACCCTCGGCGACCACAAAACCATACATCAAATCGATGCGATAGTTTCGCCGGGGAGTATAGAGAAACATGACGGGATGGTCCTCGAAGAAACTCTGCCGACGATAGCTTTCTAGCGTGCCAAACATAGCCCCCGAGCGCATGTGATGACCGTAAATCACCGATATCGGTGAAGAAAAATCGGGACGGTGATTGTAGTCTAAAAAGAGCGAACCATTGGCGTTAAAGGTACGGTCAGGCAGACGGTTCAGATAGTAGCTGTAGTCGTCAGCACGCATCACCGGATAGTCAATCACTGTTCCCGGCGAATACAGCCAGCCAATCGTGTCAGGGTTAATCTCGCGCAGACGCGCCCAGTCGATGCCCTTGGCAGGAATGCCCAGCGCACGGTCAGAATCGTCCTGCTCGCCGTCGTCAGTCAGCACCTGGTCACGCAATTCGTTATACAGGACATCCGCAATCGCATATACCTGCTGAACCTCGTAAAAGCGATAGCCAGAATAACCCAAAACAAAGAGCGCAGCCGCCAGTAAAAGCCATAAAAAGATTCGCTTGTTCATGCAAATGATTATAGAACAAAGTGGCAGAGCACGTCCATTACTGGACGTACAGAATTGAGTAAACCCCCTTACCTTCACTGAGTGAAGTGGCTGATAGCCTTATTAATGCGTTGTACTTAGGCGTTCCTTAAGAGCGTCTTGAAGTACTGAGGAAAAATTGACATGGGCAGCCTCTGCCTCGACATTAAGCCAGCTTGGAATAGTAAGCGTCTTTTTGACAGCACGATTGTCAATCTTTGCTCGATACCGAGACAGGTCAGCCGAAACAAGCGTTTTTACCTCATCGCCTGTAGCTTCAATCTGATTAAGCGGAGTCATAGTTGGCAATTCTTTTGCACTATCTTGATAGCTCACTGAAAGAATCGCAATCAAGTCTTGAGCCATGTCGAGAGCATCTGCCAAACTGTCACCCTGCGTATCACGATCAAAGTCAGGAACATTTACCAGATAGCCACCACTTGCCTCTTTTTCCAAGACAACGGGATACACAACTTTCATGTTTCACCTCATTCTTTGCATCGCAAAAGTTCAGGGGCTATTTCAGCCCCCACCTCTTGATAATCCTCTTTGCTAAACCTTCTGAAATATCTCTGTGTCGAGGGACAGATTCAAGATCATTGCCCTTTTGATAGATATCATGCTTGCTGCCATGTCTCTCAAAGGTCCAGCCATTCCTTTCAAGGAGTCTTACCAAGTCTCTCCGCTTCATCGCAACTCCTTCGTGCATATATTATACGTATTTAATACGTGTCGGTCAAGGACTTCTGGTCGCTTACTCTGTGCCTTCTCTCTGAAGCATCCGTCACCAAACCCGCAGCTTCCATCACAAAACGACACATCCTCTGTCATAGTAACAATTGGCGCTTAAAGATCGCTTAAACATTGATTAAATTTCGCTTAAAAATTTATTAAAAAGCGATTAAACATCGATTAAAAGTGCAGCTAGAGCGCATCGCTTTTACGATGCGCTCTAGCTTTTTTGCTCGCTATTATTTTATTTATTTTTTGCTAGTAACTCAAAACTGCCACCCCGTCACCCCAGACTCGATCTGGGGTCTCTGCACGCGGCATAGTACTACTGCGTCAGCACCGCAAGTTCCATCTCACGTTTGCTGCGCCTCGTGGCAGTGATTATCACGAGCAATCCCACAACTGCCATCAGTAGCAGCGCCATACCAAACTTGCCAATATCAAGACCTGTTGGTGGTACAAAAAAGTCAGTATTAGTAAAGTCTGCCGTATTTGCAGCTTCACCCAGTGTCTGTTCACCCGTACTCAGCGAAACGTTAGGCGTACGTTCTGGTGGATTAATGATGCTGGTATCAAGTACACCATCAGTACGAACCACGACGTGTGGTGTGTAATCGCTTACGGGCAGTTCTACTGCTGTGTATCTGGTTCCGACATGCGTATCAAGAAAGACGAGTGTCTGATTGTGGGTCAGAGCTACTGTTCTTGTAACTTCATCGGTAAACTCGATGACAGAACCAATGGTCTCGTTAGTCAGCGTATCGATAATCTGTGCTCGATAGATAATAGGTGGCGTTATCGTTGTTGCCAAAGAGGGAGAACTGAGTCTAATGTCAAAGTCAAATGCTCTACTGGGGTCAGGCATGACTCCAGTAGTTGTCTTGGAAATCCGCAAACCACCTACAGCTAGAGGATCTGTTGGATCAATGTCGACGTTTCTGACAAAAGTGTTAGTGAATGTCAGAGCAGTATCGAGATCTTCCAGTTTGTCACTGATGGCGCCACCCTCAAGTATTCTGTTGACGATAATTGTCAAAACGTAGGTTCCTGCACCTTCTGGTAGTGACATGACAACAAAAGTTACTTGATAGATGCTTGAGTCAAAAGTCATTGTTTCTGTTGTCGTGTTGCTAAAGGTGTCGCTTCTTTCACTAATGCGGTACGAGAACAAGCCTGGCGTGGGAAATACGGTGTCATTTCCTAGTAAAAAGTCAGAGACTTTTGTTACTGTTCGTACGTCCCCTGTCACTGTTGCGACATCTGAAGGTGAGAAGGTAATATTTGAAACAGTGAGTTCTGGCAGAATGCTTACTTGATCTGTTTCATTGTTAAAGCTATAGGGTGTAATGTCAAAAGCAAAATCTGTTGTTGGTGTAATAGTTCCTACCGGCATTTGCAGGTTTTTAGTTATTGCGATGTCAATGTATTCTGGTTCTGTGACAAAAAC
>Ga0123353_10018045_pt1 | contig 10410 bp, 8 predicted proteins | sample TergutLab28metaG_3_FD_92763 | JGI IMG/M metagenome (GOLD analysis project Ga0123353, IMG submission 92763) | Labiotermes labralis P3 segment gut microbial communities from Petit-Saut dam, French Guiana - Lab288 P3 | ecosystem: Host-associated > Arthropoda: Insects > Digestive system > Gut ...
CTGAGGATGATCCCATAGAGGGATTGAAACATGTAGGAGATATTTTAAATCCATTTTAATCAGATAATGTGGTTTTAATGGTTTGACAAGTATGTGCAATTAGTTGGTTTTAATAAATATTATTATCACTCAGCATGATTATCACTGAACTATGCAGAGTGACTATTATTGGGAAAAGCCTTCAAAAAAAATCACCAAATACCCCATCCAGCAGCACAGCCCACACAAGGTGTACTTCCAGTGCCATTAAGAAGCTAACTAAAGTTGTGTCTTTGTGTCAAAAATAATTTCTTTGTTTCTGAAGTTCATGTGTCTTGTCCACTATACTACCACCCTTTCCAGCCTAAACATAGTAAAATTCACAGGACATATGAAGGAATACAATCGGATTAACCACGAATATATAGTTCTCTTCTTCCATAAAACTCCAAGCATTTGGGTGTGGAGGAAACTGCTCACCCTACCGCCTGAATACCCTAGCCTCAAACCAGATCTCCAAGAAGTCATTTTGTGCCTCGACCCTAGGACGTACGGTTATGCTGCATAATAAAGACCATAACAGGCTGTCGGCCACACCCACCTTATGGTGTGTTGAGCATCATACTGCATAACGAATATACTTGACATTGGCCGCCAACGACTTAAACCCAGAATTAACTATTCTAAAATTCATGACAGGTGAATTTCAACATGTCACGGAATGTGTTAAATCTGGGTCAGTATTAAAGGATGGCACTTTCGGTACAGTTTGTAGGAAGAGGTAAGTGATGAGATTTTACAAACATTTTTTGGGCAAGGTAGGAACCTCCAATTAGATTGTGTGATAACAACTGATCTTCTCACTGGACAGAAGCCCAACACTGATCAAAATAGCAAGGAATTACTAATCCCAAAACAAAGTAATAAACCTCCCTGTGCATTTGAAAGGTGTAATTTTAAATGAGATGTTACAAAACTGTACTATGGTAGAAGGAGTAGGGTCTCTTTAAATTTTACAACTTCCTGCTATATAACAAATCACAGGAAGGACTCAAAGTGGGTGACGAGCACATCAGTACTGGAATGCATTCAGCAAGCACCCCTCAATGGCAACCTACTATAATGTCAGATATAGTTATAATAGTATTGTTGCTTGTAATAGATAGTTAAGTTTACTTACAAGCTGCATTCCTTATGCTGTTAACTATAATTCTGCCTGTTTTATATGGGTGTGAAACTTGGTCGCTGACACTGAGGGAGGAACGTAGGCTCGGGGTGTTTGAGAATATGGTGCTGAGGAGAATATTTGGGCCTAGGAGGGATGAGGTAATAGGGGAGTGCAGAAAACTACATAATGAGGAGCTTAATGATCTGTACTCCTCACACGATATTGTTCAGGTGATAAAATCGAGAAGAATGAGATGGGCGGGGCATGTAGTGCATGGGTGAGAGGAGAGGCATATACAGGGTTATGGTAGGGAAGCCTTAGGGAAAGAGACCATTTGGGAGACCCAGGCATAGATGGGAGGTTAATATTAGGGTGGATCTTCAGGAAGTGGGATGTGGGGATATGGACTGGATCGAGCCGGCTCAGGATAGGAACAGATGGTGGGCACTTGTGAATGTGGTAATGAACATTTGGGTTCCATAAAATGAGGGGAATTTCTTGACTAGCTGAAAAACGGTTAGCTTCTCAAGAAGGACTCTGCTCCATGAAGTAAGCAAGCAAATAAGTAATTCCTTGTGCTGTTAACATGCAGTGAGAATTTTAGACAATTCACCTTTAAACCAAACTTATGCAATATAAATCAGCATCCAGCTCTTCTACTCAATTCTGTACTTGCAAGAAAACTTACTATAATTTGGGTAGTAGCATTAAAATGTTGTTTAATGAACAACAGTAAATGAAGGTATATTATCCCTCTGACATGTTATAACTTGCTGCAGACATGGCTTAACAGTTACTGTCACAGAAAGCAGACACAGGTTTCGAATTGTGAGGTTCCAGTCACCCACACTTTTAGATCTTGCCAGTGCCACCATAAATCCTATATAACATCCAAAAAATTTCAGGATACTGTGACCGCCAACAGAAAAAATTATAATGTCCATAAATCCTACATAACATCCACAAAATTTCAGCATACTGCAACTGCCAACAGAAAAAATTATAATGTCAAGGGTCATCTGCATGTTCATACGACACTGAACTTGTTGTTATTGTCCTGAGCACCACAGGTGTCATGGTACATTCTGGTATATGAAGGCTTTCTATAACATAAAACTGCCTTGCTCAGCGTGGCAATAAATGAAAGACACCACATAAGCAGCAACTGTGTTTTCAAACAAACCTGCAATTCCAGCATGAATTTATATTTTAACCCTTTGATGCCAGATTTAAATTCATGATACAATCTGTGAAACCTAGATAGAAATAACTAGATTTAAATTTTTCATGCACTAATACAAAATTAAAACAACAAGAAAAGTAAAACCTCCCAACACGGCTATACAACAATTGTCACAAGTGGCCAATGCACATGACTTGCAGTTCAGGAATTCAACCCAGCGGACGCTGAATACGAATAATTAAGTGCCAAAGGGTTACAGCACACTGTACGAGAAATATGTTAATCTTACTTGGCTATGTAAAATATATGTCATAAAAATGAGCGAGGCATCACACAGGTGGCATGCCATGGTGGAGGATCAGTATTCTGACACACAAACCATATCCTCACCCACTTACTTTTCAGATTTAATCATGATTTCTCATACCAGATTCTTAAATGTAATTTCAAGGTGTGTGAAATTAAGGCACAATACAGTACACAAGGTTAAGTACAGTGCAAAGAAAAATAAACTCACCTGTGTTTTAGGATTATGGTCAAGTGCCTTGGGAAATTCTGTTTTAACATCTGCTTTCTGTGGTTTATTTATGGATGACGTTTCCGTTTTGGTTCCTTTTCCACCACGGGAGGTGGATCGGCTTCCAGAGCTCATCTTTACAAACACTATGTACACTTACTATTTACAACGTGTTCTGCTACTGCAACACACAAAAATGTCTCATATTACTACAAAATTCTGAGTTATAATAACAAAGGTATGACCAGCTACACTGTTACAACTGGTAGCTCTGACTTCCCTTCCAAGGCCCTGCTGGCATGTACAATATGTAGCAAATATGAATCACAAGGAAATGCACCCAATCACAAAAGATGCTTTTCTACTTCCTACACAATAACATATTATACACAGAAACAGACTATATCAGATACAAATATCTCAAATGTAATTACACCATACTTTACAACTGAATTCTGTGCACTACTGTACAATGATCTTCCTCTCTGAACATAACTTTGTCACTTAACAGCAAAGACAAAACATACCCAGCTATATTTAATTGAAATACACCAGGCTTGTATTGTATACAATAACACCATGAAGGGTATTATGCTAAGACATAAAAGCAAGATCAGATGCTATATGATAATAACCATAATGTCTTTATAATACACTTACAAACTGTGTATGATCAGTATGTTAGAGGGTTAAAGCTGGAGATCATAAAAACTATATTCAGTGACAGGTGGTGGGGTTAGGAAAGATAAAGCTGCATATACTTGGTCGACTACCTGCTAACAGTACCCAAATACTAATAATGTTTACAACATTATGCAGTTAATCCATACAATAAAACACACGTCACAGTCCATGTCTCGTTAAAGTGCATGGCTATTTAGATGGGCGACTGCATAAAAGTAGTATTAACAACTCCAGAAAAGTATTTGCCCATGATAAAATATATTTTACAGCATAACATTCGTAACTTCATCTACCTAGTATGAATTCAAATGTACTTCAACATCATTTGATGTTTGCAACGTTTTCCAGTAATTAGGTTAGGTCCGTGCGATTCCTATATAACAAAACGCAAATACATACACGAAACTCCAACGCAACCTATTTTACCCTTCACATATTTAATAAACATTAACAAATAAAGACACTAATAAAGGTAAATGTAATAAAAATACCAGTTAAGCTCTTTCAAAGAAAGGTGAAACACTTCCAAACAGGATTTGCTTTCCATCAGCTGAAAACCTACGAAATACTACGAGAACCAAAGGCAGTACTGTCTACACTAACAAAGAGTTCATATCAACAATACTGAAAGAATCAAAAACATAAGGATAATCCCTCCGAGACGGAACAACAGACGACGATTTACAATTACAGCGCCGGGTTCTATCCAGCCATGTGGGGAGACGCCATTTCAAAGCCTTGTTTAGACTTCCTATTGACAACCATCAAAATCCAAAGTCGACATTTGTATTCACTTCATATGTACAGAAAATAGCTTCGCGTGTTAGAGGGAACCTTAGTTGCTCATAACATATACAGTATCAACATATACCAGCTCAATGCATAAAAAAACACCAGAAACTGATAAAATAGACATAATACCCGTACCTGCAAATTGCGCTAAAAACGCAACAAGTCACGTGACATAAAGCCCATTGAACAAGTACAAGAAAATTCCGCACTCTAGTGGGAGCGCTAGTAATCGTAGCGTCTCATCACTGCAATTGTACGACCCTTGCAGGTACGCGGACTAGGCGGCCGCCTAGGGCACGAACACTGGGGTCCCACGTATTCGGAGCAGATTTCAAAAACATAACATACTTTAAGTCAAATTAATTGAAATCTCTGATATTTTTGCCCACAGAATAATCAGACAATTCTTCGCGTGAGACCTTCGCTCTTCTTGGATGTTCAACAGCGTATATCCGTAGTTTGTTACCGACGCTTTAGGACTGCTTACTGGTCCCATACTCACCAAACAGGTGACTAAATAGCAATCTACGCTGCATAACACTCCATTAAAGCGAAGATCTCATTTATACCTTGGCGAAAGCCTGAAATCACGCAATTCCTCTCTGCTGAGGCACGCAGGCGTGCAAGTAACATTTACAGTTTCAAGTTTGTAATTTCCCTCTTTGTTTGATTCGCTTGATATTGTATTTGGGATTCATACAGCTAACACAAAACTTCAAGAGGAGGAAATGGATTGACATAATCCAACTAAACAGCTGAAAGAAACAAAACCGTAGCTTGTAAACTACAGGAATTGCGAAGAATGTGAAAAAGTGATATTCATTGCACAGAAACTTCAAGAAGTTGAACATGTCAGCAGGACTTCAACCAGAACTTGTATATTTTAGACGAAGAAGAAGAAGAAAGTAGTTTACTTTTGTAGGTAAAACATTAATCTAATGCATCTATTTTATAAAACTTGTACAGCTGAACATAAGTCAGTAGTGATCCTCTATATAGGGTTTCACCCAAATTGGCCAAGAAGTGTGAAAAGTACAGGTAGAAATTCATTTACGACCCTAAATAAAGCATGATTGTCACTGCACCGATTTTCACAAAAATCGCGCTTGAAATCTGTGGTTTTCGGGGACGTTATGCAGCTTCAGCGGGCACCCGATAAAATCGGTGACTTAACTATACCGCGGTGAAAGCCTAAAAATCTCTCTAACACACGCATGTTCGGCAACTCCCATACAGATTTTTACGAAAATCTGACAAATTATTTAGACCCTGATACTGGGTCACGAACAGACGGACGACCGACGTGATCTCCATATAAGGTGTGCTTTCTACTATGTAACGAACGCCAGATAACACAATAGTTCTCACGGCCCTTGGTAGCATATTTGAAGAGAGGAAAGGTTTGCCGGAAGTATAGATGTCCACCAGTCAGGAATCGGAACGAGGTTTTCATGTGCTAAAGGAAATAACTACAATGTAAACAACATCAGCATTAAAAAAACACACAAAACACGCATGTTTGACCGTGAGGGAACTGTCCGTGTCTGCACGGGGCACACGAACCTGAGAGACGAACGCAACGAAGGGCAGCGTGAAAGGAAGGCTAAGTTCAGCCACGTAACACCATGAAGGCCCTTCCTCTATCACAGATAGCTAATCGTAATTTCGTAATGACCTTTAGGTGTATTAGTATTGTAATTAGCTCAAGAGAAACTACAAACAGACGGTCCCTTCCTGCTGCATAATAAAAAAAACGTGTAGATTTCTGCGTAGGTTATGTTTGGTCAACCGCCTGCTTTGGACCTAAGAGGCATGACGTCCACGAAAAGTAATGAAGATGTGTAATGAGAAGTATCATCATTTTTATTTGTATCTAATAATGTTGATGTAATTCGGTCATGAATATTGAAAAGGGCACGAAATGAGAAATTAAAAAATAGTTTTTATCGGAATACCTCAAAGAAAGAGTCAGTCTAATTAAAAGACTTGAGCGTATGTAGAACTATAGAAGCACAATTTGAAATGTGCAACAGATTAAAGTGGATGAATCTCAGTGGCAAGTAGTTCTTGAAAATCTGACGAAACTTCGGGTTGCATAAAAGAAAGAAATTTATTCACCATATCAATGGTTTAAAAAGTTTCTATTCAAGGAGCCCCTAAATGTCGTATTGTTTTTGTATAAAAAACAACGAACAATTTTATTTCTCTTTGTAACACCACTCACAAAAAAAATAATATTACGAGTAGGTAATAAGTTATGGACACATGTGAGATTTGGAAAACCTACACAAGGAAAACTGATATTAGTTGTGGAAAACTTTACGTATTATGAAATGTACAAATATTATTTTATCAAATGAAACTGCAGAGCACTCTATATGCCATGAAATTTATAATTTCATTTTATTAAGTACGGGTGGTTTTAAGCTTAGCACATGCACTCACTGATAATGGTATAAACATGCCGAAACATGCCGGAGTAATGGATGTATTGTCATATGTATGTAAATTGTGAACTTAACTGCTCGTAATAAACGAAAGTATTAATGTTATGGACCCAATATAGCGGAAGGATTTTATATAAGAAACTTATAAAAATTTTGCTAAAATTCAAAAGTAAAATTTGTCAAATTTGTCGTATCGATCTATGATTTCCACAGATAACTTTTCAAATCAGGTCTTACATAGCGCAGATTAATACTTACGAGTATGGATAGTTAAGGATGTTACAAATGGCATGAACCTGAAAAGTTCTTGAAACACAGCTCACACAGATAAAAGTTTTAGGCTAAGATCGAGGCTGAAACACAGACCCAAGCACAGCCCTCACCTCCCCCCCTACCCAGACTGCTTCACAACAATTCTTTTTTTTCGGCAGTCACTGTCATCTGGCGAACGTATCCGGTACTATAAAAATTACACACTGTAATCCTACAGGGATAGAAAATCGACAGAATTTTAAATATTAGGTTTTATGTGGTACACCCAATTTGAGAAAAAAAACTATAAATTTGAGCCCGTTATCCACTACATTTTCTCTCTCTGCGGATTTTCAATAGAAACCAATACTCGACTTCAGTGGCTGAAAGCCCCTGTCCATATTTTGGGACACCAGAGTGCCGATTAAAAAAATATATTTGGGAGGGGTGTGCATGTGGCTATTCAGCATTAGGTATTTGCTCAAGCACAAGTTTAAACCTATGGAGAAAAATGAACAAAGGTACTGTAATGGGAATTAGTACAGTAAACGTAGTTTCGCGAAAATTGCGTCGTAACTGAGGTCTGCGAACTCAGTACGTGTTGACTTAAAATTTACTGGACTTAGCAAACTAAACAAGCATTGCTAATTTTTGCGAACTGCGGAGCAAAATTGTATAACTATGGAAAGATATGACTCCTCGTTCCGTATTATATGACATGTTTCAGGTTGCAAGGAAATTTCCAGTATTAAATTTTCATAAAATATAGAATAATGATAAAATTCGGAGGACCACCCTTGGTCGGCTATAAGACGCCGTAGTAGGTAGTCAGAATGTTTACGTCACTTATGCATGTCAGATCATTTGAATAGGAAATAGCTGAATATTTACGAAAGTAATAGTGAAATATGGCTATAATGAAAATTCATGGATGTAGTTTTGATCATCCTTATATCGCATATACCGTGCATCATACTCTATAACACCAGTTGTTGAAACCAACTTCCGTATACACTGTATTGTGTTTATTAAATCACACAGTAATTATCACCCCTGTGCGTTCCGGCATTTATCGATGTCATCTCCAGGGACTTCAGGCTTACTCTAATTTCTTCTCGACACGTTAGAATGCTGTTTCATAAAGCAACACTGGAATGACTAAAAGCATTCATTAGCCATCTGTTATAAGCAGATAATTTAAAAATCACAGACGCACTTATTGGATATACTACGAAGTTATTCAGTTGCACTCGCACGCACGCACGCACGCACACACACACGCACACACACACACATATGTGTGTGCATATATATATATGTATAAAACAGAATAAATTCGTGGTGTGTCAAATAAGTGCCTTTGTGAGTTTTAAATAACGTTCATAAAACAAATGGATAATGAGTGCTTTAAGCATTACATTTAAGCATTGCTTACATGAAATCACCATTCTGATGTGTTGAGGAGAAACTACAGTAAGAATGAAATCCCTGAAGATGGCATCGGTGGATGCCGAAACGCGTAGGAGTGAAAATTAGCATGTGATTTAACATACAAAATGTAGTGCACATGAAGTCGGTTTCAGTCAATAGTGCTATAGTTTTGAATATTTTGTTGCATTTTGTGCTATCCTTCCACATTTGTGGGTTATAGGCTCTGGGTTTGTTATCCGTTTCAATTACTCATAATAAAATGCTATTTTTTTTTACAAACGTTCGTTAATATATATATTTTTAAATACAGTGTTACTTGTTAAATGTTTAATTTCATTTTCCCATAAAAACACTTTTACTTTATAGGGTTTTCGCGAAAGTTTAGATTTGATCACAGTGTAAACAATCTGTAGACCACCGGCATGGAAACGTGCTGCGGGCACGAGTAGATAAATCTGTGTAGGCGGTATTGACTGCCAAACTTGTTGCGTCATACACACTGCCTCTATTCGTGTCTTGAATTATAGGACATTGCTGCTGCGTACATTTCTGAATGTTGGGGACTGCTTTAGTACATTGACAATGTATCAGCAAATAGAGGGCTACGTACAGACAGACGACATATATCTGCCCCCACTTCTATTTACAGCCCTGCATTAGATGATTAGTTACCAACTGGAGCTTGTGTAACCCACCTGGAACACAAATTTTCTGTTCATGCTGCCTGGATGAGTGTTCAGATACTTCGACGTCTGGAGAAATCCCTTCATGTTTTAAGATTAGTTGACCTTTCTCGACAGCCCCTCAAGTCATGTCTTGGCATGGAGATGACACTCATCTGTTACTTGTAACAGCGCTGAAGCAAGGACTATGTGAAAGGCTGACCCACGGTCGTACCTTTCAAGGTGTTCAAGCTGTCCATACAGTACACTGTGAGTATTGACCTATTTCCAAGAACAGTTTACAGCACTGTTATTTTATGCATGTCACATCATTTGAATATGTAATCGTTGATTGTTTACAACAATACTATTGAAACAATAGCTATTTCTTGTACTGTCTACATTCAGTCCACCGCCGGGTGACCTAGACTGATAGGTGCTACCTTGTACCCATGGCCAGTCATAAAGCGTAATTGGAAAATATACTCTAATAGATTACATATATTTTCCAAATGCGTTAACTGCAGACACACACCTCTGCTGAAAACTAATTGCCTGTAGCTACCACAGTCTTGAGCAACAAATTCTTTTCCCTTGTATTTCATTCTGTATTTAAACTTACCAAACCCTATGCTTTTGCCTGGATAGGTCATAATTGTTGTATAAGTGTTCCACTTTGCTGCATTAATAAGCAAACGAGCACAGAAAAACCAGTGGACGTGTGGATTCATTTAATCTCGGATTTTGTTCATTGTCCCATGTTTAAAATAAAATTTAAAAAAAATATTCAGGGATTAGGATGCATGGCCACTTCAGGCTATAGTGTACGGGAAACTCCTACACAGTTGACACTGTAAGTCAAAACTCTACTAGACCTCCAGGGACTGGGAATTGGCGGTGAGGGTGGTTATGACTGTGTCTCCCAAATGTTCCTTTGATTTTGGTCTTCAATGCGGGAAGACGTACAGAGTCCAAAACTTTGGATGATTCCAAAGGTGCTAATACAATCGTCACAATCCTACAGAGCTGTCAATATAGATTAACCTTTTTGCAGACTGAAATTCGTGAACTTTGAATAGGAGAATAAATAGTCGGAACGGTTTTTTTATGTTTCTGGATCCTTGCATCGTTGATATATACTAATAATTGTCCAACGAGATGCAACACAAAGCAGTCTATTTATTATTCTGCTAATTCTCTCCACATGTTTCAGGTGTCAACCACAAACGTCATCACGAATACACAAAACTGTAACTACAGCCTCTGATACTCGTCATATTTTTTGCGCAGCTACC
>Ga0123353_10018046_pt1 | contig 10410 bp, 7 predicted proteins | sample TergutLab28metaG_3_FD_92763 | JGI IMG/M metagenome (GOLD analysis project Ga0123353, IMG submission 92763) | Labiotermes labralis P3 segment gut microbial communities from Petit-Saut dam, French Guiana - Lab288 P3 | ecosystem: Host-associated > Arthropoda: Insects > Digestive system > Gut ...
GCGTTAGAAGTTGAGTTGCAGCGTATGGTTTTCTGCACCGAGTTTTTGGATGGGTGGTGGTCTTGAGAGCCACTGCGTAGGTCATGTGTACGTTGCGATTGGTGCTGTGCACAGCATCATCTGCACCGTACACACGACCTTCGCAGCGGCTCTCAAGACCACCACCCATCCAAAAGCTCGGTGCAGAAAACCGTATGCTGCTACTCAACATCTAATGCTCCTGATGATGGGCGTATGTACCCTAAACATGTCAAGCTACAAATACATCAATAAAATTACCTTGTTGCATCAAGTTGGCATCTCACATTATTTCATGAGGAAGATGCACGGTCTAACAACCCTCAAGTACCCTGCACCTGTTTCTGTTGACTCACATCCAGCTCATGGGAAAGTGCATTTCTGGATTCCACTTGCTGGCTTATAACAGAGGAAAAGTTGTATCACCACCTGTCTGAATGTGGTAATGAATCTGCAGGCCATATTATGAGATTTGTGGTGCTCATGCCAATGTATACTGAGATTCAGATAATTTGAGATATGATACCATGTGGTCTGGTAAATACGTACCAGAGGTTCAAAGGAACCTGCTGCCTCCATCTTCAGGACAGGTGAAGGCAAAATTTTGCTCCAAAATGTTGGTACCTAGTGTTCTGAGTGAGGAAACAGTGTGGCCATCCTATGTGGTATTTGTGCTTCACAATCCAATGCCAAATTCAGATGAAGTGGAAATATTAAGCCACTCTCCTGACTTTGTCTACTGATAAGATGGTAACCCACCAGCAAGTTTGCTTACAGACTACAGTGCTTTCTTGAAGCTTCGGGTACAGGCGTGCACACAGATGTCCCTAACTGGAAGCAGGAAATATGCAGCTGTCCCTAACTTATACTGGGGAGAGCACTAAGCAACTAAATGCCCATTAGCTCAGTGACACAAGCATCATGGAGCAAATGATGTTGAACCACATATGACAAATATATTATCAGGATATAAATTCTTGGCATAGATGGGCTTATTTTTCTACACTATCATAACTAGACTGCCTCTCAAGTCCATTCATTTTCCTATCCAATAGGTACTAGAGTAAGAAGGCAAGAGTGGGGCACTAAACATTCACTGAGAGGTTAAGAAAGACTAGAGCTAGTGATAGCAATATAAGATCAAGGCTCATGTGGGCTGTACAGTAACTCTTTATTGTCAGAGGTTCCAATGGAATTCAAAGCTTGCAGGTTCTTTTAGTCTCATTACTTGAACTCTTACCACTGTACTAAATTTTAACCTTTAGTATATGGCATTTTAAATGCCACACTTCTGCTGCAGCCAGAGCACTGTTCAATTTAAATGCCCACTGTAAGACAGTACCTTCCCTTTTGGATGAAAAGGATACAAACTTAATGGGACAACAGTGCCCTCTTCAATCATTAAAGGTTAATACAGGCAAGCAGTCTCAATGTTTAACTAACCACCACACCATGAAGCATATAGGGAGCACAGTACAATTCCACACATTCTTAGCCTTCATACTAGATGGACGTGTGTGGTCAGCTTCATGCCCCAGCTGTATACCACTGGAGAAAAAGCATCCAGTACCCAGTCAATAGGAGGAAGGCTAAGTGGAAGGGGGGTTCAGGGCCAGTCTCATCACAGTAGTGACAAACAGAAAAATCTCTGTTACTGCTGTGAATTAATGATGAACCAAGAATTTAATGAGATCTCTAAATATGACCTGGATTAGCAATAAGCAAAGTGGTGAAGTTTCTAGTGTTCGGAATTAAGGCTGGTACATGGAACCCTCAGCACAGAAGGCAAGTGTATGAGATCTCTGACTGTCCACAGCTATTGTGATGTTCATCATCAACATAACAATTAACCATCAGATCCTACTCCAAGCCAACAGAGTAAGAATAAAGAGGATTCCACAGCTAAAACAGCAAGGGAAGCACTGCAGCCACAGCTCTATGTCACTTTTCATGAACTTACCATGCTCCTTGGGGTTGGGGGATGGTCTAGATGATCCCATGGCTGCAAAACAAAAAGAATCACATCCAAACTGGCACTCTGGGGGGTACGCATACATTAGTCAGAAAGCACAGCATTTATTACTGAATGCAACCGTTTTAACAAAGCCACCAAAACCATACAAAAGCCATTTCACAAGCAGATAAGAAATATTTTGGCTGTATTATCAAACTGTGAACTTCTGTCTCATGAAAAAACCTGATAACATAAATGGTCCTTTCTGATGTTAAAATTTTGAGAAAGACTTTGTAAACCCTATGTGAAAGCAAAATGTGAAGTTTTTAAACTGCACCTGAATTCCCCATGTGCAGCAGGTCATAAAATAAACAATACTTACTGAATTTTAAGCTGGAAAGTCCAAGTAAAAAAGGGGAGGGGGGGTTTAACAACAAGTCTATATGTTCTTGTATATGCAGTTCTGATATATCCAGTAACTGTATATGAGGACTAATTAAAATTTATTTATAAAAATTTTGAATAATTTCTTAGTGTTGGTTCATTTATTCTTCAAAATAGGTTCTTAATTCTCAATCTGATTTTAGAGAGTGCTTAAAACATTGGACAGTAACCACACATGGCCCTTCTCAGAACTACATGCTGCAAATTATCACTGCTATGTGCCGTTCCGTTTGGATTCAATCCACTGTCCAGCCAGCCAGCCAGGATCACAAACAACTCTTTCCACACAAGCATCATATGTATCAATACTGCTGTTCTGAGACTGTAAAAAAGGGTTAACCTAACCTTACAAATAGCCACAACTTGCTGTTAAAGCAGGGGTCAAAACGTGCAGGTATAGTCCACAGAACAATATCCATTCCAGAAAAGAAACCTGGTCTACCCATGCCACTGTAGTTGCTTCACACCAGACAACTTACCACACCATATTACTACTAGCATTATCATCACCATTACTACTACTACTACTACTACTACTACTACTACTACTACTACTACTACTGCTGCTGCTGCTGCTACTACTACACTTGATGTCTGGGCAGGCAAAATTGTCTCCCATACCTGCAACCTCTATGGGCCCACTGTTCCTCCCCCAGATAGGTAAATGAATATGGGACATTTGTGACATGATGACTGATGGGGTACGGTCAAAGCTAGAAGAAAAACTGTCTGGTGCCACTTTGCCCACCACAAATCCCAAATGGACTGCCCTAGGAATTAACCTAACTTCTGCTGTGAGAAGCTGACAACAAACTGCTACACTATCCCACAGTCATGTAACAACACAGAAGACACAGTGTAAAAAACACTGTCCCTCATATCAAGGGATCCAAAACAGAAGGCATGTCAGCCAGTTTTGAGGCATGTTTGCAAAGTTCCAAAAAGTGTCTCTTTGCTTCGCCATGTTTATTCATCCATCTGCACAGAACACATTACATCCCTATGGGCAGATTTTTATTACATATCATATTGGGAGGTTTTACTACAACCTGTCAAGAAAATTCAAGTTTTGTTAAAATAGAAAAACATAACAGGCACTTCAGGTGAAGACCTATGTACTTTTCGGACATGTTGGCTATTGGTGTTATCATGGTTTTCTTCAAATAGAATCAACAGCAGTCTACTGTATTTCTTCATCTCTCTTCTTTCTTCCTCCTCCTCATTTTTTCTTCTTGTTCTTTCCTCATCCTTCTTCTTCATCTTCTTCTTCTTCTCCTCCTCCTCCTTCATTCACATCAATATGCTGGCTTCTGTATGCACCAGAATTCCTATCTAAAGCTATCCTTCCTTACTTGCCACGACTTAGTATAAACAATACTATTAACTCACAGATTCATACAGAGAACACCATACTCTTACACTCCATATCAAAAGACAGAAAGGGTGGTGCAGGTGAGCCCATGCACTCACATGACAAAGAGAAAGAGAGAGAAAACTTCCTGGTACACAATAAAGCTAAAAGTTCCATGTCACTACTGTGAACATGAGAAATCAAACTATATGACTGTCAGCCTACTAGCTGTAGTACAGTGTGGTGTTCCATTACACACATGGTATGAAATGCCCCTCACATGCATTTTCACACTGTTCACAACTGCCAGTATACAGTAAACACCCACTTCCCAACATTCCTGAGTCAGCCTGTAGTGTTGCAGCTTCAAACAGGAAGAACCATGGTTCAGTCACAATAGCGTAATGTCTGCCATATGGATCGTAATACTTGTAATCTAACATTAATAAAACTCACGGCCAGTAGGAGTTCAAAATTCTAAAATTAACTAAGAATATGGAAATACATATGCTGCAGACATAATGACTAGAGGCTTAAAGAACAACATAAAAAACTATCAGGTTTAGTTAACCCTTTAATGCCGAACGACTTATATATGTGTCACGCTGTGAGCCCTTTAAATAGCCGAATGACATAAACACGTCGCAAACTGCGTGTTGAAGTTTGGAGCAATTTTGCAATGTTCACTCCTATTTGGTTAACTGCTGTGGCTTGCGATGCTTCAGGACCCTTGAAGATCAGGCTTACAAACAGGAGCCAGAATGTACCCCCTCCACCTCCTAAACCCCCTCACAAACACCAATATATACGTACACACTTCGTAACTGCGCATTTTTCCCAGTTGACTTATATGGTTCTGACACTGCTTGCTACGGTTATCACTTGCTCTGGAGTTCACTGTGGGTTGAAATATAAACACTGGCCTACGAAGCAAAAAATCTTTCTTGACCAGAAAGGTTTTCAGTGGCATACTGTATGCATATAATTCAGACAAAAGTAATGTTAAAAAATCAGAGATACCCGCAAATATCGATGTTTAGAGCTCCAGGATGGCCCACAGACATGCCTCTTGTAGTGCTGGTGTAATCTGTGGGGGTTGTGGGGTAGAAACATGCAACACACAGCCGTCAATCTACTAAAAACTTCTTGGCACCCACGAATAGCTGAAATTCATACAGCTGTCACATTGTAGTTTTATATCCGTTTTGCTGTCACTGTTCATATCTAAGCCACATTAGGCTCCTAAACCATGCCCAGTCATACAAAGGAGTGTATATAAGGCAGACCATTGTAGGTGTCTATTGCATTGGCCTGGGAAAAAATAAAACTTGATGAGGAACTCATCAGTGAAGTTCTGGTTGCTGACACTGACTCTGGATCAGGTTCTGGGGCTGTCTGTGTTGATGATTATTTTTCACAGAAATTTTTCATCTGCTGGTTGAACAGACCAACGTGTACTACCAGCAACACTTAGACAGACAAGCCAGACCTAGTTGCCAACTGAAACTGAAAAGGGGTGAAGTAAGGGTGAGGACTAGGGGAGGTTTAGTTTGGAAGGACAGATGAGAAGTTTATGTGCTGAATAACATGGACCCACCACCAGCATAAGGAAATTTTTTGTGACAACAGCAACCGCCCCATGAAACCTAACATAGTGGAACAGTTCAAATGGCAAATGGGTTACGTTGACAATTCTGATCGTATGGCTAACAGCTATTCGATGAGTCGATGTACCTTCAAGTGGACCAGGAAATTATTTTTCCACTTTCTGGATCTAACAGTAATCAACAGCTGGATACTGTTACCTTCATGTGGGGCTAAATATACCCACCGAGATTTCAGGCTCCTTCTGTTGAGGAATTTGATTGAGGAAGCTGGAAAGAGCCATGATCGCCCCACCCCAGATTGGTTGGAAGACCAAGTTCAGGTGCAAAAAATGTTTTGCGACCCGAGTCACCATAACAACCACTGGCCAGCGAAATCGTCAACCGAACTCCGCTGCCGTCTGTGTTCTTCTCGCGGCCAAAGAGAGGGCACAATGTATAAATGCGTCAGATGTGATGTGGACAAGTGCGTGGTGCCTTGTTTTGAGGAATATCACACAAAAGTAAATGTGTAAATCACACTCTCTTTGTGAAAAATGTGTCCTAATAAAACAGTGATCCAAGGTGTCACAGACCTTCTGCAGCAACCAGAATTATGTGAGTAATGAACTATTTACACCACATGTTATATAATGCATGTGATTCACAGGTCTAAATTTATTATAAAAATAGGTGAACATTTTTTTTCGGATTAACCAATTCATAAGCAGAGTGCAACATTTTCTTTATTAAATCAGAAAAAAAAGTCTGTGAGATACACTTTTTTTTCTAAGAGTAATTAAAATTTAAAAGCCCCAGTAAAAAATTCTGGCAGGCAGCATTGCTTGAAGGGATTTAATCCGGCGTCAAAAGGTTAAATTCTTCAGCAGACTTCCCTTTAGGAAACACTACATAACACAGCAAAATACATAACCTTTAGTCCATTCATAAAATTCTTTCTCTATCCTGCAGGTGTCTGATCAGTTCTATACAAAAGCGGATTTTCTCTCTTCTGTTCACAGCCACACAAACACCACAATATCACTTATAACTGAAAGTGCTCAACAAATGGCAGACAGGCAAGTAGTTATAGCATAACCCACAACCCTTTACACATAATTCATTTCAACACAATTCTGTAGGTGTTTATTAATGTGCTGGCCCAACAGCACAAGCGCCAAATAATAATAATAATAATAATAATAATAATATCATCTTCTGGGATGTGACACACTGCGGCCTGGTACCTACCTACCAAAACTACATGGAACCACTTCCCAGGAGACTACAATCTTTGTAGTCACTGCCATAAACACCAAACCTCACAATAAAAGAAACTGGCAGAACAATCTGATGCCTGAAACTACCCTAAATATTTATTTAAAAATTAATTTCATACCATACATAAAACAGTGTCTCAACTGCAAAGACAAAGCAGTTAATGCTGTGTAAGGAAATAATCACTGTTTACTGCGACATCCATACACAACATAGTGCCACGTGGGCAAAGCGAATAATTTTTTAATGTTAAAGCAGACGGTTCATATAGCCTTCACTGTACTTTATAGGATAAATTATGGTACTGGGGACACATAAAAATGGTGAAAACATGAAACTGGTAATATCAAGGCTCCAGTGACACTGAAAGGTGAAGGGTTATGAGGCAATTGTCAACAAGTAACCAGTATGGTTTCAAACCTGCCTGTGAACTGAAACATAAGCGTTACGCACCTGAACCCACTGTGGCAAGCAAAAGGAAGTCTTACCCTGCAACTGAAACATTCACAGCAATTTGACTGCTGTGCAGACACACAGACACATTTCCATACAGTGTTCCTAAGTATTGCTGTGTGGTAGTCAGTACTCCTGCCTCATATTCAGAAGGCTGTGGATTCAAAACTAAGCCAGGACACTAACTCTTCAGAGGCTCGAAAACTGATTCTGACGCCTAGTCCTATTGCTAAGACTAGGTTACTGTACTTTAACATAATGCAATCCAGGGCTGCTACCGGCCTCCTTACCGGACATAACACCCCGAGAACACATCTGTGCATAATGGGGCTGACTGATAGTCCCTTATGTAGAAGGTGTGGAGCAGATGAGGAAACCTGAGCTCATGTTTTGTGTGAGTGTGAAGCCTTGGCAGTACTCAGACATACCTATTTGGGTTCCTGTTTCTTGGACCCTGAGGAAATTAGAAGTCTAAGTCTAGGGATAATCTGGGACTTATTAAGGGAACAGGGCTCCCATGATATGGACATTAGTTTAAGAGGTACAAATTGCCTGTCAAAAAAGCCTATGTGCATTAGGACCAAAAGGGCTCAAACTCACTTACTATTCCATTCTATTCTATTCTAAGATGCAGAACTTTTCTACAGTATGGAGTCCACTGCTTAAGTTCAGATGAGTATAATACCAAGTGTAGCAAACTAGGGTGATATCGAGGCTTCCAGAGAGGCTGCACCCTATTTCTTTACTAGTAGGAATGCATTCAAACATTGACAACAAAATGGAGATGTTAATAACACATTACTGGGTATTGTTCCACTGGGTTATAGATAAACATGCTATTTTAATCTGTATATCACCCAACTAGGCAATGTGTCTTGCCAACTTGGTGCTTATGGTAGGAGTGGAGAGTAGCAGTGTGGAATGAAAGACATATAAACAATAACTAGGCCAGACTGCGAAAAACCACATAAACCTGTTAGGATTGCTGGCCAGTGAAACAAAATTTCAACACAGTCACTGAGGAACACAAAGCAGATTGCTAACCACATACCACGACACTCCATAACACAGCTGCCCGAACACTACAGCAAAATGAGACATGTACCACTAGGAAAGAAAAGAAACCCCCCTACCCCATGGCTACAAAGTGATGCTATGTTTGCCATATCTTACCCTCCACTGTGATTTCAATTGCAGGGAAAAAGATTTTCCCTGCAAAACAACCCACATGCAAAGCAATCTTGTAAATACCTGCTGGTGAGCTGGCATCTGCCTCCTTTGGTTGACCACCCCTTGTGTTGCGTGTGTTGCGGATGCGACGCAGTGACTGCTGCCTTCTATTCCGGCGATGTGGACGATTGTTGTTGGCACCAGGAGTCTTCTTCCACAAATAATAAAACTCAACCAACTCCGGCTGAAATGCAATCAAACTTCCATGAAGTCTCAAACTTTGTTTTCAGTAGCCCTTCAGGGCATCTTATTAACATGCCTCAAGCATGTCACCTGCAAGTATTAATTCTGAACACCTGTAAGTAGTTAAGACATACTGTAGTGTTAAACTCTATCCCACAGAACAACTTTCAAATTGTTTTATTTCTTGGTCCAGCTGTCAAAACTAACATATATTTGTGTCCAACATGTTCTGGCTGTTCAGCAGTTCTCAACAACATTAACTTCTAATATTGGGTACCACTAAAATGATCCAATCTTACATTCCAAAATTTAAAAACATTAAAATATGACATCTATAAAATCCACATACATCCCAGGATAATGATACATTTTAATTATGGTGTATTTTAAACCCATCAGCTTGATTATGAGTGTCACAATGTACTTCCCAGAAGGACTGCTGAAAACCTGAAACATGACATGAACACAAACACATTTTAGGTGTATCTGACATGACATGTAATTCAAATATGTAGACATAATCTCAAATGTTTTAATCACTGACAACATGGTATGTGGATGCCATTATACTATTAAGTGTTCTGTGCAAACAAACACAGCATACTTTTAACGGATATCAGATCCTCACAACAGAATTGCCCTTCCCTCAGAACTCTACTCGACAGCAATATTAGTACTACTGACAGCAAGAAATTAAAAAAGCATGAGGGTAGAGTAACTTCAGTTGCTCAACAGCCATATAAAATATCATGAAAATTGCCATTTACTTTATAAAAGTGCGGTACACATAAGACATTATTTAAAATTTTGTTGTGAAAATCTGCCAATTACTTTCAAAGATTTGTTTTCACAGCAGTGAATATGCAGGTTTCATAACAACATGGTACTGGAACACAGTTCAACAATGGTCACCTACCAACAAGGTGTTCACTCACCGTATCTTTGTGTGGTAAAAGATCCTTCCGAATTCTGAAGAAATTCTTTCCAAACTGACGAAGACCTTTCACAAACCGTTTCTGTAACAGATTTGTGTCACTTGTATTTCAATACGCTACCACTGCAGGCTGAACACACAACCAAAATTTGCTCTTGAAATGCAAATAATCCTTACCGTCTCTTCTTCAGTCCATTTCTTCTCAATGCCTTTAGGAACTGGACACTTTACCAGGGCCTGGAGGGCTTTGCCAGGGTCATAGCCAGAATCATGCAGCTGAAACAAAGCATACAACACACCTTATTTATTTGTGGTGTAGTTAAATGACACTGTCAACAGCATGGATGATACAATACTGAATTATATGATCAATAATGAACTGTAAAGAAAAGTGCAAGAAAGGTGTTGTGGCTGGAACTGGAGTACTACTTAGAAATTTGCCTGCAGAGACTCAACAAAAGAATAAAAAACTTTCATCATAACAGCCACACACCAGGATTAGATGTAAATCCAGATCCTCTGGAGCATTCAGCAGGAATGCTACCCAATCAAGTACCATCCTGAGGTGAGAACCCATTACAACCCATTTTCCATTTATGGAATAACTGCTGTTAGCTGCTAAACTGACCAATCACCAACTTCTTCAGTTCACCTTCATTGCATGAGAAAATGTAAATAAATCCCATGACACTACAGGGCTGGCAACCAAATGCCAATGAAAAGGTAATGGCATAACCAATCAAACGAGAGGCAATGAACATATAAATGCAACATTAAGGTGCATTTGCATAACCACTGTCGCCATGGAAAAACAGAAGGTATTACATATTCTGTGTGTGTGTCTGTAGCCTTAGTCATCCAGCATCCAAAGCACATGTGCCCTATTATATTGTCATCTGTGGCCTGTCTGGATCTACCATATTTCCATATCATTTCATAAATGGCACACTTTTGGGGGGGGGGGGGGGGAAAAAAAAATAAA
>Ga0123353_10018049_pt1 | contig 10410 bp, 13 predicted proteins | sample TergutLab28metaG_3_FD_92763 | JGI IMG/M metagenome (GOLD analysis project Ga0123353, IMG submission 92763) | Labiotermes labralis P3 segment gut microbial communities from Petit-Saut dam, French Guiana - Lab288 P3 | ecosystem: Host-associated > Arthropoda: Insects > Digestive system > Gut ...
ATGGCGCTGCTCAAATCACGAAGTGATTTGCAAGCAGGCCTTATGCAAAGATTTCCCAAATTTATAATTTGGTGAAATCCACTGCAAATGGCGCTGCTCAAATCACGAAGTGATTTGCAAGCAAAAGAAAGCAAGTGGAATTCAAGTTTTTTATATGGATTCTTCTTGTTTTTTTAATATAAAGAGAGTATACTTTTTTAAGTTATGCAGTATTTAAACAGAACCATTAATGAAAAGGTAAAGGAAGTTAATATGAGTGTCATTCAGGAAGCAATTCAAAACAGCAGAAAAATTGTTTTAAAAATCGGAAGCAACGTTTTGTCAAATAATGAAGGAACTGTCAACAAAAATGTACTGCGCAACATCGTTGAACAGGTAAAAGAACTGATTGATCAAGGCAAACAAGTCATCATCGTTTCATCCGGGGCGGGTATTTGCGGTGTCGGCGCAATCAATAAATGGAGCCGAAGAAACGATATGAACTACAAACAGGCGCTTTGCGCCATCGGTCAAGTTGAACTGATGATGGCATATCGGGAATACTTTGGGAATTATGGCATTATCGTAGGCCAGCTTTTGTTGACCAGAGATGATTTTAGTGACCACAACAGAGTACTGAACATTCGAAACACGTTGTTTACACTGGTAGATGAAAGTGTTGTTCCGATTATCAATGAAAATGACAGCGTAAGTGTAGAAGAAATCAGTATTGGCGATAATGATACGCTGAGCGCGCTCACTTCAAATCTATGGAATGCGGATACACTGATTGTTTTAAGCGATATTGACGGTGTTTTTGATAGCGATCCAAAATCTAACAGCAATGCGGAGCTGATCGAAGATGTCTACGACATAGACGGTTTGGTATGTGAAATTGATATGAATGGAAAAAGCAGCTTTGGAACCGGCGGAATTGTGACAAAAATTGAAGCCGCGAGGCGGGTAAACGCTTATGGGGCAAATCTGGTCCTTTTAAACGGAAAAAAGGTGGATATTATTAGAAAAGCATCTGCCGGAGAAGAAAAGGGAACCGTATTTTTTGCTAAGTAGGAGGCAGCAATGATTTTTGAAGAAAAAACGATCAGCAGCGAGCGAATCTATGAAGGCAGCATTCTAAATTTAAGAAAAGACGAAGTATACGTGCAAGGCAATAAAACTTCACATCGCGAAATCGTAGAGCATAGCGGCGGCGTGACGATTGCAGCCGTAACACAGGATGGCAAAATGGTCATGGTTAAGCAGTTTCGAAAGGCGGCTGAAAAAGTAATTCTGGAGGCGCCGGCAGGAAAGCGTGACAAAGGTGAAGAGCCAATCCAGACGGCGAAAAGAGAACTCAGAGAAGAAACCGGATATACGGCTGAGCATATTGAACTTCTGACAAAGTTTTACGCGTCTGTCGGGTATTCGGAAGAGATCATTTATATTTATCTGTGTACAGGCCTGACGCCTGGTGAAACGGATTTTGATGACAACGAAGCGATTGATGTCATCGAATACGATATTGATGTGCTTTACGACATGGTACAAAGCGGGGAAATCGAGGATTCAAAAACGATTATTGCGATCCTCATGGCGAGGACACGACTAAAAAAATCAAGCTCTCAATGACGCAGCCGATGAGAATGATAATGGCGGGTAAGATAAAAAACATACAATAGGTAGCTTTTGATATTTGGCTTTTTCTGCTTTTTTGGGGATACAGCCGGTCGCGCCGATCAGAGAGCTTGATAAAAGAATAGTGAAGACATCCCGCGGCCGCAGCCAGAAAAGCGGGAACGAGCAACAAATTCTGCGGTATTATTGTTAATAATATCAAAGATATTCCCTTGAGGGAGAGCTCTTCAATGATCAGACATGAAGAGAATCCGAGCACAAATCCTTTATACAGTAAAGTAAGCAATGCAAATGGAAAACCGTAGACTGTCAACCCTGAAACTAAAATGATAAGAAGCAGGAAAAGGTTGCTTCCAAGTGAAGAAAAAAAAGGGTTTGGATAACTCAAGTCTGAAGATTCATTAATCAAATATTCAAAAAGATACTGAGCCACTCCGTGTTTTTGCGCAGGATTCATAAAGAGTTCCAGAAAAATGCCAGACGAGATACCGGTTAAGAAAAAAAATACAGAAGCCGCCAGCGTATTTGCGCTTCCAAGCTCTGGTTTCAGAATGTTAATATTACCAAGTTTAATTTTTCTCATTGGAATCCCTTTCTGCGAATTATAAGAATCTTCTGCTCTAGCCTATGTATAAAACGCGCAAAAAAGTACAGGTTTATATAAGTAGGAAACGATAATTTCTACTTACATAGAAAATGGCATTGTATACTATTTTCCATTGGAGTATAATGGAAACAAGTCAGGGGGATTAGAATGAAAGATTATTCGGAAGGCTTTTTAGAATATCTCGGTATGCAGAAAAATATGTCTAAAAATACGATTGACGCATACCATCGGGATGTCATGGAATTCTCAAATTTTTTGAGTGAAAGAAATGAAGCCGACCTACAGGAAGCCTCTAATACTGATATCATAGCATATCTTCTGAAACTTAAAAACGCTGGCAAATCCGCTGCGACAGTCAATCGAAAAATCGCATCTCTTCGTACCTTTTATCATTATATGCAGGAAACTTCACTGATTGCCGTAAACCCAACTGTCAATATAAAATCTCCTAAAATTGAGCGGAAAGAACCTGAGTACTTGACGGTCGAGGAGGTAGATAAACTGTTGTCGCTGCCCGATCATTCCATCAAAGGGATTCGAGACAAAGCGATTCTGGAACTCCTTTATGCGACCGGTATCCGGGTGAGCGAAATTATAGAAGCGAATCTGGAAGATATTAATTTACGAATGGGTTTTATCACTTGCACCGGAGAGCATGGAAAAGCGCGGATTATACCGCTTGGACGGCCGGCGAGGGCAGCCATTGAAGAATACGTATATAAATCCCGCTTGAGATTAATCAAACAGGAGCAAAAAGAAGTAATTGCGCTCTTTGTCAATTACATCGGGGAACGCATTACAAGACAAGGGATCTGGAAACTATTGAAAGAGTATGCCAGGCAAGCGGGTTTTGAGAATAAAATTACGCCGCAGACGCTGCGAAATTCTTTTGCGGTCCATATGATCCAGAACGGAGCAGACTTAAAATCGCTGCAGGAACTTTTGGGCCATGAAGACATCTCGGCAACCCAAGTCTATCTCAGCGTTACCAAAAATAGAATCAAAGATGTCTATGACAGAACACATCCCCGCGCATAATATATTTCATATGGAGGATCGATCATGAAAAAGAGCTTCAGCGTTTCGCTTGAAACAAATCCGATTATTTCGATGGAAGTGACCCCGGGTCATTTTACCAACAACGATGTTCATACCAATTATTATCTTAACTTAAGCACCCTTAAAGCCAACGCTTTGGTCGCACGGGACGTCGCGCGAGAATTGGCGGCGCCATATTTATCAAGCACGCTCGTGGATACGATTGTGTGCATAGAGAACACCAAGGTGATTGGCGCGTATTTGGCGGAGGAGCTTTTGCAGGACGGAACATCGGTTATCAACAGCGGCGGTGAAATTCATGTGGTGACGCCGATGAATACTACCGATAGAAAGCTTATTTTCCATGACAACGAAATCGAATGGATCGCAAATCGGAATATCCTGCTGCTCACTGCTACAATAAAAAGTGGCCGAACGCTTCACCACGCGCTGGAGTGCCTTTCGTATTACGACGGAATCGTTGCCGGAATATCGGCCTTATTTAAGGCTGAAAGCCATCCGCAGGACTGTGAAATCCACACGCTTTTTACATCCGACGATATTCCGGGGTATCATGCGTGTAACCCCGGCCAATGCGAGATGTGCAAAGCAGGGCAAAAACTGGACGCATTTATCAGCAGTGAAGGGTATACAAAATTATAGACTTGAAATTATCATTTATTTGTGCTAAAATAGACAAGGTTATTACGGGCGGTCCTCTGCGTATCAAATGTATACCATGAACGTCTTGGGAAGGAAGGAGGAAATAATCAGATGGATATTATGAGCTCAATTGCGCAAGATTTTGTTAAACAGGATTTACCTAAATTTAACATCGGTGATACGGTCAAAGTGCATATTAAGATAAAAGAAGGCGCACGCGAAAGAATTCAGGTTTTCGAAGGATTTGTGCTTAAAAAGCAGAATGGCGGAATCAGTGAGACTTTCACTGTCAGGAGAATCGCTTCAGGCGTCGGCGTTGAAAAAACGTTTCCGCTTCATTCGCCAAGAATTGACAAAATTGAAGTCGTGAGACGTGGTGATGTAAGAAGAGCGAAACTCAATTACATGCGTCAAAGGACAGGTAAAGCAGCGAAGATAAAAGTAAAAGAATAAGAAAAAAAGGGAGCGTGTCAGTTCCCTTTATTTTTTATGATACATCATAAAAAAGGGGAGTGAAGGGAGCAAAATGATTGAGAAGTTAAACTGGTATCCGGGGCATATGAAAAAAACCCGGGAGTTGATACAGGAAAACCTGAAGCTTGTGGATCTGGTTGTGGAAGTAATCGACGCCCGAATTCCGGTTTCGAGCCGCAATCCCGTCATCGATGAATTGATTCGGCACAAACAAAGGGTCATTGTATTCAATAAAAGCGACTTAGCGGATGCCAGAGAAAATGACAAATGGATTGAAGCGCTTGGGACTCCCGAAACGTTCGTTATTGCCATGAATTGTGTGAGCGGCGCCGGCACTCCTCAGTTTATGAAGCACCTGGGCGCTGTCCAGGAACAAAAAAACCAGATGCAGCAGAGGAAGAAACCACTAAGGTTGATGATCGTAGGCGTGCCAAATGTGGGAAAATCATCGCTTATCAACAGACTTACCGGAAAAAGAAGCACTCAAACGGGGGACAGGCCCGGCGTTACAAAAGGAAAACAGTGGCTAAACCTGGAGGGCGGAATGCAGCTTTTAGATACGCCCGGAATTCTCTGGCCTAAATTCGAAGACCCGAAAGTAGGACTGAATTTGGCGTTTTGTGGTTCCATAAAAGATGAAATTTTGGACATCGAAACGCTTGCTTTGGAATTGATCCGGATTCTTCAACGGGACTATCCGGAAATGTTGATGCAGCGTTACAGGCTAGACGAACTTTCGGAGTCCGCTTTGGATACGATGGAAGCCATCGCGCTGAAAAGAGGCTTCATTCTCCCAGGAAAACGGGTCGATTATGAAAGGACAGCCAAAACAGTTCTCGACGAATTCAGATCAGGAATCATAGGAAAAATTACCCTTGAGCATGTGGGTGACGAAAAATGAATAGAGCAGAAAGAGAAGCCTTTCTAGAGCAAAAATTTAAAGAGATGAGACATTATGAGGACGCGTTATACGCACAAGGCGTCCGATACATAGCAGGCGTTGACGAAGTGGGGCGAGGGCCTTTGGCTGGCCCGGTTGTCGCTGCAGCCGTCGTTCTTCCAGCTGATTTTTATCTGCCGGGCATCGACGATTCAAAAAAACTGACCGAAAAGAAAAGAGAAGAGCTATTCGATCCTATCATGAGTCAAGCGCTGGCAGTTGGGATTGGTGTGGTTGATAATAGAATCATCGATACGATCAATATTTTGGAAGCGACAAAAAAGGCAATGAAGGCGGCAATCGATGAGGCAGCGGTTTCACTATATCATAAAAAGGGTGAGAAGATTCAGCACGTGCTCCTTGACGCACTTACGCTAAAGGATGTTGAAATTCCACAAACCGGAATCATAAAAGGGGACACAAGCTGCATATTAATCGCAGCCGCATCAATCATCGCCAAGGTAAGCAGGGATCGAATGATGGTGGAATATCACAAAGAATATCCGCATTACTCGTTTGATAAAAATAAAGGATACGCGACAAAGGCACACTATGACGGCATCACCGCGTGCGGCACATGCGCGATTCATAGGCAAAGTTTTTTGCGGAATGTCGAAACCACTTTTTTAAAGTTAGGATGAGGATAACGTAGGATGAAAATTACAGAATTATTAAAAACAAAGATGAGTTTTTCCTTTGAGGTTTTTCCGCCCAAAAATGAACAGCCATTGCAGCCGCTTTTGGAAACCATCGAAAGACTAAGCGTTTTTAGTCCAGACTTTATAAGTTGTACGTATGGTGCGGGAGGGACGAATAAAGGCCGCAGCGTTGAAGTTTGCAAGAGCATCGTAGACAGTGGCAATGAAGCGATGACACACTTTACCTGTATCGGAAACTCCAGAGAAAACATACAAAAGGAAATCGGCTCCTACGTGCAACTTGGCATAGAAAACATACTGGCGCTCAGGGGTGATTTTCCACCGGGATGGACCGGAACGCAGGGCGATTTTGGATATGCCGATGAGCTGATCGCATTTATAAAGGAGCAGTTTCCGGATCTTTGCATTGCAGCCGCCTGTTATCCGGAAATGCACCTGAACGCGCTCAGCTTTGAAAAAGACATCGCGCACCTCAGGATCAAGCAGGACCGTGGGGCAGAAGTTTTAATGACACAGCTTTGTCACGATGTGGAAGCATACGAACGGTTCAGAGAAAAAATCGCTAAAGCCGGCATCCACCTTCCGGTAATCTTTGGACTAATGCCGGTGCTTTCGAAGGAATCTATTGTCAAGATGGCGCTGGTTACGGGGTGCTCGATTCCAAGAGACTTATCCGCGATTATCGGCAAATATGGCGATAAACCGGAAGAATTTAAAAAGGCAGGTAAAGAATATACTGTCAATCAAATCTACAAATACATGAGCGCCGGAATCGATGGACTCCACATCTATGTTTTAAATAAGCATGCGGATGTTTCAGAGATCGTAACAGCGTCAGGAATTCGCGTTTAAAGTTGAGTCAACGGAAGGAGCTAGGGCATGTTTATTAAAGAAAGCTGTGAAGATTTTGTACACGTTTTAGGGAGCAAAGAACCGGCGCCCGGTGGCGGAGGCGCCAGTGCGCTGGTTGGCGCTATCGGCATTGCGCTTGGAAATATGGTCGCATCTCTGACCGTAGGAAAGAAAAAATACGAAGCGGTAGAGCAGGAAATGTACGCGCTGAAAAGCAAGGCAGAGAAGCTCGAAGAAGAGCTTTTAGGGTTGGTAGAAGAGGACGCGATCGTTTTTAAGCCGCTTGCGAAAGCATATGGACTGCCCAAGGATACGGAGGAGCAGAGGGCAGAAAAAGAGCGAATTTTAGAGGAAGCGCTTAAAACAGCTTGCTCGGTTCCACTTGCAATCATGGAAAAGTGCTGTGAAGCGATAAAGCTGCAGCAGGAATTCATGGCAAAGGGGAGCGCCCTGGCGATTTCGGATGCGGGTGTTGGCGCCTGCTTCTGCAAGGCTGCGCTGGAAGGGGCCAGCTTAAACGTATTCATCAATACGAAAGTGATGAAAGACAGAACCTACGCGAATGAAATCAACGAAAAAGCTCATGCGATGCTATCAGCCTATACAGCATTGGCGGACAAGATATTTGAAAGTGTTTTAAAGGAATTGAACTGACGGCTCATCTGGATGGAGCCGGATTTGAAAATAAGAAAGGGAAGCGTATGGCTCAATTGTTACAAGGCAAAGCGGTTTCCGGGGCTTTAAATGAGCATCTGAAGCAGGAAGTACTGACTTTAAACGGAAAAGGCATTCACCCAACACTGGGAATTATTAGAATTGGTGAAAGAGAAGACGATATCGCTTACGAAAGAGGGGCGGTAAAAAGGGCGGAGACAGTTGGCATACGCGTGAAACAACATCAATTCGAACAGAGTATTACACAAGAATCACTTCTGGCGGAAATCGAAAAAATCAATCGGGACGATACGATTCACGGCGTGCTGCTGCTTAGGCCGCTTCCTAAGCATATCGATGACGCGGTGATCTGTGGGGCGCTTTTACCCTCTAAAGATATCGATGGGATAACCCGGCAGTCAATGGCAGGCGTGTACGCGGGAGATGATTCGGTATTTCCGCCATGTACACCGAAAGCGTGTATGGAAATCCTGGATTATTATGGAATCGACGTTGCCGGAAAAAAAGCGGCAGTCATCGGCAGAAGCCTGGTTGTCGGCAAGCCGGCCGCCATGATGCTAATCAAGAAAAATGCGACCGTAACGGTCTGTCATACCAAAACGAAAGATATACCTTCCATATGCAGAGGGGCGGATATTCTTATCGTCGCTGCCGGAAAGGCAAAGAGCGTGGGCAAAGAGTTTGTTCATGAAAATCAAATTGTGATTGATGTGGGTATCAATATAGATGAGGAAGGCAACCTGTGCGGAGACGTCGACTTTAATGCGGCAGAGCCGATTGTTAAGGCTATTACGCCGGTTCCCGGAGGTGTAGGGACGGTCACAACCGGTATTTTGATGAAACATGTTGTAGAAGCGGCTAAAAAGCAAAAACAGTGATAGAAAGTGCAATGAAAAGAGAGAGGGGTCTTTTCGCCGATGGATAAAAAGCATTTACAAAGGATATTAGATGGCGTCGCCTCAGGTGAAGTGAGCATTGAAGAAGCGATGCGGCTGCTTGCGAATTTGCCTTTCGAGGATTTAGGGTTTGCAAACATCGATCACCACAGACCGCTGCGCAGCGGCGCTACGGAAACGGTGTTTTGTCAAGGCAAGAAAAGCGAGCAGATTGCGGCCATCATGGAGAAACTGGCTGAGAACAATGATCATATTATGGGCACGCGTGCGACCAGGGAAGATTTTGATGCTGTCAAACGTGTGGTTTCGGACGCGGTTTACTATGAAGAGGCTCGGATGATCGTGATCAACAGGAACCCGGCAGTATTCTCTGAAAAAAGAATTGCTGTTGTTACGGCAGGTACGGCTGACATACCGGTCGCGGAAGAAGCTGCTGTAACAGCGGAAGCGCTCGGCAATTGCGTGGATAGAATCTACGACGTTGGTGTGGCGGGAATACACAGGCTGTTCGCGAAACTGGATAAAATCAGAGCGGCAAATGTCGTAATCGTTGTAGCCGGCATGGAAGGCGCGCTGGCGAGCGTTGTTGGAGGGCTGGTCGATAAGCCGGTCATCGCAGTTCCGACAAGCATCGGCTACGGAGCGAATCTTGGCGGGATTTCCGCACTTTTATCCATGCTCAACAGCTGTGCGAACGGAGTGGGGATTGTAAACATCGACAATGGTTTTGGAGCGGGTTATCTGGCTTCAAACATCAATAGACTATAAAGAGACATGGAGGCATTCATGAACAAAATTTATTTTGACTGCACAGGCGGCGTCAGCGGTGACATGGTTTTTTCTGCGATGCTGGGACTTCTGGACACTGAAGAAGAAAAGAACTTCGTCGAGCAAGAACTGAAAAAGCTAAATTTTGGTTGCGGGCATGGGCATGAACATAGTCATACGCATGGAGACACGGATGGCCATACGCATTGCGAGCATCGGCATGAGCGTACGCATCAGCACACCCACCGCAGTTACAGAGAAATCAAGGATCTAATTCTGCAAAGTGAAGTCAGTGAAAATGCCAAAGAAATTGCGCTGGCGATCTATGCAGTGATCGCGAAAGCGGAAGCGTCTGTTCACGAAACCACCATCGAAGAAGTGCATTTCCATGAAGTGGGCAGGGATGAAGCAGTACGAAACATTGTCGGCATCGCCATTTGCGCAGACAAACTCGCTGTTTCAGAAGCATACTGTTCGGCCATACATGACGGGCGCGGGTTTATTGAGTGCAGCCATGGAACGATTCCGGTTCCGGCGCCTGCGGTGATGGCCATGCGCGAAGACTGCGCGTATGTGTTTGTAACCGATGAGGTGGAAACTGAGATGGTAACGCCATCCGGACTTGCCGTTTTGATAGGACTTGGAGCCGTTTGCTCCGAATCGCTGCCGCAAGGCAAGGCGCTGCGGGAAGCGGTTGTATTTGGAAAAAGGCAGACTGGAAAGACCGAAGGGTTTAAAGCAATGTTATTCAAATAATTCTGATTAAATGCAAGCCAAAAAAAGCCTCATGTCATGCGGCTTTTTTGTTTACCCTGATTTAGTTTAAACGCTTAAAAAACCGCCATACTGAGGTAAACCTTATCCCTGTCGTCTTGCGTAATACCGAGATAACGCCGGGTTATCCCAAAAGAGGAATGATTATAGATATCCATAAGCATGACGGGCAGTACGCCGGCTTTATACGCAAAGTAACCAAAGGTTTTCCGAAGAGAATGGCAAGCGATATGCCCTGCGAGGCCAATGGCTTCGGCTGCAGCGCGGATGATGCGCCACGCTTGCACCCGGCTGATCGCTTTTTTGCCTTTGCGGTTGTTAGCAAAAATGTATTCGCTTTCCCTGTGCGGAAGATACAGGCGGAGCGCTTTTTTCACCTTCTTATTCAGCGCGATTGCCTTGCATTTGCCTGTTTTCCCTTCTGTAATTGTAATGTGGGAGCGAAAAGCC
>Ga0123353_10018053_pt1 | contig 10409 bp, 7 predicted proteins | sample TergutLab28metaG_3_FD_92763 | JGI IMG/M metagenome (GOLD analysis project Ga0123353, IMG submission 92763) | Labiotermes labralis P3 segment gut microbial communities from Petit-Saut dam, French Guiana - Lab288 P3 | ecosystem: Host-associated > Arthropoda: Insects > Digestive system > Gut ...
CTACCCACTTGCTAGCCATGGCAGCTGCCATCAGTGGCACTATGTAACGTACACCCCCAGTAAGCTCAAACATTATCACCACCAAGGACACTGTAATGACATTAAAATATATCTTCATATACAAAGAAACTTGACTGTTTCAGTGTCTTTTATACATTAAAATAAGAAATTAACAAAATAACATCACATTAGCATCCCACCTTCATACTGACTGTCAAAAAAATCATGTTTAAATTCTTGCATGCACGCACACACATGTGCACACACACACACACACATGACAAAGTACACTACTATTTAAGGCTATCAAAAGGAAGTATTAACATTTGATTATTATTATTGCAGCAATAGAATATTTTCCCAGCTCTGAATAGAGGGACGTAACAAAAGTATGAAACATACTACCACATGTAAATCAGAATTTGAATTAATCATATTAAAAATTTCTCACATCAGTTCTTCAACAATTATGTTCGGAGCCAGACCCAGGCACAGGCCAGCCTGGCATCTGCCCAGGGCACTGCTAAGACATCACTGGAATAACAGGACATATGGTGCTAGTAAACTCAGGTTCCCACAAGCAAAAGAATTTCTCTGAAAATTATCTGCAATAGGCATGCATCCTCCAAAAAGTTCACCAGCCCTATCCTAGGCCAAAAGGTTGAAAGTATCTTGGTTTTAAAGCACACCAAATTGTTAACCTTCCTGTCTCAGGCCGGCCCCGGTTATGTCATTATAGAATGTTCCACTGCACATGTGGTTAGCTGCCAGCTTGTCACTGCAGGAGGACTGGGTTCAATCCCAGGGCAGTAAAGGAGGACTTATGGTAGACAAAGTAGCATTCGGACATGCTTATATATGAGTACTTCCAGTTTTCCCTTTCCAATTATCTTTCCACCAATACTCAAACTAATCTATCATCAGCAGCTAGAACAATGGGCCCATTTGCTGCAACAATGTCAACATTCCCTTTCACCAACTTCAAAGAAGGTGGTGAAAGGGAATGTTCAGCACAAGGTTCATTACTACTACAACAAAAGCATGGTGGATCCTAGCCTAAACAAATTAAATTCAGCTGAAGTGGACAGATTGTCCAGTCTCAGTTCGAACTGCAGCCAAATACCATCTGAAACAAGACACTTTGACACGTGTCCTGCTAAAGAGTCAAACAAACTAAACATCGTGATTAAGCAGCTGGTACTTCTGCTTCAAATCTGGGAGGCAATAGGTTCAAAACTAGGCCATTAGGATGATTATCTTGACAAAGTTTTGTTACAGTTTTCTTCATTCTCCCAAGACAAGTGCCAGTACAGTACCTCAAACAAGATCACGAACACTTCCTTTCTTAACACAATCTTCTCTTTTTTTGGACTTCGTCCATTGTCTCATTTTTTAATAAAGCACATTTTGGAAACCAGCTCTATTCCATTCATGCAAGGACAGCACCTAATCTCATAGATCCCTTCGATAGAACAATTCTCAATCAATGGGCCTTTTTCTTATCTTAGGTGCTTTGCTTGCCTGAAGACGGAAGCAGGGCCATCTTCTGAAACACTCTGCTTCATTAAAAAATTATGTGACGGACACAGTCAAAAAAAAAAAGATTACGTCAGTCATATACCACCATCACATCCCCACTCAGCTGACTTCCTTTCTTGTCCTTTTCAAATTCTTGATCAGTAATTAGAGACTACAAAATATGAGCTACTGACAACATAATTAGACAAACCTGTCATCCTAGTGACACCTCCCAGCACGGCTGCAGCTCCTACCATGGCATACAAGCCTGGGGTGATACAGTCAACCCCAGTGGAACATTCACCACTGAACAGCCAGACATGTGGATAGTTGTAAGCTAGTTGCTCCATACCAATTCCCACAATCCGACCCATTATGGCGCCCAGACACAAACTGGGGATAAACAGACCGCACGGTGCTTTGAAGCCAAACGTGAAGATGGTTGCCACCAACTTGAATATGAGCGCCAGCACAAGTAGCCAAACGGCCGTGTACACACCTGGACCCGCTGCTGCTATTTCAATTGCCGAATTTACGTCTGTGAAGTTGCGGTTGTAATCGCTGTAAATTAATATAACATTCACCTCACAACAAGGAATAACAAGATGCATTACACACAGTGGGCAACAATATTCAAGGATGCAGTGTATCACTGGCCAATATACAAAGAATGTCTGGAAATTGGTGTTTACGCATTCCAACTTGCAGCTCTTTGATAAACACTGACAAAAAAATTTCCCTTGAGCAAATTTCAACCTACATAAAATTTCCATGGAAAATACAATTAAAACTTAATGTGATATCACAATACGGTGCATGAGGATTCACATCTCCTGGGACATGGCACACTGTGTGACTGCATTAGTGGTTCCCAACATTTTGCAGAAGCATGGTGCCATCACCTTTAAGGGTCAAGTCCATGAAGAATGCCAAATGTGGAAGTCAGGTGGAGATATATATATATATATGTCTGTTGTCTGGTGGAAGAATGGCGAGCAAATGGAGGAGGTGTGGATGAGGCCTGGTGTGGTTATGTGGTTCCTGAAGAGTGTCATTATGTAGATTTGTGGTGAAAATGGTCAGACGCTGACCAGTAACAACCCTGGGAAGCAGATGGATGTTCAATGTAAGGGCCTTGAAAAGGATTTGAGCTTCACAGTTGGCAGTGACAGGACTGAGGTGATAGAGAGGTCTGGTGGCACGGGCACCATATGGTCCCCACTGGAGGATCAGGGGGGGTATGGGATGTGGTCTGTGTCAGTAAGAAAGGTAAACATCATAAACTACTCACTAAACACCACTGTAACACACACAACACCACCACTATGAATATCTCAACTACACAATGTTCCCCAAAATTACAAGAGTCAAAATTTCATCAATGGAGAGATTTTGTCTCAGTGTTCATCAAGTTGTGGTGCTTGTAGGCACATATTTCCAAACACGATGTACAGTATGGGATAAGTGTGCCAATAAACAGGCACAAATACCCATTACCTACCACAGATTGTCCGAGTTTGAAACACCACACTGGCTGAAGAGCAGAAAAATGAGCTGACTTGTGTTCATTCGAGTGTATGGATTTGGATAAGCTATGACTGCCGTTATCACAGCAACAACTAGGACTTCGGTCACTGGGTACTGCCCCAGCTTGGAAAACTTGCGGTAGCGACACCAATATAGATTAGCCTTAATGAACACGGTAGCTATCACGCCCTGTAAAAAAATGTTACAGCCTTTATTTCTTTATATGCATTTTCACTTCTTCATGATACTGAATGTATAAATGTGGTTTACTGGGTTGTATGACATTTATATTTCATCACTTCATCCCTGTAACATGATTTTCAAGTCAAACAGCAGTTTCTTGTAGCTCTGTTTCATCAATGCAACTGGCCCTGACAGCACCCCTCCCCTCACCTTTCCCCAGTTCTCACTCGCCACATTCCACATCACCCTGCCCATATGTACCAAGAATGTACAGTATGTAGCATTATCCAGGTCATACAAAACAACCAAGAAATAATTACAACACTACAAGTAGCTCATTCATTTCAGTGAGATATCATTCTTTACCATAATAATCGCCCAGAACAATGACACATTTGTTCCATCTTGGAACATGTTTAAAGATTCCATCACAGCTGACACTGGGCTCTTGCATTCACACTCATTCACCAACAGCCATTTCCAACCCTCCACTGCACTTTCTCCAACTCCAACCCCAAGAACAGTACACTGTAACTGAAAGAATTATGGAAAATGGCCCCCACTACAGACAAGCAAATAAACATTTACTTTCATGTCCCCCTGCTTGTCACGTGCAGATCTCTCGGAGCTGACAAACTTTCATGAGCACGAACAGCACAAACATGTGACCAGACCCCAGTCCCCTCCAGCTAGCACTGACCCTCCTACGGATGTTGTTTACAACTAATTTGCAGCATGAAAGCATACAGAAAATCTGCAGAGCAGCAGTCAAATTCTAGCACTACAGCTGCTACTGGCTGGCTCAAATCACATGACTTTTAATACCAAAATTACATTCTTCTGGGATGTGACGAAGTGTCACCATGTGGTTCAAGAGATACCTATCACTTTGAAAGAACCTGCCATCACCAATCACAGTGCAGAACCAGAACCTATTTACCAAACTAGATGGTGTCATTTCCCAGAAGACTCCCCAGTAAGAACTCATATTTTGAGTATATGTGAGTGTTCAAAAATTGCAGTATTTGGCCAGCCACATCATGTATACACCACTGCAATTAATGCAATGGTGAACTGGCGAAGCTTAATGTAACTGAACATCTGGATGTCTCATACTGTAACGTACTATCATATAAAGTTATGTACACTCACCCCCATAATTCCCAAGCCAACGAATGGAACAAGCTCAAAGAATATCCATGGTTTATTGTACTCTACAAAGAAGAGAACAGAATGCTCATTTCCAAATGGATTTATGGAGCGGAGTATAAAAGCTGCCACCAGAGCACAGAAGAACGAACGCCATAAAGTTTTAAGGGGGAAGTAATAGCTGACCTGTCAAAAAAGAGAATACAGACATGAACAAATATTTAACAGGACATGTCAGTAATGACACAGGTAAAGGTAACATCGACTCTGTACATGTCATTAAGGCATTTGATGGAAGCGAGTAATCAACTTCATGCCCTGACTGCCTTATGCCAGGGCAAAGAACACCCCAGTTCCCATTTCATAAGAGGCTGGGTGGGCCACAAAGTTGGTTTGAACATTTTGGAGCTGAGAAACATTTCTCACCTCCACTGGGAATTGAAATCCGGACCATCCAGCCAGGAGCCTTTTAGGAACAGACATCATTTATTATAACATTTAATTCATGAGAATCACCACTGCATCAGGCTCGGCCGTAGAAAAAGTGATCAAACATTGGTGACGGTATACACCACTTACAGTGGAAGACTGCCTAAATAATTTCCACAAAATCTATGAAACAGTTTTTGAAATTCACTGCAGTCTTAACCCTTGAAAGATGAAGTGCAGACTGCTTTATGTAAAGACCCAATTCATACCTCGCAGTAAACACTTTTCATCTCGGTTATAAAAACCAATCAGTTTATGTTGTATGGGGTAAAAGTCTATTTGTTCTGAGATAAATACAAAACACACACATACAGTGCAGCAGAATGTAAAATTCTTGAATGTTAACCCTGTTGGTGCATCAAGCAAGCAGTAAGCTTGAAAAGGTTAATGTTCTTAATCTTTGACATTTCATGATCACCCATTTTATGTTTAGAACTTTTGTGACCTGATGAATCAGGATGACATCATGTGGCTGGAGTATTTGCTTCTCTCTCTCTCTCTCCTGTTACTGCAAAGACCACTCACAGCTAAATCACACACTAACGTTCATTACACAAAGATGACTGCTTTCATGCCATGCAGATCAAGGAAGTTGCCTGACCAATCAATGTATTTTATGCTTGCAAAATTATCTGTATTCTATCTTAATGCATGACATCACACTGTGTTTATTGACAAAGGAGAGTAGTCAAACACAACACAACAATAGAACAGCTGTGTTTGACTGTTTTCCATTATATATTTGAACTTTATGAAACAAATGTCAATGATTTTTATGCTTTTTGAGGTTACTTTATACTTCTATTACCAGAATTTCACACATTCCTGCAACTAACTAGGCACTTTGAAAGAGAATGAATTTTCATATTTGTAACAGTTTTATCAGTCCTCCTCAATCAGGACCACCAAGAGTACTGCACATAAGTAACACCATTTGAAATGTCTTCTATACTTTTCCAACTAATACACCATAAATATACTAGCATTCATTTATATCCCACACGTGACATATTCAGTCTGACAACTTCGGCTATCATCAGGCAATATCACAACAATATACAAGGTCAAACTGAAGAAGAAGTCCCTCCTTTACATTATTATTCATACCTGATACAATTATATTTATACCAAGGAATAATAAAATATTAAAATGTCACAGTGTATCAATAGGTAAAATGTGCATATAAAAGGAGAAGCAGTGGGAGAATCCTATGTAACTATCGAAGGATATTTTAAATAATATTTTACTGTTCCTAGGTATAAATATAATCATTTCAGGTTTGAATAATATTGTAAAGGAGGGTCCTCTTCCTCAGTATTACTTTTTACATTTTTGTAATCTTGCCTGAAGATGACCAAAACTGTTGGCCAAAACATGCCGTGCACTCTTATCATAAACCCAACTAGATGCACTAATTTCTCAAATTTATTTTTGGAATAAAAATTCTACATGTTTCAGACAGTTCCTCTGTCCATCATCAGGAGTTTTTCACTGTTCACACACACGCACGCACACACACACACACGCACCAATGGTATGTGTCATACAGGTTTGCTCACAAGCTGTCAGCAAACCTGTATGACTTATACCACTGCTGTGCATACAGTGAAAAAGTCCTGATGATGGACAGAGGAAATGTCCAAAACATGTAGAGTTTTTATTCCAAAAATAAATTTGAGAAAGAAGTGCATCTAGTTGGTTTTATTACAAGAATTTATCAAGATGCACGGTCACCTGTATGTCAAATGCCATGTATGTCAGAAATAAAAGAATATCAGAACATTTATGGTGTATTAGATAACTATAGTAATATGTTAATTGAATAAAATACAACAAGGGGATTTTACTTCAGTTTAAGTCCATCTGTCATTTTAGGCAAAGTAGGTTTTATAATGGACCGATATGACTAAAAACTGGAAATGTGCAACATCTCTTCGTGAAAGTCTCCAATGTGTAATTTTACTGTCCAACAATTCAAGAGCTGATACTGTGTTACAGACACAGAGACATCACCTCCACAAATGTCCTACCTTACCTCCATCAACAGTTCACGTTCCTCTCTCTTTTAACCAAATAATAAAAAGAAAACCAAGAGGAAAAAAACAGGTATTAAGAGGCTGCCATTGATGGCAGAGGGGGAAGGTGTGCTAAGACATGGTAGCTGCTAGGCAGGCAGGTGGAGCAAAATTTGTGTTCATTCTTTCATTCACTCACTTCATTTCACTTCACTGACACACGTACAGCCAAGTGACTAACTTCTTGAGAATGTGCCCCATGTAGTGCATGATTAAGTTAGGGAATGCGTACTGGACAGGTGGCAAACATGATTTCCAAGACAGACTATAACTCTAGATCACATGACACTGCCCTTAGACAATACTCACTTCCTCTAAGCTAAAGAGCACTCCTCCAATAGGAGCACCAAAAGCTACAGATACACCAGCTGCAGCTGCTGCAGACAGAATCTCCCTCTTCTTGGCCTCATTTCGACCATACTTGGGGAACAAATATGACAATATGTTTCCTATTGACAAAAAATTAAATCTTGCATTAGAAGATACAGAAATGAGAAAAAAATCAGGAGAATGCTAAAGAGTAAAACTGACATTAAATATGTCCATTTCCTTGGTAAAACAGCCTGAAATAACAGTGATCTATGATATACTTTAGGGCTGCACAAAAGTAAGGTGAAATGCCTATTCAACACATGTGGAGGAATATGATATTTTTGTGTCATGTTGTACTTTTGATTAATAATTTACATTTCAGTTTAAGACACTATTTTATTAATTACCACAACCGTATTACATATACACTACATGTCTTGACCCAACACTGACATCTACTGGTGTGCTGAAATAAACTGTCAGTACTGCGCACTTATGGTATTCATAAAAATGGTTATCGAACAACTACAAATGGCTTGTTAGTATGAAAATTATTAACCTATAACCTTATAAACTTTACTAAAATATGCACCAAAGGGTGTACAAAAACAATTCTCTTTTAAAACCTTAAAATAAGATGTAAATTTCTCAACAAATTTGTGTGTAGCAATGCAGTAATTATCTGGTACTCCTGATACAACTGTTCTAATATCAATGTCTACAGGCATATATATGAACTATACAGTGTGGTCAAATTACAGGGCTGTCTCAATTATGCAGACAAAACTGAATCCACTTGCTGCATATATTAGAGGTGTTTTAACTATTATCTTCTTAAATCTTAAATTTGGTAGTTTTTATTATTCTCTTGCATGTTATATTTTGTACCTGTTTTGATGCATGGGAGTGGTAGTGTTTCATTCCTGTGGACAATCTTTTAACTACAGCTGGGTATGCTACAACAAATGATCCTACAATGAATGAATGCTACTACGAACAGTTTTTATTAATAAAAAATCAGGAAGCTACAACAAACGAGGAGGAATACTATTGGCTGAAATAGCAGGTGCATACGCATGATGTACTGGGCCTTTCTGCTTCGATTAGAGCATCAGTCATCATTTGTAAGGTTCACTTATCAGTTTAGTTCAGTTATTTGCACCTTTAGCAGTAAAAATATATTTTTTCACTTAATCTGCAAAATATTTTTAGCCATGAGCCAGCAAAATAGAGTGAGAAAGCTGGATGGTAACTTTGCTCTAGACTGTGGGCCTGGAATGGATTACCCCTGAATACATATATTTCATTGTGTGCTAGAACAAACAGATGCTATAAAGAACGAGGGCTAGAACCAATTACATTCGTTCTGGCATACCCCACTGTATATGAATTTCTTTACAAATGTTTTAAGTCCTACCTATACAGCATGCTATGTGGACCATTGGTCCCTCTTTTCCGAGACTAAGACCCGCTGACACAGACAACATGATGCCCACAGATTTGATGATCAGGGTCCACTTGCCGAGGTATCCCCTGATGATGAACCCACTCAGGATTGTTTTAATCTATAACAAAAGAAGGCACAACCTGAGGTCCCCTCAGTGGTGAGTAAATTTTTTGCGATGTGATGATGTGTAATTTGGTAGGTACGGATGAACGTGATGAAGCAATGTCTTCACTCAATTTTCATGGTCAAGGTGAATTCTATTCCCTGTAACAGAAGTCCATGTCCTGTGATATCAGCCATTGTGTCACAACTGTTTCCACTTTGCGATCATTGTTAAAATTCATGGCTTCCAAGATTTAGCTTCAAAGCTGGAAACAGACAATCACTCCACAACAAATACTCCTGAAATAATCACAATTCATCTTAAGTTCCTTAGTTATGGAATTATACCCCACATACACATGTTCTGAACAACCCTCAAACATTAAATGCAGGATGCCAAGATGTGAAATTCTTGAAGTGGTGTTGCTGAAGTTCCATGTTTTTTAGGATGTGACAGCATTGTTGGGTGATTAGTTCCCAACATTTTTAACTTGATTCCGAACATAAACGCACCATGTTCCTTCCAAACATTGTGAACTATTTTCTCAAAAACATGTCACATTCCAAAAGACATACATCTCATTGTTAGAAGTACTTGCTTTCTGGTCTTCATCCATGATTTTGGAAATAACGCAATCATGTTGGCATACTAGACAATAAACACAGTCCAGAACCCAGTAATCCTAAGACCACTGTTGACATGTTTACAAGATAACACTCACTTCAGGAATACCAGAACCGCATGCATATGGTGCAAACATTCGCACCAAAGCAGCTGCCAGAGCAGCAAACAGCAGCGCCCATATAATGTAGAACAGATACGAGATTATGTATGGCCCGACACCTTCTCTCGACTGGCTGAACACCTCGGGCCACGTCAACCACTGTAACAATACAAGTCACAGGACTTAAGGCTCATCAGTATCTGTTTGCTCCACATTAATTACAAACTAGTGACAAAATGTAAAACATGTTTCAAACGGAACTTGTTAATGATTACTCAAGGAAGCGGTTGACACAACTGAGTTTTTTAAGTGTTTCATAAAGCGACATGTTTTGACCTAACAGGTCATCATCAGATTAACACATTCAATATAAGACATAAAGGAGAAATACAAAAATGTCTTGCTACCTGGAAATAGAGATCTCAAAACTTGCAAACTAATATCCACATTTTAAATTGTTGGAACTTGTTAAGTTTATTCATTTACCTCAAGACACAGTATTAGACACCATATCTTTTAAATAAGATAGGAAAGAGTGAGTAATATGAAACTGCTGTATTTCTCTTACTTTCCTGTATTTTAAACAAATAACAAACACAATATATACACATGCTACAGGACACATTTAGCTACACCAAAAAAATATATTACATTCTTAACACTAGAAGCGCCAGTGGTGCTTCACTACCTGAAAGCGCCAAAGGCTGTCAAATTGACCGCCGTGTGGTTTATTGCCTTTTAATTTATATCATGCTAATTGGGGAAGGTAAGTATTTAAAAATCATTATTTATCATCATTTAGTTATTTATTTTGTCATGTTTTATACATATGATGTGTCAAATAGGCCTATACCAGGAAACATCGCTGACAATGAATGAAA
>Ga0123353_10018054_pt1 | contig 10408 bp, 10 predicted proteins | sample TergutLab28metaG_3_FD_92763 | JGI IMG/M metagenome (GOLD analysis project Ga0123353, IMG submission 92763) | Labiotermes labralis P3 segment gut microbial communities from Petit-Saut dam, French Guiana - Lab288 P3 | ecosystem: Host-associated > Arthropoda: Insects > Digestive system > Gut ...
CATATATATCCGCTAAGCGCTGAACCATATCGTGCAGTCGGAAGACCTTCTCGGATCGTTGAAGAGAACAATGCGCAAACCGTTGGTCATGATACTGATCATCGGCCTTGTGATACGCATAATCCTGATGCCGCTTCTTACGTACGGATATGATTTCACGCATTGGGCGTTATCCATACAGCACATACAGGCCGGGCACGGCCTGTATGCGATAGACGGTTATTGGTACACTCCGGTGTGGGGTTACGTTCTGGGAGCGATGTCCTCTTTCCTGAATGCGATAGGCATGGTCAGCTACGGGCAGTTTTTCGATGTGGCGCTCCCCATCGAGAATCTTGAATGGTTCGCTTACACGGCCACGCTTACGACGTTATCGTTCAATTTCGTAGTGAAGATACCGCTGGTGATCACAGACGTGATCATCGGATATCTGATATACCGGATGATAAAAGAAAAGACGGGGGATGAGAAGAAAGCCACGTACGGGTTCGCGTTATGGTTCCTGTGTCCGCTGGTGATATACACGTCCGCAGTGCACGGCATGTTCGACAACATATCGGTACTGTTCATGGTGTTGTCCGTTTACGCTCTGTACAAAGGACACGATTTCTTCGCCGGCGCATCGCTGGCCGTAGCGATCCTGACGAAGATGTTCCCCGCATACATATTGTTCGTGCTGATAGCATATCTGGCGATGAAGCACAAAGGGGATGTCAGAGCATTCGTTAAACGACTTTCGTTAGCCGCGGCCGGTCTGTGTCTGATGGCTTTGGTGATATACATACCGCAGATCCTGGACGGCACGATAATCGAATCGTTGAGATTCCTTACGGGTAGGGTGGGCGAGGCCACAGCCGCACCGGAGGCGGGCGCAGGCGTATGGGACTCGCTTGTAGCGTTCGGTCTTAAATTTGTCCTCTGGGTGCAGCCGCTCATATTCCTGCTAGCCGCCGTTGTGGCATACTTCATGTACAAAAAAGGTGACGGGAACGGCGACGAGACATTCTTCGCCTGCCTGATGGTCACGACCGCGATCATATTCCTGTGGCCGCCGGCACCGCAGTACCTTCTGATCACGCTCCCGTTCCTGATATGCTTCATAGCAATGTTCGACAAACGGTTCATTTTACCGTTCATTGTCATAACAACGGCAGCGCTCCTGAATAATTTAGTGACGCACAATTTCTCGGTTCTAATGTCATTGGCCGCATACACGGATCTTATGGACCTCGGTAACATCGTATCGTTAGTGGCGTGGATGCAGGAACCGTTGCTACTGGGTTTGTCAAGACAATACGTCATGATGATACTGACAGCCTCCGCGGAGCTGATAGGAATACTTATGGTGGTCCTTTTCTGGATAAGATACAACAAGGAGGGCAGACCATATGAATAAGAACAAGGTGCTGGTGCTGGCTGCCGTACTCTTCGCCGCTATGTTCATAGGTCAGGCACTGACATATTTTGCGGTGCCGAACAGATATGACGTTTCCGCCGAGTTATCGGGATCCGACATAACGTACACAATAAGCACCAATTCCTCCGTTACTTACGCCGTCCTAACCTATGATAATGCCAAAGAGATCGAAAGGCTGTTCATCTATTACGACGAAAGCTATGCGGTGTACGAAGTGAATCATGAATGGCAGAACAGATTCATAAGGCAAATGATCGCCGAGCTTGACACGAGAGGGTTCGCCGGTGAGATCACGATAGTCAATGCGGGAGAGTTAAGCGATGCGCTTGACGATCTCAAAGACGGAGATGCTGTTCTTATCACATCCGGAGTTCTGCCGGCGACCGTGTATTCGGACACCGAGAACAAGATGTTCCAATGGGTCGAGGACGGCGGGTCGCTTTATTGGATAGGATATGCGATAGGCGCTTTGTACGCGGACGGTAAAGACGTGGCGGACGCACCGACATCATACCAAGCGGACATATTCGGCGCCGATGACTGCATCCGCATGGATGATATAAGATCAATGGAGCGCTCGGCGGATCCGCTCAGTTCAGGTCTGTTGCTTAACAACAACAGACTGATCTACGGCTTGAACGTGGATGCCGTGAACGATGCTGGCGTTCTTATTGCTCGTTCTCTCGGGTTCGAACACGAAGGGCACAGCAGTGTGGCATTGGTTGAAAAGGGCGACGGGATGATATGTGTGGTCGCCGGATTGCTCTGGAACATAGAAAGAGTGTCCGTATCGCAGCTGATATCCTCAGGTGTCACAACATCGTCATCTTTGATCGGCAGCGTCAGCGGGTCGATCGTACGAAGTACCGCAACGGGTACGATAGACGTCACCGGCAGTTCCGACATAGGCGTCCACATAAGGATGGGCGAACCTAACATAGTGCATGCAAGGACATTATTCCTGTGATCAGCACATCTTCTGACCTAACCTTTCGGCTATTATCTGAGACATAAGATGATCAAGGACCATGTGCACATCCTCGACCTTCTGCATGTCATTGATGTTCACATGTATGGGATGGTCAGCAAGCTTCATGAGCGCACCGCCGTCGTATCCGGTCAGCGCAATGACTGTATTTCCGCTCTTTTTTGCGTATTCCACGGCCTTTACGACATTCTTCGAATTACCGCTTCCAGAGATGGCGATGATTATATCATTCTTCTTCAGTCTGTCCTCAAGCTGAAGCAGGAATATATTATCATAACCGCAGTCATTCGCTATCGCCATTACCGTTGGTACGTTATCGTTTAAACATATGAGATTAAACTTCTTCTTCAGGTGTATGGAAACGCCTTTGTTGAAGTCGCAGACGAAATGGGAAGCGGTTGCGGCACTGCCTCCGTTCCCGAACACGAACACGCGCCCCTCGTTCTCATAAGCTTCCACGAGAGCATTCATCGCAGAATCAATCTGCCTGTGATCAATATTGCGGATAACTTCGGACAATTTGTTCAGATACCGTCCGATTTCGGGTTTGAAGTCACTCATGACGGTGTATCATTCTTTATGGGCTATTATGTTATCGTCGTATGCAACGACCGCTCCTGAGAAATCAAAGCGGAAGGGAGTGTGCCGCAAATCTCCGAGCGATCGTTTGACATGATCCTGCCGTTCTTTCGGAACATAGAAAAGAAGGAATCCTCCGCCGCCTGCGCCCAACAGTTTTCCGCCGAGTGCGCCGCTTTTAATGGCGCGGTCATATGCATCGTCTATTTCCGGAGTGGTTACTCCGCTGGCAAGCGTTCTCTTGAGTTCCCATCCTTTATCAAGGATGTCCCCAAGAGAGTCTATATCTCCGGAGCGCAGCCGTTTTCTCAATTCTTTAGTGAGTTCACACATCTCCAGCTGTTTCTTCTCCGCGGACCCGCATGTTATGTTCTCTTTATGCCTGTCCAGGATCTTGGATGCACTTCTCGTCATACCGGTAAAGAACATCATCAGGTTGCCGTTCATCTTTTCTATTTCATCGTCAGAGAGGTTCAGAGGCTCCACTGCGACGCTCCCGTCCTTCTTGAATTCATAATAGTTAAGCCCGCCGTAGGCCGCAGCATACTGATCCTGTTTCCCGACCGGCTCATTCAACCGGACGATCTCTATGTCCGATGCCATTCGGGCAAGCTCCTCTTTTGTGAATCTTTGACCTCTGTATGCGCCGAGCGTGTTGATCATACCGACGGAGAACGACCCCGACGATCCGAGGCCGGTGCCGGCCGGTACATCCGCAATACTGCTCATCTCTATACCTTCCACTCCGAACGAAAGGAGAGATTCACGAACGATCGGATGGACTATGTCGGATGCGGATGACACCTTTTCGACAACCGAATATTTGACCAAGGAGACCTTACTGTCGAATGATTTTGAAAGAGATATGTAAATGTATTTGTCAATCGAAGTGCTAATGACACAACCGCCGTGCTTCTCATAGAATGACGGGAGATCGCTGCCGCCGCCGCAGAAACTTATCCTCAACGGGGTCCTGGTCAGAATCATAGAATCCTCTGCTTTAACATAAGAGAAATGAGAAAGCGGCGTGTGCGCCGCTGTTTAACTCTTCATTACAGCCACAAGGAATATCCCGACGGCCACAAGAGCGCCTATGAGAGCGGCGATTATATTGATTATCGCGTCACGCATGACATCCCATGCCTGAACATCAGCGAATAACTCTATATCGCTCCATCCTACCAGGTATGCCCATATAAAAGTGACCGCAAGGCCGACGATTAACAGGACCAACCCGACCGTTCTGCTCTTACCGCTTCCGAAATACGCAGTGAACGCACCAGCTATTACCATGACTATTGCGAACACGAACACCACGATCGTCAGGAATGACATCAAATCAAAGCCCATTTTATACCTCCGAAGGTTGATCGACCAGCGCACGCGCGCCGGTATTTATCTTGTTGAGGCAACTGGTTAGATTGTATAATAACGTTTGCCCGATGTACGGTCACGCTGAAAATATCAAAAGACCGTGAAAAACGATTACGCACAAAATTCGAACAGTTGCTTCGTTCAATGTTATGTGCGCAGTACCGGAGTATTTTGCCCGAAACAATATGCGATAATCATGTTCGATCCATCAATCTCTGATAAACATTGACAAGCTTCTCAGGGAATTCTCGTCCGAACGCATCCGCATAATCCTTCCCGGCATTGACGACACTTTCCCTGTACCCTTCATCGGTCATCAACATGTACATCTTGCCGGCCAGGTCCTTCTCGTCATCACACGGCACGGCGCATTTGGTGACTTCCGAAGGTATGTCGGCATGTCCGAAGAACACCACGGGTGCTGAGCAGCGCTGTGCTTCCAATGTTACATATCCGAAACCCTCATGCAGAGACGGGTTTGCGAGCACCGAGACCGAATTGTAGAATCTCACAATATCATCTACGGAAAGGTCGCTCAGGAAAACGACCCTTTCAGATATTCCCAAAGAGGCCGCAAGCTCACCGAGAGCCTCTTTTTCTGGACCCTTCCCACATATCTTCAATTTCACATCGGACATGCCATCCATCTCTGTGAGTATCGAAAAAGACCTGATCAACGCATCAACGTTCTTCCTCTTTATCAGAGTACTCACACATCCTATGGTTCTCTCTCTTCTTACATCTTTAAGCGTGACGAACGCTGCAGACACCTCACTCAGAAGCACGGTTATCCTGTCATCGCGTATACCGTATGTGGAGATAAGCTCTCTTTTGGTCTGCGGGGATATGGCGACTATCTCGTCTGAGAACATCAGGCCCATCTTTGCGGCCAAATGCCAGATGAACGAGGCCTTCATATCCTTGCCTGAGTCTGTGATCACATGATGGAACGATACAACCTTTTTGCCCTTTGCGAACGGAAGGAAGAGACAGCAGAGCTCATCGATCGCATGGTAAACACGTTTATCTCTTTTCCGAATGATGCTCAGGAACGGCTTCAATATACCATCCGTTAAAAACCTTAGATATCCAGCTTTCGTATCCATCACGGTGTTCACGGTCTCAAACGGGATACCATGCGAGGATAACGCCCTCTCCACACTGTTCGAGTAAACATCGATGCCCGTGTTCTTCGCAGTAGACGCCGAGCGTTTGATCACAACAACAGGTCTGGTCAGACAATCCGTATCTGATCGTGAACGCTCTTCAGTCATCTTTCATCTCATCCTTGATATCATCATATAGGTTCTTCGGGTTGATCGTGTCGATCATGAACCGGACATCATCCTTTGTGAACTCTTTAACTGCGATCATCATACATATGTACATCGTCAGAGACAGCAATGCGATTATCACGTACCAAAGAACACCGGGGAAGTCCATGCTTTCTCTTACGATATACAGGACGGCAGTGAGGATCAATGCGGCGATCAGATATAAGATCAGCCTCGGATAGTTACGTAAACCCTCTTGTCTTTTAAGCACAAAAGACGCCGCCAGGAACAACGAAACGGAACCGATCAGAAGGGAAAGCGCCGCACCGACCGCACCAAGACCCAATAATCGGATACCGAAAAGCTCATCAGGTACGAAAAGTAAGAACATTATGATGACTGAAACAGCATAGACGGTCATCATCCGTCCGTACGAAGCGTTCCTGTTCGTCGAAAGAAGTATGTGAGATAGTATATTGCCCAGCACCATTGGGTATATGGCCAAAGATAGGATCGATAATATCGGCCCCGCTTCGGTAAAGCCACCTCCGAAGAGTATGCTGGCCGTGTCATCACCGAATATGAACAAGAATGCGGTCACAGGCAACAGAAAGGTCGCCAAATACCTCTGCGATGTCCATAGGGTATTATGCACATCACCTTTCTTGCCTTCGGAATGCAGTTTGGACATATGTGAAAGAAGCAAAGTGTTCAGGACAGTACCGACGGTCACGGTAGCGAAGAACAGGCCGTATGCGGCCGAATAATACCCAACCTCCAGAGGACCCCAGAACGCCCCTATGATGGCTCTGTCCACGAATGTTATAACCATTATCAAAGAGAGAGGTAACGCTAGCGGGATGGCGAATTTGACGTATTCCGGTGCCATCTTCGGACGTGTTAGACGTATCTTCAGCCTTCTCGAAAGGATCAAACCTAAAGACACCGCAACGATCGTTCCGCCAAGGTATCCGAGTGAAAGGATCACGGCCGACATACCGGCCAGAGCGAACAGGATGAGCAAAGCCGACCTCGTTATGTATTCCGATATCAAAATGGCCGCTTCATTCCCTGCTTCCATACGACCAATGAAAGTAGAGGTCATGATCTGCCTGAAGCCGTCAATTATGAAGTACACAAGGAATACCAGTATGATCAGCATCATCTCGTTGCCGAGACCTTCTCCCGTAAAACTCAGAACTGTCAGCAGTATCAGCAAAACGATGACCATGACAACCGTCAGAACGCCGCGAATAGCCAACGCAGCGGATACGCACTTTCCGAGCTCGTTCTGATCCGCTATCTTCTTTATGTTGGTCAGAGTAAGACCGACATCGAATGCGGCGTTGACCGTGGCCACTATGGACATGCCCCACATCATCAGCCCGTATTCTTCACCGACGAATCGGGTCATGATCATGAGCGAGACGAAGGACGATATCGAGAATATCAGACTCGCCGACAGTTTGACAATATACTTATGTGAGAACATCAACATCCTCCGTCGTCCCAATGAACCTCAGGCATATGCATTGGGACGTATGTTTCGTTTAATGTAACAGCCTTTCGGTCAATTCACACACCTTTTGCATGCAACAATCAAAAAAGTCAGGTTTCACCCGTTCGCCGGGCTGGTCTACGCCGTTCCGGTCGAGGGTCGATAGATATATATGTATTGAGTAACACAACACAGCACAATGCGCAGGGGCATTTCCGATACTGTAATCAAAACCGTTAAAAGACCGGTATTCAAAATTCTTATGATCGGTCTTATAGTCAGGATAATCCTCATGCCGTTATTCACACACAGCGTGGATGTGGGGTTCTGGGCACTTGTAATACAGCACATAGAAGCAGGGGCGGGGCTCTATGACATATACGGGTACTGGTACACGCCGGTATGGGGATATGTGCTGGGCATGATGTCGGGTGTCCTGAACCTATTGGGCATCACCGAATACGGTCGCTTCTTTGCGGAAGCACTCATCGTGGAAACCTTCGACATGATCCAGACCGCCACAATAACCACGCTTCAGTTCAACGTGATAATAAAGATCCCAATGCTGATCTCCGACATACTCGTCGGGTATCTCATATACAAGATGATATTCGAAAGGACCAGAGATGAAAAGAAGGCGACATACGGATTCGCGTTATGGTTCCTCTGTCCGCTGGTCATACACACATCGGCCATGCACGGAACGTTCGATTCTATAGCGGTTCTCTTTATGGTGTTATCCGTTTACGCTCTGTACAAAGGGCGCTATTTTCTTGCAGGCGCTTCGTTGGCCGTCGCAATACTGACAAAATTGTTCCCGGCGTACATAATATTCGCAATGGTGGCGTTCATCGCAATGAAGCACAAAGGCGATAAAACGTTCTGGAAACGACTGGGAATGGCGGCATTGGGGCTCTGCTTCATGGCACTCCTGATATACGTTCCGCAGATAATCGACGGCACGATAATGGAATCGCTGAGGATGGTCACGTGGAGGGCCGAAGGCATAAGCCCTCCGCTGGATATTAGCGGAGATGACCCGCTGCGTTCATTGTTCGGGGCATCTCTCGGTCTGCCGTACCTCCTGCAGCCGTTCATAATGGTGCTGGCTGCAGTACTCGCATACAGAGCCTACAAGAAATCGGACGGAACCAATGATGATAAGGTATTCTTCTCGTGTCTGCTGATAACGACGGCGATCATATTCGCGGCGCCGATCAACATGGCATATCTTCTGGTAGTACTCCCGTTCCTGATATTCTTCATCGTGATGTTCAATAAACGGTTCATGGTGCCGTATGCGGTTTTATGTATAGCGCCGTTCCTTAAGATATTCACAGAATACTACTTCCTCATGTCGGTGGCCGCATACACGAACCTAATCGACATGGGAAATCTGATATCGCTTCTGGAGTGGCTCGATACGTCAATGATATTCGGAGTTAACACATTCAGCGTTGTTCTGATAGGGTATCTGGCGGTGCAGTATGTTGCCATCTGGCTGATAATATATTATTGGATAAAGCATGAAAGGGGGTCCGGGACCAATGATTAGAAAAGGCGCTCTTGAGATAGTAACAGTATTGGTTTTTCTGACGGTCGTAGTAGGGGTGGCGATGACATATTTTGCCGTTCCGAACAAATATCACGCTTCAGTTGATGCAGATTCGTACGGAGCGACATACACAGTAAGTACTAACTCTGCGATAGAATACACCGTATTGGCATATGATAATGCCAAACCGGTGGAAAAACTCCACATTTATTACGATGAGGATTATGCCGTATACGGAATCACACGGACAAGGTATGTGGAGACGATAGACGGAACGATAGCAGAACTCAGATTGAGAGGACTCACTAACATAGAGATAGTGAATGCGGATCGTTTGGCTGAAGTTGTCTCCGAATACAAGCCGGGCGATGCCGTGCTCATAACGGTCGGTGTGCTTCCGGATACGGTGTATTCGGCCGCCGACGGCGTGATAACGAACAGTATGATATTCGACTGGGTGGAAGAAGGCGGTACATTGTACTGGAACGGCCCAGCCATAGGATCGAAGTTTGCGGAAAGGGATCTGATAAAGGATGCCCCGCCGACATATCAGATCGATATATTCGGAGCGGAATGCATCAACCCGTCAATTTACATTCAGAAGGCGACCGAGAGGACGCACGATGCGGCGGGCAGGGACCTGGGAACAGTTCTGATGCTGAATGACAACAATGTGATGTCCTGTCTGAACATTGATGCTTTAAGAACTGCCGGATCCACCGTGATGTCACTGGGATTTGAACTTGACGGGTACAGCAGCGCAGCACTATTGAAAAAGGGCGACGGGATGATATGCGTACTCAACACCCTTTATGATGAATCGATGGCATCGATATCTCAGATAATAGCGTCGGGCATAACACACGATTCAACACTGATCTTCAAAGAGAACGGCTCGCTCGTGCGCAATACCGTAACCGGCGATATAGGTCCTTGGCACAGTGAACCGGAAGGAACTATAGGTGTTCAGATAAGGATGGGCGAACCCAACACAGTGTACGCAAGGACATTCTTCATCTGATGGCCCCTCGGAAAGACACAGATCATCGGTGTAGCGCTGAATGCAGCGTTCATATGAAGAATCATAAAGAATGGGTTGTAAAGGGTTTGTGTTGTCAGACCGTCGTCGTAACGATCAGCCGAACAGGGCGCTGAGACCAGCGGCAGCCTCTTCTTCGCTGACTGCTTCCTCTTTCGGTTCTTCCGCTGCTGCTGCTGCGGGTGCGGCTGCTGCTGCGGCTGCCGGGGCTGCCGCCGCGGGTGCGGCTGCCATAACGGAGGCGCTTGCAATGGCCTCCTTTATGTTGACTCCCTCGAGTGAAGCTATCAGAGCTTTGATCTTGGCTGCGTCTGCGCTCACACCTGCGGCCTTAAGGATAGCTGCGACAGCATCCTCTGTTATGTCCTTGCCTGCAGAGTAGAGCACCATTGCGCTGTAGATATACTCCATTTTTCTACCTCCTTGTTTATCCGAATAATGCGCTGAGGCCAGCTGCGGCATCGTCCTCGCTGACCTTTTCATCTTTCTCCTCGATCTCCTCGGCTTTCTTTTCAGCCGCTACAGGTGCTGCGGGCGCTGCTGCCACGGCGTTACGCCTGGCAACTACGCGTTCGTCAGTTGAACCTGTGGCCGCCGCAAGGGCGATCATCTGTGAATCCGCCTTTGCGAGGAGCATCTCGATATTCTCTCTGGTTGGTATCGCGGCCGATATGCTGAGACCCA
>Ga0123353_10018056_pt1 | contig 10408 bp, 8 predicted proteins | sample TergutLab28metaG_3_FD_92763 | JGI IMG/M metagenome (GOLD analysis project Ga0123353, IMG submission 92763) | Labiotermes labralis P3 segment gut microbial communities from Petit-Saut dam, French Guiana - Lab288 P3 | ecosystem: Host-associated > Arthropoda: Insects > Digestive system > Gut ...
CCCCGGGCACATGATTGCATCACGCTTTTTCTCGGCGACCGAAATCGGTATCAGGACTATTTCGAAGCCCATCCCGGTACCTACTTCAAGACTACCGGCTGGATCGAACGCGGCGGCGATCTTGGGTTGCTCGCTCCCGAATCCGTTCAAGCGAAAAGCGGGATGAACATGTCGTACCACCAACTGGTCGAAAAATACGGTGAAGAAAACGCGAAATACCTCTGGGACCAACTCGCCAGTATGGTACACTATAGCCGATTGACGTTCATCGAAACCGGAATTGAGCCAAACGACCGGTTCGAGACCGAGACCCGACAGTTGGCGGCTGAGCGAGGTTGGACCTTCGAAAAACTCACCGGCGACCTATCGCTCCTCAAGCGTCTCCTGGACGGCGACTGGAACGACGATGATTTCCTCGTTCTTCAGCCGGGCGAATCCATCCAGTTCGATTATTCGGGTGGGATAGTGGGGAGTGGATAGTGGGGAGTATCCTACTACATTGTCGTCAAATTTTCATTTGTTATGATGTGGGGAAAGTAAAGAAAAACCTTAGTAGCCCAAAAGTTTAAGAAGAATTAACCTTATTCCCTTATTTTATACGTTTTCAGCACCTCCAAAATAAGGTAGTAAGGTTGGATGAATGAGGGATTGTCCTGCTACTAAGGTTGTTTTGTTTGAAAAAAAATAAGGTAAAAATAAGGTTGTACATTGTTTACCTTTCCCATTTCTGGTGCTTTAACGAAGCCCAATTCGGCGAACTTTGTATCGCTTTCAACTACTCTCCACTCTCCACTCTCTGCTCCCTACTACTTCATGTTGTCCCACAGACACCCACGTTCCTTTCGGAATACAAGATGCGTTTACCCGGTCGTTTCGCGGCGGTCCGGCGGGGTGTCGATCGGGATCAACCTTCATAAGCGATGCAACTTTGCGTGTGTCTATTGCCAGGTTCTTGGCGATACTGATTCATCTGGGTCCGCAGGCTTCCAGCCTGCGCGCGACAAGGCAGGCTGGAAGCCTGCGGACCCAGGAACTTGCCAGGTCAATCTTGAGATTCTCGAACTGGAATTGCGAGCCGTCGTTTCGATGTTCAACAGCGGCGAACTTTTCGAGGACGAGTGGTTTCGACAGACACCGCCGGAAAAGCGTCGGCTTAACGACATTGCGTTCAGCGGAGATGGTGAGCCGACTTTGTCGCCGCAGTTTTACGACGCGGTGGAAATCGCCGCAATGGTGCGCCGGGAACTTTGTCCGGAGGAGACCAGGATCGTTCTGATTACGAACGCAAGCACGTTTCACGTGAAACAAATTGCCCAGACGATAGACCTTCTCATGGACAATCACGGCGAAGTCTGGGCAAAACTCGACGCGGGAACGGAAGAGTATTACCGCAAAATTTCCCGGTCGAATGTTCCGTTAGAAACGATTTTGCGAAATATCACGGATTTGTCGAAAAGGCATCCCATTTGGATTCAATCTCTTTTTCTTGCCAACCAAAATATCGGACCAAGCGTAGAAGAAATTGACCGATACATTGATCGGATTCGTGAGATACTCGCCCAAGGGGGACATTTGCGGGGAATTCAGGTTTACACGGTTGCAAGAATGACCCCTGACCCGAATATTACCGCTTTGGATGACAATGAGGTTGACCGAATCGCCGAGCGGATTCGTTCGCAGACCAATGTACCGGTTCTCGCGTTTTATTCGCGGTAGGTTGCCTGCCTTTGGAATGTGGACGAAACGTCCGCGCTCCAAAAAAAATTCCCGCTCCGGGATTATCATGCGTCGAAAACGGTGTATAATACCGTAGTTGGAATTGTTGGGACACACGCCGATTGTGTCGATACAAATCGACCGTTTTCACCCTTTCACCCGTCAAGTTAGGAGTCGCAAGAGTGCAGATACAAATTTCGACCCGGCATGGAAGCCTCAGTGAGCAGACGCAGGAATTAATTCGATCGAAAGTCGACAAACTTAACAAGGTTTTTGAGCGTTTAACCGCGATTTGCGTGACCGTCAATTTGGAAAAAGCGGATACGCCTAATATCGATTTGCTGGTGAGTGCGACAAATAAACGCGATTTTACCGCGAGCCACTCCAGCAACGATCTTTTCGGGAGCGTCGATCAAGTCGTTCATAAGGTCGAACAGCAACTCCGAAAGTTTAAGACAAAAATCCAGGACCATAACAGTAAACCGTCAGCCGCAGAAGTCACAGCGGAGATTTAATTACGAATTACGAATTACGAATTACTAATAATTTTTGGTAATACGGTAATTTCTGCGTCGTAATTAGTAATTAGTAATTAGTAATTAACAAAAGGAGTTTTGTGAATGAAGTTTGCCGATTTTGTGTTGCTCGATGCGATTCGCACCGAGGTTCATGCAACGGATAAAGAAGGTATCATCCGTGAAATGGTTCAATCGCTTCTCGACGCCGGCGAGATTTCCGAAGACGAATTCGAAGGGATCGTCAAATCGGTCATCAAGCGGGAAGAACTTGGCTCCACCGGGATTGGTCGCGGAATCGCCGTTCCCCATACCAAGCATCCAAGCGTCGAAAAACTCGTCGGAACGATTGCCGTGTCGCATTCCGGGATCGATTTTGACAGTCTGGATTGCGAAAAGGTCTATTTGTTTTTCCTTCTGGTCTCGCCGCCGGACCGACCGGGCGAACACCTGCGAGCGTTGGAGCATATTACACGACAACTCAAAGACGACGCGTTTTGTCGGTTTCTTAAACAAGCGAAAGTCAAAGACGATGTTTTGACTTTGCTTGATGAAGCCGACAACAACATGTTCGGGAAGTAGAAGACGCCGTCGGTCGTTTTCACCCTTATCCTATTCTTTCTTTTCTCAATCCGTGTTAAACAATCCAAACAACTCAAGCAAGCCAAGCAAATTGGCAAAAGAGGTCATCGTTTCTAACCGGGCCGGCATCCACTTGCGGGTCAGCAGTTTGCTTTCGAACGAAGTGAACCGCTTTAGTTCGGCAGTCCGTTTGTGCAAAGGCAGTGCCTCGGCGGATGTTAAGAGTGTGATCGAAACCTTGTCGCTCGGAGCCGCTCCGGGTGAATCCTTGCTTGTCGAGGTCGAAGGGGATGATGAAAAAGACGCCCAAGACGCATTGGACACTATCGTCGCTTTGTTCTGCGCCAAGTTTCACGAGGAACAAGCGGAGTAGACGGCAGAAAATAGTAAATACTCCCCACTCCTTACTCTCCACTCTCCACTGCCCCAATGATAAAACTCCAGGGAATCGCTGTTTCTCCCGGCGTTGCAATCGGCGATGCGTTTGTTACGGGTGCCGAGGGGTTCCGTATTCCCAAGCACTTTGTCCGCAAAGACGCGGTCGAAGATGAGTTACGGCGTTTTCAAAACGCCTTGAAAAGTGCCGAAGAGGAAATCGCTCTGAATCGAGACTCCGTCGCCCGGGAGCTTGGTCCCAAATACGCCGATATTTTTCAGGCTCATATTCAAATTCTTTGCGACCCGAAACTTGTCGACGAAATCGAAGAGCTGATTCGCGAAAAAATGTTTTCGCCCGAACACGCGGTCAGCGCAACGATTCGGAAGTACGCCGACATTTTTCGCCGCCTTGATTCCAGTTACCTTGCCGAACGAATCCAGGATATTTACGACATTGAAAAGCGGCTTCTTCGTTTGCTTCTCGGGATACGCCGGGAGGGTTTGAGTACGCTGACCGCTCCGGTGTTGGTGCTGGCGTCGAATCTTTCGCCGAGCGAAACCGCCAACTTGAACCGCGAGTTCGTCAAGGGATTCGTCACGGAACTTGGCGGTCCCGGCGGACACACGGCGATTCTTGCCGCCGCGTTGGAAATCCCCGCAATTGTCGGCGTTGGAACTTTTCTCAATTCGGTTTCCGGTGGAGACCTCGTGATTATCGATGGTGATCATGGTACGATCATCCTTCGCCCGGACGAAGAAACCATCAACCACTATCACAATCGGCTTCAAAAACGATCTGCGTTTGCCACTTTACTCGACACGCTCCGGGAACAAGAGGCGATCACGACGGACGGAGCCAAAGTTGAACTGCTTGGCAATATTGAATTTCCGCATGAAGCGGCTCATTGTCTCGTTCGCGGGGCCGAAGGAATCGGGCTATACCGAACGGAATTTCTTTATCTTGCCGTTGACAGAGATTATATTCCAAACGAAGAAGACCACTATGAGGCGTATTCCCAAGTTGCTCGGGCGATGGGAGATCGCCCGGTAACCATTCGGACATGCGACCTCGGTGCGGACAAAATGCCGAATGTTGCCCGACCGGATGACGAACGCAATCCGTTTTTGGGTTTACGCAGTATCCGGCTTTCTCTCCGGAATCTCCAGATGTTCAAGCAGCAGCTTCGCGCGATTTTGCGAAGTAGCGTTCACGGGCAACTGAAGATTATGTTCCCTTTAATTTCCAGTTTGGTCGAACTGCGTCAAGCGAAAATGGTTCTCGCCGATGTTCGGGAAGAATTGGAAGACGAGGGAGTATCTTTCGACAAGGACATTCCGGTCGGAATGATGGTTGAGGTTCCGTCGGCGGTCATCATGATCGACCAATTCGCCCATGAAGTTGATTTTTTCAGCATCGGCACCAATGACTTGATTCAGTACACTCTGGCGGTTGATCGCAGCAACAAGGATGTGAGCGTGTTGTTCAATTCGGAAGACCCGTCCGTATTGCGAATGATTCAAAAAACCATAGAGGCGGCCAATCGGGAGAATATTCCCGTTTGTCTTTGTGGACAGATGAGTAGCAACTCGCTTTATACGATGCTTTTGCTCGGCCTGGGATTGCGATCCTTCAGCTGTTCGCCAAGCGTCTTGCCGGAAATCAAGAAGGTGTGTCGTTCCGTGGACCTGCCACTTTGTCAGGAAGTCACCCGGCAGGCACTGCAAATGGATTGCGCCCGGGATATTCGCTCTTTGCTCCGCGAACGATTGCGAACGGTCGTACCGGAATTGGTCCATCGGTAAGCAACCATTCATTTTCATTTGGTACCATTGGTTTGTCAAGGCTAAGATTGCATGTTAACTTGGAACGTAGTGTTTGCATTCCTACGGAATGCGGCCAATCACGCCTACCCATAATAAATCACTTTGTTTATCAACATGAATTTTTAGCCTTGACAAACTACTATGTCCTCTCGCTGGAAACAACGGTACACTCTTTTTACCAAGGCACTCGACCTGTTGAAGTTGTACATCGAAAAGGAAACCTTGACCGAATTGGAAGAGCCGGGCTTCATCCAAACATTCGAGATTGTCAGCGAACAGGCTTGGAAGACAATCAAGGATTTTTATAAAGACCAGGGGAGCGATCTCATCTCCGGAACATATCGGATTCAGGGAAGTAAGGATGCCGTTCGATTGGCGTTTCAACGTGGTCTGATTCGCGATGGTAAAGCATGGCTCCGTCTCATTGAAGACCGAAATCGAACCTCGCATATTTACAATGAAGAAATAGCAAAAAGTGTCATGGAAAATATCAGAAGTGAATACGTGGCTCTTTTTAATGAACTGGCTCAAACGTTGGAGCCTCTTTTCAACCAGGAGGACGAACTATGAACGATTTCGGTCTTGATACCGACGACATGGAAGCGATCCACTCGATTTTCGCCGCTTATCCGGAGATTGAAACCGCAGTTTTGTATGGTTCTCGCGCTTCAGGGCACTTCCGATCCGGTAGTGACATCGATTTGGTCCTCACGGGAGAATTTCTGACGGATCGAATCGTTCTTGATATTCGAGCCGCTCTGAGCGATTCGGATTTGCCGTACCTTTTCGACATTATGGCTGACACCGAAGTCAGAGACGAAAATCTGAAGCAGGAAATTGAAGAGGCGGGCCGTTTCTTTTATGTGGCAAAGGGAGCGTTACGACCGGTTTTTACGTATTGATTGTTGCTTTTGTTTTATTCGATTCTTGTCATACATTCGTGTTCTTTGCCTAGAATTCCCAGTTTCTTTAGTCTGGCCCTTTGGTTTTACTAAAGGTGAATCGCCGTGAGCGACGATAAGTGGAACTAAGCGGTATTTCGCGAAAAAGTTTCGCAATGAGAATATCGGGAATGCAACGGTAATCATGCCAAAACACGCTTGGCCCAAAGCTGTTTTTCGTGAAAACGGAAAGTCGAAGTTTTTTGACCTTTTTCACCATTTTTACTGTTTTTTTCCGACGAAATTTGTTCGTGACCTATCCTTATCGTGAGAAATTTTTGTCGTGGTCGAAGTCAGGAAGATGAGAACCTTTATCCCCCCCTTCCCGTTCCAGCGACAAACGGTTCCCTACGATCCTATTTTTCTGTCGAGTTCAAAAGGAGGCTTAGATGAAAAAGGTTTTGAGGACGTTTCTACTCGCGATGGGCTTGTGCCTGGTTGCGTTAGGAACGGATTCGGCCAATGCCGGTTACTGCGGCGCATCGTTTTACCAATCGTGTCAACCGATGGTGAGCGACTTTGCGGACCAGTATTGCACCGTCATGAGAACGTGCCGGAAAATCGTTCTCGAAAAGCAGCAAATCACCTGCTACAAAACGTGTTACGAAAGAGTTGCGGTTCCGCGAACCGTGATCTGTACCCGCTACGAACCGGTCACCTGCACCAAGCAGGTCGTCTATAACGTCAGCAAGCCGGTTTGGGAAACACGTCAAAAAGTCATTCACTACACTGTTTGCGTTCCGCAGTGGGAAACCTGTACGAAGCAGATTCCCTACACGGTGATGAGACCGGTTTATGAGCAAAAGACAAGGCAGTACACGGTGATGAAGCCGGTGTATGAAACTTGCGTCAAACAGGTTCCCTACACCGTCATGAGACCGGTTTGGGAGACCCGGCACAAACAGTACACTGTGATGCGTGCCCATTACGAAACGCATCAAAAGCAGGTTCCCTACCAGGTTTGCGTTCCGCGTTACGAGCAACGTCAAAAGACGTACACTGTGAATCGTACCGTGATGGAAACCTGCTACAAACAGGTTCCGTATACGGTGATGAAACCGGTTTACGAGCAAAAGCAACGGCAGTACACCGTGATGCGCGCCCAATATGAGCAGCATCAAAAGCAGGTTCCGTATCAGGTCTGTGTTCCGAGATACGAGCAGCGTCAAAAAACGTACACCGTCAATCGCACTGTGATGGAAACCTGTTACAAACAGGTTCCGTACACCGTGACGAAGCCGGTTTACGAGCAAAAGCAACGGCAGTACACCGTGATGCGCGCCCAATATGAGCAGCATCAAAAGCAGGTTCCGTATCAGGTTTGCGTTCCGACGTATGAACAGCGTCAGAAGACGTATACGGTCATGCGTCCGCAGTACGAGACCAAGGTTCGCGTGATTCCCTACACGGTTGCCCGGCCGGTTTGGGAGGAACGACAACAGGTTTACACCGTTTGCGTACCGAAATACACGACGAAAACCGTTCAGGTTCCGTACACGGTTTACAAACCGGTGCATTACACGAAACAGGTGCAATACCGTACCGGTTCGTGGGAAACGCAAACGACGGAAATCCCCGGTCCGGTTTACTACAAACGAATGCTTGTCAGTCCCGGAGAGTCCGATGTGACGCAGGCGGGTGTTTGTGAAGAAACGGCAATGGTTGACACCTGTGCGCCTGCCGCGTGCGATCCCCCGACGGCGTGTGATCCGATGGTTTGGCGAACCGTGAAGTTTCAGTGCCCGCCGCGATACACCAGCCGTAAAGTCTGGGTTCCGGCGGTTTGTACGAAAACGGTTCCGTGCGTCCGATACGAGCCGGTGACCTGTTACAAAACCAAGACCTACCAGGAATGTGTCATGGTCCCCGAACAGCGGGTTCGCACTTACAAGGTTTGCCGGATGGTTTACGAACAGCGAACCAAACAATGCACGTACCAGGTTTGCACAATGGTTCCGGAAACGAAAGTTCACACCTACACCGTTTGCATTCCGAAATACGAAACCCGTTATAAAACCGTCTCGTATACCGTTTGCAAGATGGTGCCGGAAGTGAAGACTTGCACGTACACCGTTTGCCGCATGGTGCCGGAAACCCGGATGAAAACGGTCGCTTACCAGGTTTGCCGCGTCGTCCAGGATACGAAGGTCTGTAACTACACCGTTTGCATTCCGACTTACGAAACACGGTACAAAACGGTCAATTACACGGTTTGCAAGATGGTGCCGGAAGTGAAGGTCTGCACATATACCGTTTGCCGCATGGTCCCGGAAACCCGGATGAAGACGGTCGCTTACCAGGTATGCCGCGTCGTCCCGGAAACGAAGGTCTGCAACTACACCGTTTGCATTCCGACCTACGAAACGCGGTACAAAACCGTTTCGTATCAGGTATGCAAGATGGTTCCTGAAACGAAAGTTTGCACCTACAAGGTTTGCAAGATGGTTCCGGAACGACGAGTGAAAAACGTAACCTACCAGGTTTGCCGGATGGTGCCGGAAGTGAAGACCAGCACGTACACCGTATGCCGGATGGTTCCGGAACAACGAATGAAGACCGTAACCTACCAGGTTTGCCGGATGGTTCAGGAACAACGAAGCAAGGTCTGTACCTATCAGGTTTGCCGGATGGTCACACAGCAATGTGTCAAGAACGTCAAATACACGGTGCTCAAAGAGGTCCAATACGAAAAGACCGTCATGGGTTACGAATTGGTCGCCAAACAGGTTCCGGTCACCGTAACACGTTGCGTCCCGCGAATGGTGACTTATCAGGTTCCGGTTCAGGTTTACCGTCCATGCGTTCCGTGTGAAGACGTTGCGGTGGACACTTGTGGAATCTAACTGAATCAAATTCCTCCGGAATTTGAACATTGACAGAATGAAGCGACGGTTGTGCTGCGAAGTGCAACCGTCGTTTTTTTTATTGCCGCAACCTTGCCAATTCTTCTGCGGTGGCGTCAATGGTGTCGCGGATTTGCTCCTCTTTGTGCGAGCTACAAACGAAGAATCGCAGTCGGGCGGCTTTTTCCTCGACCGCCGGGTGGAGAATCGGTTGCACATTGATCCCACGCTCAAACAACGCTTTCGAAAGATGCAGGCAGAGCATCGAATTGCCGATGATGACCGGTACGACGGCGGAATCCCTGCTCATACCGGTATTGAGGCCCTTTTCTTTCGCCAATCGCAACAAAAGGGCCGCGTTTTTACGGAGACGTTCGACCCGCTCCGGTTCCCGGTCCAGGAGTTGCAATGACGCCAAAGCGGCGGCGGCGTTTGGCGGGGAAAGCCCAACGCTGAACACGAAACCGGGAACCGTGTACTTCAGATATTCGATCAGTTCCCTGCTTCCGGAAATGTAGCCGCCGCAACTGCCGAAGGTCTTACTGAGCGTGCTCATCCAAACATCGACATCCTTGCGGTCGATCGGAAAATGCTCGCCGATACCACGTCCCGTTTTGCCCAAAACGCCGATGGAATGGGCTTCGTCCACCATGAGCATCGCCTTGTGTCGCTTTTTCACTTCGATCAGTTTCGGCAAGTCGGGATAATCGCCGTCCATGCTGTACACCCCCTCAACAATAATCATCACGCGGCGATATTCATTGCGGTGTTGCGCAAGAATTTTATCCGCCGCCAGCCAATCATTGTGCGGGAACGGCCTGCGTCTCGCTCGGGAGAGAATCGCTCCTTGAAGGATGCTGTTGTGTGCGAGGGAGTCATGGAGAATCATATCCTCCGCACCGAGCAGATGTCCGATCACGGATTCGTTCGTCGAATGGCCGCCGACCATGACGATGGTGTCATCCGTTCCCAGAAATCGTGAAATCGCCGCTTCCAGTTCGCGGTGGATCGGTTTTTCGCCTGACACGATTCGCGACGCGGAAACGCTCGTCCCGTACCTGGCGCAAGCCGCCGCCGCCGCCTGGGTCACTTCCGGGTCGCCGGACGTGTCGACGTAATTGTAGCTGGAAAAGTTGATGTACTGCTTCCCGCCGATGATGGTGGTGTCGCTTGTGATTCCTTCATGGACGTTGAAAAAGTGATTCAACCCCAGATTGTGAACCAAATCGAGTTTGCCGCGAAGGAGCTTGTATTCCGGGAACAGCGCAAGCTTGTACCGGTCTTCGGTGATCTCGCCGTCCGGCTTGAGGTTGTACGTCATCGGTTTGGCGAAACGACGGTCGGCAGGCCCACTTTTGGTCGCACTGTCGTCGAACATGCGGGAATTATCGTACGATTTGAACTCGCCGGGGTCCGCGTCGGAATCGGCGCCGAGGTATTTTTTCGCGGCAACGGCAACCTGTCGGGCCGTAAGCAAGTCCGGCAATATCTGTTCCGGAAATCGCCCGCCGAGCCTGTCTTCGAGAGCCGCCAGTATCTCCATTCGCTCAAGGGAATCGAGTCCGAGCGTCGTAATGTCGGTATCGATCTGCATCTCGGCGGCTCGCTC
>Ga0123353_10018057_pt1 | contig 10408 bp, 7 predicted proteins | sample TergutLab28metaG_3_FD_92763 | JGI IMG/M metagenome (GOLD analysis project Ga0123353, IMG submission 92763) | Labiotermes labralis P3 segment gut microbial communities from Petit-Saut dam, French Guiana - Lab288 P3 | ecosystem: Host-associated > Arthropoda: Insects > Digestive system > Gut ...
AGGTCAGTGTACATAGTTGAAATGCGAGGTTCCGCCAGCGGTGTTGCTGGAGAGAGCTGTGCGATGTTACGCCGATACAACAGATGCATATATATATACATATATAATGTGTATATGTATATATATATATAATATATATATATACACATATACATATATATATATATATATATATATAACCGTCCAAAATCGGACACATGTTTATATGAACTTTTTTGATCACAAAGGCCTAGGAAATCACCTCCTGCAGTTATGCCCTAAAGTCGTGAAACACCCTGTATATATCCACACACACACATACCGACGTTTCGAAGGATCGCAGTGCCTTCATATTCCTGGTCAAAGCAGTCACCGCTTTCTCCTGACGTTGAAGGTATGACGGTCCTTCGAAACGTTGGGCGTTTTCCAGTCGAAACGACGTAACATCCCAGAACGCCTTTCAGCAGCACTGCTGTGGGAAACTCAAGTCTTTAAAGACAATTACTTTAAGGTTTCGCACATTTCCATTGTTTGTGACAGATTCGCCGACATTCATTGATTATCTCAGCCTGAAGCCAAACCTTTTTTTTTTTTTCCGTATACGCGATAAAGAGGTCGCGATGGGTCGCATGAACTGCGATCCCTCGACTTACGTATATCACCGTACGTCGTTCCGCACTTGCGTCGTTGGCCTCCAGACACAGTCCGTTAATCCAAGGGTGCAAATTCTTACGTACGATGCTGAATATGACTTCGTGATGCCGAAGTCCCATGGTGAGGGGCTTACTCATGTAGAGCGACGTCAAGTTGTTGGAGGACACTTTTTCGAGCAAGCAGCGAGGAACACCACATAGACAAGAAATTAAGAGGGTGCTTGCTTCCCGTGAGGAGTTTCTGAAAAAGAAGAGGAAGAAGAACAAGAAGAATCCTTCGTCTCTTCAGACTTGGGAGCCTGGTGACGTAACTTCAGGGGATGACTAGTCCGTGTCTGCAGTTGTCGAGAGAAACAGAATTGAACGAAGAATTGTCCCCTAGCTGTATTTATTATATCGTCCCATTAATCCGTTCCGCTGAACGGTTGTTTTGAGCCATTCTGTGTTATAATCACCGCCATAACAATGTTTTGTTATTACCTTTTATTCATTGATCATTTATCAACTGGCGAATGTGATGAACCGATCAGGCGTTGAAACTGAGCTGACCATTGTGTAATTTACTGACCCATACGTACAGTTTTGCAATTAATGATACGTATAGTGTCTACCGAGGCGCTTAATGATTAGTGGTCTGTTTTCGAATCGCAATAAATGCTTTCAGTGATCGTTTTATGATTACAGTGGCCATTTAACTGCTGTGTAGTGTTCATGCGTAGGCTAGTTACGTATATCCTTTGTAGGTAGGTTTTCACCCTTTGTCTAGGCCACGCAGGCCCTTAGGGTGAGTAGAGATATAACTCTACTCTTTTCTAGGACCTTCGGCACTTAGATGGGGGGTGGGGGTCAGCCCCACGCCTCGGTCGCCTCTACCCCCAGGAAAGACCCGGTGCCCATTGTACAGGGAGACTGGGTGGGCCCCAGGGCCGGTCTGGACAGGCGGAAAATCTCGTCCAGCCCCGTAGTCAGTCGCTATACCGACTGAGCTACCTGGTCCTTGTATGTCCTTTGTCACTACTGGAAAACTGCAGCAACTTTTCGTATATCTTTTGTCATTATAGCAGAAATGCTACATTTTCTTGTATATCCTTTGTCACTACAGTAAATGAAGCACCTTTTCCTATATCCTTTGTTATTCTTTTGTCATTATAACAGAAATGCACGTTTTTCTCATATATCCCTTGTCACTATAGTAAATCCGCAGCACCTTCTTGTATATCCTTAGCCAATTTAGCAGAAATGGAACATTTTCTCATATACCCTTTGTCACTACAGTAAATCTGCAGTACCTTTTGATGTTTCCTTCATCAATACGGTAAATCTTCAAGTCCTTCTACAGTCTATATCTCTACTGTAAAACTGCGATACATTCTCCTCGCCTTCGTCTTTTCTGTTTTTCCTGCAGTTCCGTTTGAAAGCACGTCCTTTTGCCTCTTCTTCCTTTTTTTTTTTACCACTCGGAGGTGCTTGAAGGGAGTTAAACTGTGAAAACCGGAAGCCCTAGGTGGAAGGTCTGTCTGTAGATGGAGGCCATTTTTTCTGTACTTCGTTAGTTGGTATTATTTGACGATAATGCAAATGAAATTTTAACATCCAATTAAATAGTGGTATGATTATTTACAGTTGACTGGAGAGAAGTACTTAGTACTCCCCCGGGGCCTGTTTCAACATAACGTACCACTCGGTACTCTGTATGTGCGTGCGTGCGCGCGCGCGCGTGTGTACACAACTGTGCTTCTCGACTTGCGTCATAGGTACGTTCTCAGAAATGGTCGGAAATTGTTGCGTTTCTTTCATTTTCCTGCTTTTAATTTTCATTGGAAAGTGTGTAGTATTAACTTTAGTGCTGTTAGTTTTAATCGCTGAGGAACCCTTTTTTTTGTCTATTTCTTGGTTTTAGACTGAAATTTAAATGAAAAGCAGTATGAGATGTCGTTAACGAGACATTGTTCTAGTCAGACTCCCGGAAATCGGGGATATCTCCTTATAATAAAGCACTGAGTTATTTTGTACTGACAATTTGAATGGCGTGTTTTGTTTCCCATCCATTTTTTTTTCACTTGTTCATCGCGTTTTTGGCGCGTTCGGAAAGCGAATAGTGACTGCTAGCTGCGTCATGTCCGTCCCCCTGTCCTCACGGAACACCGCCTCTCCCGCTTAACGGATTTTCACGAAATTTCATATTCGGAATTTTTATTACAATTTGTGGATACGTTTCGATTTGTCTTAAAATCGGACATACTAATAGACATTGCATTAAGAACTGCGTGCATGATGTGATTGGTCATTACAATTGAGTCTTTGTTCTCTCTGAGGTACGAACTACGGCGTGGGGAATATTTGACGATCTGAACATCTCGCCCTCTACGACCTAAGTATGTGAAACAGTATCTCGTGTTTTGCGACAGAAGTGCAGGAAATACAATACCTCGACGTTAACGAGATAAGAACAAAAAATAAGACAGAGCCACATAGGCCAAAGGAACGGTTGACGATTTAAACTTATCCATTCCACTCGGAAAGCCAAATTAGGGCTTACGTTTTATAGCATTGGAAGTATTCATGAGCAATGGGGGTAAAAGGGAAAATAAAAATCCGAACTGGAAAGGCGTTGTACGCCCTACTGAAATTTTCTGACTTGTTGCTCAGGTTGATCTTGGATATGAATTATTAAGAGGAATGACCGACAACTACCTGAAGACATGTAGATGGCGTGTAGCTAATTTGCGCGCAGTCTACGTAGATGTCAGAACTATATTAGGCGAACTGTCATATTCGACCCTCGATCAGCTGATCGCCATCCCCTCTTCCGCTGAATAAAGGTGTAGGTGGCATTGTGAGCCATTTAAGACATGTTGGTGTAGAGAAACAAACTAGATGGTTTAGCCCAGCCATCCAGTCCGCACGAAGAATAGCTATCCTGCCATTTATCGCCGCACTCCGCGTTTCCTGCAGATAGATGCCGATTAACACCTCCAGTAGGTCGCAGTACTTTTATTACTGTTTCATTACTCGTTTATAGTTACCTATAACTTGCCCGTTACGTATACCCTCAGTAGTTGTCCCAACGTTGCATTCACTGCAAAGAGTAGTGGCACTGACTTTAATGTTTTCAACGCTTTCATATTTTATATTTTAATTGCAATTTATCTTATTTATACCGTACGTGCTATATATCCTTTTTAAAGTAACTGTTCCAGTCTTAATATTGAGTCATTTACAGTTCTGATTTTTCAAATATGTTGCTACCGTACGAGTAGCGCTAATGTAGTCTATGTGAAGTCACTGAATGGTAGCTTTTTTTTACTGGTGTGACACACACACAAAATGTTATCACGGTGGAAGAAATCTGTTCAGTATAGTGTGTCACCCAAGATTACTGTCTTATTAGATGTGACACCTCTATATGTGTTACCGTACAAATTGATGCAGACGCTTGGGAGAGAACCTACTGCCTCGATGTTTAGGTAGAAGATAGAGGCCACACATTCGTCTGAAGCATCTGTACCCATTACTATATAAGTAACAAAATACACGTTACCAGGTACAATGTACCTAACAGTGTATGTTAATAACGTAACTCCAACATGTTGTTTGGTTCTTAAACAGCAACTGGGAAGGACTGTTTTTACTATGTACGCGAAATTGCAGCATTACGAGATTTTAAACCAAACGGCATCACATCTCACAGGGATAAGATCTCACACAGTACGTCGGTCATTCGTAACTTGAAGAGGTTATAACCGGAAATTTGCAGAAAATTCGCTTGGAGACTTGGCAGACGCACGGACCTGGGGAAGTAAATGTGTGCTTCATTTACAAAAAAAAAAAAAATTCATCTGAGAATCAGAAGCTTGTGGATTGCGCTTGTGAATGCATTACGTTCTATTGCCGGTAGAAGTAAGCCAACGAATGTGACTGGCGAAGGAGAGACTGCGAGAAAGAGAATAAGGAACGAAATGGAAGAGTAAAGTTTGCACAGCCCGACCCAGAAAGTCTTGTGGAAATGTGAATAAAATTCGAGCCAGTCTTATGGGAGTCGTAACTCGCCGTGTTGCGAATTATGTATCGTACTGGAATGTAACTCTTTCCTTCACTGGACCAAAACAAAATGTTCCTCCGTGTCTTACTTCCCCACGAAACAAACGAGAAAACAAAACGATTTTTGTGTTTATCAAGAAGATAAATTAGGAGTTATTAAGGGAAAGAGAATGGAATGCTTGATTAACGTAAATTGTCCTGTATATTGGCCTTCTTTTTTTAATAGTACGACGACCACATCCAATTCCTCGCGTCCTTACCATTTGTGATCATCGTTATCATCTCCCTGGACGCCGGAACCCAGAGGTGGCACAAATCCTAAGCTCCAATTCGCCGTGTTGACTGCTTCTTATACCAGCCCCGCTCAACCTTTCATCTTGTGTGGACAGCTTCGGCAAAATTTTGTCTGCTTGCAGTCCACGTGCCATTTAATACCCGGAATGAAGAATGAATAAGTACACGTGTAATTATATGTGTAATTTTACTGTGTATTTTGTGTGTATAACGTGATGTAAAATTAACACTGATTGTTACAGGAAAAATGTATTTGAAAAATGTAATTCGGAACTTCGGGTAGGGCGTCGCTATTTTTAGCACTTTTTTTGTGTTGTGTGTTGTTGTTTTTATTTATTATTATTATTATTATTATTATTTTATTTATTTAACGGATTGAGTCCGTTCGTCAGCTCGTAAGTTTTCAAAATTGCTGCGGCCTTCCATCTCGGCTTTGCCAGGGAACGGGCTGAAAGGCGTTTTCTCGTTTCAGATGTCTCCATGGGCCAAGTAACAACATTATATCACCGGCGACATTGCACGCGATTTGCTGTTTAAGCGGGCATGTTTAGTACGGTGGTGCCTAATATTTGTGGGTCCTCAGTGCTGAACTTCTTTCGTATCACCCTTCTGGCACCTAGAATTTTTGAGTGGCTTCTAAACTTTTGGAAAAATTTGTGTACCTCTACCGTATCCCATTACGATTTCCAGTTGAAACAGCGTTGCGAGTTTTTAATCTTTTTTAGCGGTGAAATTGATGGCTCCGTTCTTGTGGGATATTGCGCCTCGGTACTGGGTGAGTGGTGCCCGACGTTTCGTGACAACATGATTGTCCCGACAATCGGGAACACCCATTGGTGTGGCTGTATATACCAGGAGAACGGAGACCTGAAAGTGCATTGTTAGAGTATTTAACGATCAATTGTCAATACCCTGGTTGTAAAGATGAACCCTTACTGTAACTGTAGCCGTGCAGCGACTCTCCTGGCATAGACGCCCTTCTAATTAGATGCCAGAATCTCCGTGAAGGTGAAAGGAATCGTTCATTATCAACGGACGTTTCTGGCTCGGGTTGAATTTACCGAGCCCCAGAATGGAAGTGTGCTTTTCCAAAGGGTAACTTTTCAAGAGCCGGTCCCAGCGGCCGCTCGCCTGCTGAGATTGTGGGTTCGAATCCTACTGGGGGCATGGATGTCTGTCTGTTGTGAGTGTTGTGTGTTAGGTAGAGGTCTTTGCGACGCGCTGATCACGCGTCCAGAGGAGTCCTACCGACTATAGTGCGTCGCTGTGTGTTATGCAGAAACCTCAAGAATGAGGAGGCTGTGGCCCGCGTTGGGCCACAGCGCCACAGACCGGGGGGGGGGGGATAGTTTCAAGAGATGACATTGTCAAATTCTCGTAAGAATATAACTTATTCCTATGATCCGAGCCACATGCCCAACTTATCGTGTCTTCCGTGTGGTAGTAGTTACGATGTACGCCCTATGATCTTCTTTTGTAATTTCCTCCTTACACAATATATTTAATTTATTATACACCCAAACATCTTCCCAGGATCCAGTTTCTGAATATTAGTAATCAGCTTTCTTTCCTCGCAGTGTGATACGGCTATAGTGTATTCTCAGAGTACAACCAACAAGATGCGACGTTTCTCAATTTATTTATTTCTTTAAGACGCTGTACATGTTTCAGACGGCTTTTCCGTCCATTATCAGGAGCTCAAAACTGCACATACAGCGTCAGGCACTTGTCAGACCATTACTGCTACCTGCTACTAGCCTGGACGGCTAACAGCAGGTAGCAGTATTGGTCTGACAAATATCTGACGCTGTATATTCATTTTTGAGTTCCTGATGTTGGACGGAAAACTATCTGAAACATGTAGAGCGTCTTATAGAAATAAATAAATTGTGAAAAGTCGCATCTTATTGGTTGTACTCTGAGAATATGTTAGCGATGCATGGACCTGTGAATGTTAAATGACTATAGTGGTCGATGTATTGACAGGGCTGTGTGCTTGTGTTGAGAAATGCCGTATTGAGAGATGCCTGTACCACACACACAGAGGGTCTGAACCTTGTTGAACAGCCGTGATCTCGGTCACTGCATGAAACCTGATATGAGAGCCATCATTTGCGTACGGCGAGGCGGTATTGGCGAAAAAAAAAAAACTCCCATATAGGGGCAAGTAAAATCATCCTTGAAAGAACGATCAGAGCAGTTAAACGCAGGAAATTTTGTTTAAGATTTTAAGAGTGTGACTACCGGCTAGCCAAAAAGACCCTGCCCTCTTGGATGAGTGCGTCAGTTTGGGGGAACCGGGTAGACTGACGGACGGGTACTCCTCAATCTCAGCTATGTGACATTTCCTTTGAAATGCGTGATTTCAGGCTTCCACCGCGAAGTAGCTGAGAACTGCTCTGTTCCTGGGTCATTACGCAGCGAGTAGTGGTAAATTCTTAGCGACGTTTCGGGACAACCTATCGGTCCCCAGAGAGCACAGTTCCACTTACTGTAAAGCTGTGAGCATGTAAACGAATAAAAGTAACCTACCTAAGTGCGTGCCATTACTAAGCAGCAGGGTCCTTCACGGATTCGCGATAGCTCAGTCGGTGTAGGAACTAGGCTCCTTCCTGCCACCTACATTAACCCTATCGGTTGGCACCACGCTACTGAGGCTTATCATATCCCACACTCTTCCCTGTATAAACCTCGTCTTAGGCTCCCTGGCTTTCCTTTTGGATTCTTGACCGCGAAAGATGGTACCAATAGGTTGTCCCGAAACGTCTCTAATAAATTACCACCACTCAGAAGAGCGCGGTTCATCTTTCTTTTGAAGTGTTCCTTTACACCCGTTACCCCCAAATTATTTTATGTAAACTGCGACGCCTGGAAGTTGTATTTTCCCTTTTTGTTTTTTAATGATTGTGAACAGAGGCAGGAAAATAATGTTCCGATTTTCTCCTCTCCCTTCCCGCTCCTCCTATTTTTCTTTTCCTCTTACAAACTCGTCACTTGGCACGCCCTTTCGGGATTGTTTCTGAAGTTTTGAGGGCATACTACGTTCTTATTTCTTTCCCACGGTCTTTCCCTTTGTGCCTTTTTCAGAATATGTGGGTTCGATGACCCAACCTGTTTTCCCGTTGACGAGGCTTTTAGTTGTTACAGAGTTTCATGTCTGTGGTTTCAGTCGTGAGTGCACAAACCCCGGTCGCCCGGGTGGCTACTTTTTGTACGGTGGCACCTAATGTTTGTAGGTCCTCACTACGGAACTTGCTGTATGTCAATCTTACGGCGCCCAGAATTATGAGTTGGCTTCTGTATTGTTGGAAAGTGTGTTCATCCCTGTTTTTAGTAATTTATTAACTTAATGTGTGAGTTTATATTTGGAACCACGGAACTGAATTGCTTCTGCATATGTTGCATGAGTGTGGAAAAATGAAAATGCCGTGGTTTGTTAAAAATAATAATAGTTTACAGTGTCTTTTATTTTTTTTTTAACTCATGGTTCCGTGCATCACAATTCAATGTTAATAAAAATCCAACCAGATGCAACGGCAACGTTGGAGGGAAGTAGCTGTAACAGTATTATGACCTGTACCGGAGGCTGCGGTTACAGTTTTTAGTACTCCTGATGATGGGTGCTGTGACACCTGAAACATGTAGAGTGACTTTGCAGTGAATAAATATCTGCATACTGTTACATCTGATTGGATTTTTATTAACATTGAGTTTACAGTGTCTTTCCCCCCTCCCTGTTGGGCTATCTAAAGACGATATTACGCCCTGAAGTTTGGCCCACACCGGTGTGTGTGTGTGTGTGTGTGTGAAGTTGACGTGTCTGTGCTTATATCCCAGAAAATTGTCGTTTCCTCTCACACTGGGAACGAGCGCGGTTCGTTCCTTTTTTCTTTCACATTCCTTCTTATAGTTTGGCCCATTTGAAAATAACTGAATTGGACTGAACTACAGTGTTCATGAAGTTCAGATTACTGACCCTGGGACCAGTAAATACCCGTCAAACACTACACTCTTTTTTCATTAAAAACCTACTTGCAGCTACTTGTTTCGGCTCGTGTTAAACGATAGTCAGGTTGTATATGATTTTATAAAGAGAAAATATACAGTTATTATGTAATATTTTTTAAAATGGATTTCTCAGTTTTGACAATTACATTCATGAGCCATAAATTTAAAAGTGTGTTATGGAAACATCGGTTATGATGGCTTGTCACTTTTATTGTGGTAGCAGTGGCCGTGTGCTATGTAGTTTGTAATACATTCTATTGAAATGTGTTTAAATATTGGGTTTTAGTAAGGTTTGACGGATGTTTGGTGGTCTGTGGAGGACTCACATCGAATTATTACTGAAACCGATTACTTGTAGTTCTGGAATACATATTCTTTGGACCACTTTGTACTTACATTAACATACACATGCGCACACTGCCTTACGTATGGCCCCTATTTTGTAAAAAAAAAAAAAAAATTGAGGGAGGGAGGGCCCGCCCGCAAAATATAAATTTTACAGAAGAAGCGAGAAGGTTGCTCCGTTTTACGTATGACAAATGCCTCGAGAGATAGGGTATTTCCCACCTGTTTTCATTTTTCTTAAAGGTGGTGGTGTCATCTTTTTTACATGTAATAGAGGGCCGTTAGTTGAATAATACGTTACACATAACTCCGTTTAGCTCATAGTGGCAGTTTGCTCCTTTGTACAAAAGAGGGACGATGTATACATTCATAGCCTACATACACGTGTGTATGCATTTTTGCACACATACGTACATACACACGCACGGATGCACAGTTCGCGTGCGTTTCTTCATTCGTCTAACCAGGCCCGAACATTTTACTTACGTTTCGTAATTACCTCGAACCGTGCGATGATGGAGTTCCTGGCTTCAGCGTGGTGACGTAGGCGCTTCTTTTGAGTCGCGAGGCTACCAACTTGTTGGCAAGTAGATTTTTTTTTTTGGTGCGACGCCAAGTCGTGGTTCGGTTTTGTGCATAACGTCACTGCCCTTACGTCATTCAACGTGAGTATTGTCTGTTCCATTACCGGAACTGAGGATTTGAAATTGAAAGACTGGGATCCCTGATCTTAACGTAGAATTAATCCCGGCGTAGTAGTAATTTTCTTAAGTCCCCGTATGAAATTCACAATGCACATGTACTTGCACTGGTAGGGAACCCATTCGTCCCAGTTTTCCCGGGAGAGTCTCGGTTTTATGGGGTTTAAGGACCTCTGTCCCAGTGTCCCGCAAAACTCGGTTCGGGATGCTACATGTCACGGTTTTTTGTACGGCATGAAAATACGACGTGTCTGACGACGCTTACGAACATTCTGACTTTCAGACGGTGGGAGAAAACATCTGTAGGAGTAGGACAGCTATCAACGGGCTAACGGGAAGGAATAAGGAAGGAGAGGTGGAAGGGTAGGTCAGTGAATGTAGAGCGTG
>Ga0123353_10018059_pt1 | contig 10408 bp, 9 predicted proteins | sample TergutLab28metaG_3_FD_92763 | JGI IMG/M metagenome (GOLD analysis project Ga0123353, IMG submission 92763) | Labiotermes labralis P3 segment gut microbial communities from Petit-Saut dam, French Guiana - Lab288 P3 | ecosystem: Host-associated > Arthropoda: Insects > Digestive system > Gut ...
CGAGATACAGAACAATCCTTGACAGTAAAGCTCGACTATTTGAATTGGTGATAAGCTACAGCTACATTGGAAATACCTATTACGGGACAATTTTTGATGTTGAGACATCATCTACCCCCATTTGTATGTATCGGCAATGACTTCGGTAATCGTTTTATGATCACTCGTCAAGATAGGGGATATACCCGGCCTGCCGGATACAGCGTTGCCCTTCCGAGGTGAGCATCCAGTCAAGGAAACGTCCACCGACCGCTTCCTCCTCTCCACCACGGATGACCCCGTAGTAGAACGTGGTCAACGGATAGTCGTCCGAGCGGATGTTTGCTTCATTGGGCACGAACCCATCGATAGCCAGTGTCTTGATGCTCTCATTTCTGTAGAGCGTGTCGATATAGTATTTATAGGTGTACCCGATACTCGCGCCATCATTTTGGTATTCAGCGACCGCGTCGACCAGCTCACCCATACCGACTGCTATCTCGATCATCTCGGGGGGGAGCATCTCGATATCGCCCATGACCATGTTGATCATTCCGGTCTGACTCCCCGAATTCTCCTCGCGCTGGTACGCGATGATCATCTCATCGTTGCCGCCCACCTCGCTCCAGTTGGTGATTTTGCCCGAATAGATATCTCTGACCTGATCGAGTGTCAGACCCTCCACCGGGTTCTCTCGGTGGGTGATGAATACAAATGCGTCGTAACAGACCGGCTTTTTGACCAAAGTTACCTGATTCTCCTCGGCGACCCGTAGTTCACCTTTAGAGGGCTCGGTACCGATGAAGAGGTCGACCGGGTGGTTCTCGTTGGAAAAGGCATTCTCCGATCGGATCAGACCATACACGTTGCCTTCCTTCTTGATCAATTTGAGATAGGCGTCATGAGTGGTGGAAAAACCGACGAAGCTGTTGGCATCCTCATCGGAAAGACCGAGGTGCTGCCACGCGAATTCGATGGCCATGGGGACCGCGACCGTCGAGCCGTCGATGCTGGGGTACGTGCCGAAGTTGATGGCGTAGTAAGCTTCTTGGTCGTTCTCGGGACCCCAGTATCCCTCAAAGATCTTCTCACCCAATTGGAACGGACTATCATGGACGATCTGCTCCCAGTCCAATCGACGGACCAACTCCTCATCGATCTGGTTCCAGGAGCCGAGCCGATCTGCCAAGTGACGCTCGTCCGGACCAGGGCGAAACGCAATGATCATCACGACGAGTGCCACGAAAAACAGTACGACCACCGCACAGATGATCCCGACGATGATGCGTACCGCCTTCGATCTCTTGCCAGCCATGGGAGACCCCTTCTGTCAAATGATTACGCGATGGGCGTCTTTTGCTCATCGATGACACGGATACGCGCGATCCGGCGACGACGCATGTTCTGCACCACGAAGGTGAATCCTTCATGCTCGACGCGCTCACCCGCGCGGGGAATGTGTCCGACCTGCTCGAGGAACCATCCCGCGATCGTGTCGTACTCGTCAGACTCTTCGATAGGAAAGCCCTGTTCAATGGCATCATCGACCGAGAGACGACCCTCGACGATCCACATGGTGTCGTTGACGGTGATGATATTGGACGAATCGGGATCGAACTCGTCGGTGATCTCGCCGACGATCTCCTCGACGATGTCCTCCATCGTCACGATGCCTGCCGTACCTCCATGCTCATCGACGACGACCATCATATGCATACGATGGGTCTGCATCTCATCGAGAAGCGAGAGGATATCCTTGGTCTCGGGAATGAACTCCGCAGCGCGCATGAGCGTCGTTATCTTCTGGTCACCCTTGTCATCGGTGATGGGGCGCACCAGATCTTTGAAGTATGCGATACCCACCACGCTGTCGAAATCGCCATGCAGCACCGGTACGCGCGAGAACCCGGTATCTTCGAGTAGCGCCATGACCTCGCTGAGGGTGTCGGTATCTTGTGCTGCGACGGCATCGACGCGCGGGGTCATGATCTCGCGAACGACCGTATCTCCCAGGTCGAAGATCTCATGGATCATCCGCTTCTCGGCGTCTTCGAGCGAATCCTGCTCGGTGACGAGCATCTTGATCTCCTCTTCGCCCGCTTCGTCATCGAGTTTGTCATCGGTCAGACCGACCATCCTACTCAAGGTATTGGTCGACAGCGTAAGAAAGCTCACGATCGGAGCTGCCAAGGTCCGAAGCCACAGAATGGGACGGGATACGAACTCGGCGACCATATCAGACTTGATAAGGCCGAGTCGTTTTGGCAAAAGCTCACCGAGAACGATGCTCAAATAACTGAGGACGAGCGTGATGATCAATATCGCGATCGCTGAAGCAAGAGGCGTGACCCAGAAGAACCCGAGTGAACGCATGAACCGGGTCAAGGGCTCCGCGAACGTGAGGGTGGCAAATGCACTGGAGAGGATATCGATCAGCGTGATCGCGATCTGTATGGTCGAGAGCATGCTCGTCGAGTCCTCGGTAAGCTCCAGCGCGATCTTGGCGCCCCTATGTCCCTCTTCTGCACGATGCATCAGAGCAGATTTCCGTGCGGTGATCAGTGCCACTTCCGCCGCGGAAAAAAACCCATTCAAAAGAATGAGTGTCATGATCAGAATTATTGGGCCTAAGTATGACTCCATTACTTCGCGTCGCCGCTCTCTCCCGTAAGCTGTACCATCAGTACTCCTATGATAGCGACAATTCCACCGATTATGGTAAAGCTGGTCGGAATCTCCGCAAGCCACAGCCACGCGATCATCGCCGCGATAATCGGTGAAACGTTGAGAAAGACCGCTAGACGTGATGTCTGCATGTTGGTCAGCGCGGTATTCCACAGTGCGTAACCGAGCAGGGCTGGGAACAGTCCCAGATAGAGGACCGATACGAGCGCCTCACCTGAGACGTTTCCCAGATCGCGGATCAGCAACGGGAGGAACACCAGTAGGGCCAGGGTACCCGCGATGAACGAATAGCAGGTGAATTGCATGCCCGAATAGTGCGCGAGCAGCGGTTTTGCCAATACGAAGTAGATACCGGTGGCAAGTGCGCTTCCCACGAGCGCGAGTGCGTAGATGTTGAAGGAGAAGCCGGTCACATCGACAAAACCGATGATGATGACACCGACCGTCGAGGTCAGGATACCGAGCCATCCCCACACGCTGAGGTGTTCTTTGAGCAGCAGTACCGACATCAAGGCGATAAATACCGGTGAGAACGCGACCAGTGCGGCTGCGGCACCGGAGGAGACCGCCTGCTCACCGAAATTGAACAGCACATGATAGAACGCGATACCGGAAAGACCTGCCAGACCGATGCGCGGGAGATCCTTTTTTCGGGGTAATCCCGCATGGGTCGCGGCCAGGTAGACGCTCGCGCCGGCTGAGGCGACCAAAAAGCGTAGCAACGCCAGGGATGCAGGATGGAATCCTCCCGGATTGTCTTCAGCGAACAACGCATATCTGACCACCGGGAAGGACGAAGCCCATAAAATGAGGGTCACGATGACGAACACGTAGTTGCGAAGCAATGGACGTTGCTGAGTTTTCATGCGTTCAATTATGCCACCAAATCACTCGATAGCACGCCAGTTTTGTGTGTGGTGAGTCTCTTCACAAGTTGAATGCGCTTTCCCAAGTGCGTATAATTAAGGTCCACCGGGAAGGTACGATCATAGAGGGATAGAACGTGAGGATTGCTTCGACATCGAAACTGTGTGTGTTGCTCGCTCTGTGTCTGTGTGTTCTTATCCTCGCTCCCGTCTACGCCACCGAGACCGCCCCTATGGCAACCGATCACGACATTCCATTCACTACGATGCGCCTACTTCCGCGCATCCGCCCCAATACTTCATCGATCTCGCGTTTTAACTCGGTCGATCTGGTAGAAATGACCGATATCTCCGTCGCGACGCTCTATATGGTCCAAAGCGAGGGAGAGACGGCACCGATCGCTTCACTTGCTACCGAGAAGGCGGCTCCGCGCGTCGCCAAGCTTGAGCCGTCGAAAAGCGCTGCGTCCGAGACGCCGTCACTCGGCGCACTTAGCGCCTCATCTGATGGTATCTTTCGCGCTCCCACGATCTCGGGCATGGAGACCGGTTATGTCAACTTGGATGGCACCACCCGCTCCAATGTCGAAACTCCGCCTGAGCTCAAAGGCGCGCAATCCCAACTCTTTCGCGTGACCTTCTACTGCGCGTGCATGGAATGCTGCGGCAAGACGAATGCCATCACGGCCAGCGGTGAGAAAGCGATCGCAGGCACGACCGTTGCCGCAAGCAGCTCCATACCATTCGGGACGCGTATCTGGATCGCCGGCTATGGTGAGCGTATCGTTCAAGACCGCGGTGGCGCCATCGGACTCAATCGTCTCGATATCTATGTGAATACACACGAAGAAGCACTCAGCCACGGCTCGCGTATGCTCGAGGTCTGGTTTCTGTAACGCTCTCTTCCACCCCCACTATGGAATAGGTTTGGATTTCGCCGATATTTCCACATGCCGGTGCTTGAACTTCGGATCGATACGGTATCATAGGACATACGTTACTGGTGATGAACACCGCGATATGATGGAGGTACATTATGAGCAAGAGTGGATCACTGAGCACGTTTATACTGGGCGGCCTGGTCGGAGCTGCGCTGGGAGTACTCTTCGCGCCACGTCCGGGATATGAGTCTCGTGAGATCTTGGTCGATCGCGCGCTCGATTATTGGGATAACGCCGATGGTATCTATGACGCAGCCAGCGATCGCGCAGTCGAGATTTACGCGACCAGTCGCGACGTCGCGCTCGATGCCACCGAGCAGGTCCGTACAAAGATCGAGACGGCACGCGCTCGTCTTCTTGAGGAAGTAGAAGCGGTCGCCGACAAGGTGGAGACGGAGAAGGACGCGCTTGAGGCGAAGATCCCCGAGGCGGTCGAAGTAGGCGTCGTCGTGGAGAAACCCGCACCCGCCAAAGCCGAAGCGAAGAAGGTCGCCCCAAAAGCAGAGCCGAGCGAGGGCACCGCATAAGTGCCGAATAGCACCGAGAATACCAACGAGACCTTTACGACCGAAGTAGAGCAATATACGTTCGACCAGTCACTCGCCAACGACGAGAACACGGGAATGGTCGCGGCGGTGTTCGTCAATATCATCATTCTCGCGATCGCGGTCGTCGCCATCTTGATCTATGCGCGAAAAAAAGCGCACAAGAGCTCCTGAGCGATGACTGCAAGCGTCTGATCTGAGCCAAGGAAACGCAGAGATGAGCGCTCCTGTCTTGAGAAAAGTCTCGCTTCGTGAGATCTATAAATGCATCGTGCTCGATGTCGACGGCAAGAAGGTCGGTGTGATCGATGATGTGCTCTTCCATCCCACCGAACCGCGTGCGGTCGGATACTCCGTGACGCCGACTCGTATCGGCAAGGTGATCAAACGTTCAGATAAGTATCTCTCGCTCGACGCGACCGATCTTACTCTCGATGGTGAGATACAAGCTGTCCTTAAAAAGGACGCGTGGAACAAACGTGCGGAGAAACAATTCGATTTTGCATGGGATGATACCGTCATCTGGTATGGGCAGCATATCCACACCATCGGCGACGAACATCTGGGGCGGGTCAGCGACGCGCTGTTCAGCCTTGAGGATGGCAGCGTCGGTGCGATCGAGGTCACCGATGGATCGATCAGCGATGTGACTTTGGGCAAGCGCACGATACCGGTCGGGATGATCGAGCGGTTCGACCTGGACGATAAGTACGCGATCGTCGTCAAAGATGAGGCGGCGCGCTGTATCTACCACGGAGGGCTCGCGGTGACCGCCGCCCATGTGACCGATCGTGTACAAAAGGCGGCTAAGGTCGTCGTCGAGCAGGCGCCTGTCGTGGCCAAAGCGACTCCGAAAGTCGCAGCGAAGATCGTGAAAGCAGCACCGCGAAAGACTGGGCGTTGGATCGGCGAACTAAAGAAGAATTTCAAAGAAGGCTACGACGAGGGGCTCAACGAAGAGGATTGAGACAGCGAGACCCCATTGTATCAGTCCCATGTGACAAAAGGAATCGACCCCATCGTCTCAACTATTGTCTCTCTATCTCTCGCGTTCCTGCATGACCTCCATCGCGTCATCGGCGGTCACGACCCCCAACAACACATCATTCTCATCGACGACCGGTATAGCCAGCAGATTGTATTTCGACATCGTCTCAGCCACGGTGTGTTGATCGATCTCAGGGGTCAACGTGATCAAGTCACGTGTCGCAAAATCGGAAAGCGGCGTCTTGCCTTTATGCACGAGAAGCTTACGAAGCGAGACCGCGCCGGTCAGCCTACGTTCGTCATCGACCAGATAGAGATAGTAGTGACCTTCACGATCCTCGTCCTCGGCACGAATCGCTTCGATCGCGTCGTTGACGGTCGCGCCTTCAGGTGCTGAGCTGAACTCGGGCGTCATCAACCCGCCGGCGCTCTCGTTGTGATAACCCAGCAGCGAGCGGATCATCTCGGAGTCCTCGACCCCCATCAGTCGCAGGAGGCGCTCAGCCTTATCATGATCGAGGTCTTGGATGATATCGGCCGCGTCGTCAGGATCCATCTCGGCGAGCAGGTCGCTCGCGCTGCGTTCCTCGATCGCGTCGATCACGTCGGACTGCATCTCATCCTCGAGTTCGGAGAGTGTGACAGCCGCAGCCTCCTTGTCGAGATGTTTGAACACGCGACTGCGTTGCTCAGGCGCGAGCGTCTCGAGGATGTCGGCGACATCGGCTGGGTGGATCTCATTGAGACGTTTGTGGGTGATCGAGAGTTTGAGCTCGGAAAGGTCACGCTCGAGCAGATCCATATAGTTCCATGCGATCAGTGATTCCTGCAGGGGGTTTCCGACCAGCTGTGACAGTGAAAGCGCGGCTTTCTCCAGCCACGGCGAGATGCGCCGCAGACGACCGAGCGTTCCGACCTCGGCGCCGAGCAGACGCAAGGAATGTGTGCTGTCGGAGAGTTTAAGGTCGTTGACCTGGACGACTTTACGCCCCTGTGTGTCGACGATGTGCTTATTGAGCAGATCGCGCGCCAGCAACAGTTCGGTCGGTGGCAGGTAACTGAACCGCAGCTCGTCGCGCGGTGCGGTCAGGCGGATCGCCTGACCGTCGAACTGCTCTACGAACGTGGCCCACGGCAGTATGAACGGCGTCTTGTCCGGTCCGATGAAGGCGACCGCGGTCACCCGCGGGAACATCTCCCCGGTGGTAATTGCCAGGTCGCTCACCGTCCCGATCGATACTCCACGAGCATCGATGACCGGTTTGTTCAGCATTTCTGATAGATACAGCACGACTCATCGCTCCTTATCGTTGTTTACAGCAATCCGCCGTAACGTTTCACAAATAGGGTCTTTATCAGCGTGACCAACAGCATGTAGCACGCGATGATGACGAACAGGGTCGGGAAGAAGAACCACGGTAGATTCGCCAGTCCGATCGCGTGACCGAGAGGAGTGTAGGGAAGCAGCGTTCCGACCGCGATCCCGAGCATGGTCATAAGCGACACATACAGTGAAGCGCGACTTTGCAGGAACGGGATGCGCGGCGTACGGATCATATGGATGACCAGCGTCTGCGTCCACAGCGACTCGACGAACCAACCGGTATGAAATATCGCGATGAAGGTGGCTTTCCCGGCGGCCGGCAAAGTGGCCCATGCGCCTCCGGCGACCGCGGGCGCGATGAAGAAGAACAGCGCAAGATAGGTGGCGATGTCGAACACCGAGCTGGTCGGACCGATCCAGAGCATGAACTTGCCGATAGAGCTCGCATCCCAGTTGCGCGGAACACGCAAGAAATCATCGTCGAGATTGTCCCACGGAAGAGCGATACACGACATGTCGTAGATGAGGTTGAGCACCAGGATCTGGATCGGGCGCATCGGCAGGAAGGGAAGGAACCAACTCGCCGCCAGCACCGAGAACATGTTGCCGAAGTTCGAACTCGCGGTCATCTTGATGTACTTGATGATGTTGCCGTAGGTGCGTCGACCCTCGATGACACCGCGCTCGAGCACCATGAGATCCTTCTCGAGCAAGATGATATCAGCCGACTCTTTCGCGATGTCGACGGCGGTATCGACCGAGATACCGACATCCGACTCTTTCATCGCGGCGGCATCGTTGATGCCGTCTCCCATGAAGCCGACCACATGCCCGATGTTGCGCAGCGCCGCGACGATGCGTACCTTCTGCGCCGGCGAGAGCTTTGCGAAGACATCGACTTCGTCGACGACCGACTCGAGCTCCTCATCGGTCATATCCTCGATCTCGCTTCCCAACATCAGATCAGAGATATCGAGACCGACCTGTTTGCACACCGCACGCGTCACGGCGTCGTTATCGCCGGTCAGGATCTTGACTGCGACACCATACTCGTTAAGTGCGATGATCGCCTCAGCGGTGCTCTCCTTGGGTGGGTCGAGGAACGCAAGATAGCCGATGAGCACCATGTCGGACTCGTCTTCGACCGAGAAGGCACCCGCCGGCGACGGGTTGGTCTTTTGGGCGATACCGAGTACGCGCAGACCATCCTCGTTGTATTCGTATACGCGCTCCATGACCTGCTTTTTGAGCTCATCGGTGATGGGTAGGACCTCCCCGCCCTCCTCGACATAGGAGCACACACTGAGCATCTCCTCGATCGCTCCCTTGGTGATCAGCTGCGTTTTTCCGTTTCGGTCAGCTACCACCACACTCATACGACGACGATTGAAATCGAAGGGGATCTCGTCGACCTTTCGATAGTTCTCCCACAGATGGGTCATGCCTTCATCATCAGCATGTGCGATGATCGCGACGTCCATCAGGTTCTTCAGACCGGTCTGGTGATAGCTGTTCAAGAACGCGTGACGGAGCACGCGGTCGTCCTCTTTGCCATCGGTATCCAGATAGTATTCGAGGATGATCTTGTCCTGGGTGATCGTCCCGGTCTTATCGGTACAGAGCACATCCATCGCGCCGAAGCTCTGAATGGAGTTGAGTCGCTTGGTGATGACCTTCTCCTTGGACATGGAGACCGCGCCTTTGGCGAGGTTGGTCGAGACGATCATCGGCAGCATCTCGGGGGTCAGACCGACTGCGACCGACAGTGCAAACAGGAATGCCTCCATCCAGTCCCCACGGCGTAGTCCGTTGACCAGGAAGACGAACGGTACCATGACCGCCATGAAACGGATGAGAAGCCAGGAGACGCTGTTGACGCCGGCCTCGAAGTTCGAGGTGTCCGTTGCCTCGGTCACCTCTTGCGCGATCGAGCCGAACATCGTCTGATCCCCGATCGCGACCACGAGAGCGGTCGCCGAACCACTCACGACGTTGGTACCCATGAACGCCATGTTCGAATGATCGAGTATATTGGCTGAATCCACGGTGGAGTGCGCCGCGAACTTCTCGACAGGTTCACTTTCGCCGGTCAGTGCCGACTGACTGACGAACAAGTCCTTTGCGGTCAAAAGACGTACATCGGCCGGTATCATGTCACCGGCTGCGAGGACGACGATATCGCCGACGACCAGCTCGTCTATCGGTACCTCGATGATCCCTGCCGGATAGCGTTTGACCGCGATCGTCGTCTCGACCATCTCTGAGAGACGTTCGGCCTCGTTGCCGGATTTTGTCTCTTGGACAAAACGGAGCACCCCGCTGATCGTGACCATGGAGACCACGATGAGGAATGCGATCCAGCTGCGCTCACCGGGTGCTGCCATGATGACATCGGTGAACAGCGAGATGATCGCGAGGATGAACAGTACTATCGTGAAGGGATTGATGAACGATTCAAAGAGGCGCATGGCAAGGGACGGTCCACCATCATGGGCGATGATGTTCTCACCGTACTTCTCGCGCATCAACTCGACCAGCTCATCATGGTAGCCATCGACATTGGTCGAATAGGTAACGTACAACTCCTCATGAGTCGCGGTAGCCGCATCGAGTAAGCGCTGTTTGGTCTGCTCCGTTGCCACAACCTATCCTTTGTTTTCGGCATACCTACCACCGGTACACGTGTTTTTCGTGCACTCGCATAAGCGTGTTCATTGTATCGCAAGAGGTATGGTAACTTGTTAGGGAGACGTAAGAACAAGCGATAGATAGAGGAAGGGTCATGCAACCTTTGATCAACGACAGAGAAGACCTTATCGAGCTGGTGCGCGGCGTCAAGGTCGTCTACACCGATCTTGATGGGACGATGCTGGGACGAGGAGGCACTCTCCTGGTCGACGGGACGGGAAACCCGTCGACGCGCACCGCCGAGGCGGTCGTAGCACTGACCAAAGCCGGGATCCCGATCGTTCCGGTCACCGGACGTTCTGATTTTCAGCTGGTCGAGATCGTGCGTATGTGCGGGCTCGATGATTTCATCGGTGAGAGTGGCGCGGTCCTGTCGTGGTGGACCGGATCAGA
>Ga0123353_10018060_pt1 | contig 10408 bp, 10 predicted proteins | sample TergutLab28metaG_3_FD_92763 | JGI IMG/M metagenome (GOLD analysis project Ga0123353, IMG submission 92763) | Labiotermes labralis P3 segment gut microbial communities from Petit-Saut dam, French Guiana - Lab288 P3 | ecosystem: Host-associated > Arthropoda: Insects > Digestive system > Gut ...
AGCATGGAGGCTTTCGCCAGGAAGACCTGCAGACGAGCGAGCCATGGATGGTGAGCGAGGCGGGCCCGAAGGAGAAGCCCCCCTGTGATGTCCGGTGTATTGCGGCAGGCAGTAAGAATGGCATATGAGCGTGCCCGATCGGAGAATGTATCAAGCGAAAACAGCCGACATTGCGGATAAATCTCAAGGTTAAATTGCTCCAGCCGCTAAAGGACCTGCACACCAGCCCGGAACAAGCGACAAATCTTCTCCACTTCAGGGCAATATTTCTCCTTCTCCGAGTGAAGAATCAGCGATGGAAGCTCTTCCGTGGAACCGCAAGACTCCCGCGCCAAACAACAGAGCACCCTCGATGGAGGCTTGTCTTCACGTGGGTAGACAAGGCGGGTGACCTTCATCGACATCCGCTCCCTCCGTCTGCACTCCTCGATATCCCGTATACGCTCTACCGGAAGAATCAGCGCGAATCGTCCCCTGGGAGCCATGAACCGGACAGCCACGGAGAAAAACTCCTCAAGCGAAGAGGACACCTCGTGCCGCGCCGTCTCTCTGCCGGAATCCGGGTTCCGGCGCCCATCCCCCACCCGTACGTAAGGAGGGTTGGAAACAACGAGATCAAACGACCCAGGGACTATCTCCGGGAGCATTTCACGGAAATCACCCTGCACGGCCTGGAGAGTGCTGCCTTCCGGTTTATACGGCCCGTTGTTCAGAAAATTATCCCACGCGCACTCAAACAGCTCTTCCTGCAGTTCCACACCGACGCCGAAAGACATTTCCCCGGAGAGCCGGGATAACAGGAGCAGCAAGACGCCGCAACCGGTTCCCAAATCCAGAACACTCCCCCGGCAAAACTGCGCGGCAAAGCCGGCAAGCAAAACAGAGTCGATCGAGAACCGATAGCCCTTCTCGGGCTGACGGATTGAAAGAGGAGCAGCCGGAACGATTTCTCCTTCGGCGTCGTTGCTACTCACCAACTTTGTCCTCCGGTCCGACGGGAAATATGAGCAGTCCCGTCCCGATCTTCGGGTAGAAGAAGGTGCTTTTCTGCGGGAGCACATGCCCGGACAAGGAAACGTCCCTAAACTCCGGGATCGTCACCGCGTTCAGGAAAAAGGCAAGCTGGATCGCGCCGGAGGACAGATCCTCCGCGACTTTCGCCGGTTCTTTGTAATACTTGACAAACTCCCCTCCGGTAACTGCTTCGACGGAGATGCCAAGCAGCTGTTCGATCAGAAACCCGTGCAAAAGCGCCACATCAAGGGAACGAAGCTGCGGAGGAAACCTCGAAAGGTGCGTCTCGCAGAACCGGTCCAGATCCTGAAAATTTATCAGGTGGTATCTGTTGCCGCCCGCGCTCCATGCAATGGCCTTTCCGCATCGACCGGCTTCCTCCACCGCCCGCATTGCGTCCTCTGGCGACCCTTCACGGCTTTCCACGGGAAGAAACTCCCGGATCGCCGAAAGAAACTTTTCCTCCGAAAATCCGGAAAGAGAATGAATTCCACGATGTGTCGGCAGGATGACAATCCCTTCGTCATCCATGTTGCAAAGAAACGTAAGCACATGTTCGTAAGCCGCCGCGGGATCCGCCCCGTGTTTTGCCCGCATCTCATTGCGGAAAGCAAGCGCCGTTTCGTATCGATGGTGCCCGTCGGCAATGAAGATGCCTTTACCGACCATATTTTCCACGGTGGTCCGAATAGCCACGGGATCCGCCACCATCCAGACGCGATGCTTCACGCCAAGATCATCCATCGCCTCCAGGTCCGGCTCCGGTCGCATCCCCGCGCACAGGCTCTTCATAACCACGTTCGAAGGATCAGAGTAAAGGCCAAAGATTGGGCTCATGTGAGCATCGGTTGCCCGCATCAGAAGGAGTCTGTCCTGCTTGGGGCCGGACAAGGTCCGTTCGTGCGGAAACACCTCCCCTTCTCCAAAAGGAGAAAGCTTGAGCGCGCCAAGAAACCCTTTCCGCACATAGGTCTGCTTACCGTAAATCTTGAACTCCTGTTCGTAGTAATACAGGGAAGGAACGCGGGCTTGCGTCAGCGTCCCGTCTGAACGCCAATCGCGAAATATCCGCGCGGCGCGGGAGTAAACATCCGCCCCCGGCGCATCGCCTTCTTCTTTCTTTCCGAAATCGATACGCACGATGTTGCAGGAGTGACGCCTGTATAACGTTTCCTGCTCTTCTGGAGAGATTACGTCATACGGAGGAGCGACGACGTCGCTTAGATTTTCTATGCGATTCAAGTTGTAGTGGATACCGCGAAACGGTTTCACGTCGGCCATGGATCAGTCACCCTTTCTGGAGGTACTCCATGATGTCCCGAAACGGGATAGCTCCATCTCGCAGAAGCGTCGGACTATCGTCCGTCATCCGGACAACGGTGGAAGCCGCCGTAGTCATCAAAGGCCCTTCCCATAAAACCCAGTCGATCTCGTCCCCAAACTCCCGGAAGATCTCTTCGGGAGATTCCCAGTCCCAGGGCTTGCCGCCGCGATTCGCGGAGGTTCCCGTGATTGCGCCGCCAACGCGATCAGCCAGCGCCCTTGCAACCGGATGATCGGGAACACGCAGTCCCACCGTGCTTCCGCCATCCGTAATCACCGGGGAAAGGCCCTGCGCGGCAGGCAGCACGAGGGTAAGCGCCCCAGGCCAGAACCGCCGCATCAGCCGGACCGCCGCCTCGGGGATGCCGTTTGTCCACTGATAAGCAGCCTCGGGTCCCGAAAGGAGCAGTGGGACAGGCTTTCCAGGGTCACGATTTTTCGCGGCCGCAAGGCGTAAGAGCCCTTCTTCAGAAAACGGGGCGGCGGCCAGGGCATACAACGTGTCAGTCGGGCAAACCGCAAGTCCTCCGCTTCTCAGAGAAACGTCCACCTCTTGCGGGACAGGCATACAAGGATCCGCGTCCAGGCGGACCACCCGGGTCATTCCGCCTGCCTGCCCGAAGCGTCCAGGAAAAGATATTCTCCTTCCGGACGTTCCACGGCTCGTGAGACAACGGGGCACTTACAGCGAAGCAGATAATACGCATTCGGCACCCGCCCAACCAGCGTCTCGAAATTCGCCTGCCCCTTGGAAAGAATCAACTCGCAAGAGAAAAGGCGTTCCCTAAACGGCTCCGCGCATAAATCAAGAATGGTGCCCACTCCCTGGTTCCCGTTGGACACAAGTTCTCCGTAAGCAGCCAATCCCAACCGGTCCGCATCCTCCAGCGTCAAATCGTCGTAAACCGGTCCGCCCTTTACACCGATCCACAAGGATTTCCCACTGGAAACCAAAAGCGCCAGAAGCGGCAGATCAAAAGCGGCTTCGCCTAAGTTGTCCATGAGAATACCGACATGGCCAGCCTGGAGAAGCCGCTCCCGGAATAGCGGAGGAAGCCGGTATTCGTGTACGTCTTCCGATATCGACGCCACCTCGCGATCCATCGAATCTTGATCGACGATTCCCGAATCGAGGATGTTGCCGAAAGCGGAAAGCCTGACGGCTGCGGACCACGGGTCGGAAGCGCCATCCACCAGCTGCCGCGCCCGCGCCGCCATCTTTTCGAATAGGGAGAAGATCCGCTCTTTCATCGGGCCAAACGGATTATTCGTGCCAAGCGACTCACGCAGGATTTCCTGCAGCCGCGTGGCAGTCACCGCCGGGATCTCGTCCAGAGAGGGAAGCTCCCGCAGCATGTCACACACTTTCGCCTGAATCGCAACCCGCTCACCCTCGGTCGCATTCTGCGCCCGCGCGGCGAGATCGGCTTGACGCAGCATGCATATAAAACACTCGGGAGCCAAATAGATCATCAGAGTTTCTTTGCGGCCTCTTCGAGCGCGTCCGCCAGCATCTTCCGGTGGGCGCGAACCTTATCCCGCAGTTCGGGAGCAGCTACGGAAAGAATCTGCGCCGCAAGGTGTCCGGCGTTTTGCGCCCCCGCCTTTCCGATGGCTACGGTAGCCACAGGGATGCCCGCCGGCATCTGGACAGTAGAAAGGAGCGCATCGAAACCGTACAGCGCGGAGCCGGAAAGCGGCACACCGATAACCGGCAACACTGATTCAGCCGCCACAATCCCAGCCAGATGGGCCGCCGCTCCCGCTCCGGCGATCACAACGCTGAAACCTTCCTGCTCAGCGTTTTGAGCAAGAAGGCGGGTCCGCTCCGGCGCGCGGTGCGCCGACGAAACCGTCATCTCGTACGGAATCCCATATTTCTCCAAAACATCCGCCGCTGCCCGCATCGTATCCACATCGTTAGCGCTTCCCATGAGAATCAACACTTTACCTGGCATCACACACCTCTTTTAATTTTAAGCAGCGCCTTCTTACCTATATCGCCGCGATAATAAACTCCCTCCCAATGAATCCGATCAACGGCATCATATGCGCGGGCAATCGCGCCTTTAAGGGTTTCACCTATCGCGGTGACGCCGAGTACGCGGCCACCGCCAGTCACCAGTTTTCCCTGTTCCAAAGCAGTCCCGGCATGAAAAACGATTACATCAGGAAGCTCCTCCGCTTCACTGACGCCTTCGATTGGATGCCCCTTGGCATACTTCCCGGGATATCCGCCGGAGGTCATAACAACGCAAACCGCGGGGCGCGGGTCGATCTCGATACTCGCGTCGTCAATCCCCCCTCGAGCACACTGGAGCATCAATGGAACGAGGTCGTCCGAAAAACGCATAAACAGCGGCTGCGCCTCCGGATCTCCAAACCGAACATTGAATTCCAGAACCCGCGGCACACCGTTCTCAATCATCAGCCCGGCATACAGGATACCGCGGTAAATGATTTTCCTTGCGCGCAAAGCCGCAAGCAGCGGATCAAATATATCCCGGAGCACCCGTTCCTCGACCTCTGGAGTCATGACCGGAGCCGGGGAATAAGCCCCCATCCCGCCCGTGTTAGGCCCAAGATCGCCGTCGCCGATCCTCTTGTGATCCTGGGACGACGGCAGCGGCACCACCTTATGGCCGTCTGTGAATACTATGTAGGACGCCTCCTCGCCTGACAGACATTCCTCGATAACAACGCGGTCACCGGCGTCTCCGAAGACGCGTTTCTCCATCGTTTCATTCAGAAACGATATCGCCTCCTCGTAAGTCTGCGCCACAGCGACTCCTTTGCCCGCAGCCAAACCGTCCGCTTTTATAACGACAGGCAACCGGTGAGTCAGTACGTACTGCTCCGCCTCGTCGTAGTCATCAAACACCCGAAACCCCGCCGTGGCAATCCCGCACTCCTGAAGGATCGTCTTCATGAAAACCTTCGATCCCTCCAGTTGCGCCCCCGCCTGGTCAGGTCCAAACACAAGAAGCCCGTCCTTCGCAAAAAGATCGGCAATCCCCGCGACCAGCGGCGCTTCCGGCCCCACCACGGTCAGGTCAATCCGCTTCGAGACGGCGAAGTCACGCAACCCCTGAATGTCATTTGCGTCCAATGGAACGCACTCCGCGTGGCGGGCAATTCCCGGATTCCCCGGCGCGACATACAATTTTGAGACGAGCGGGCTTTGTGAAACCTTCCACGCCAAGGCGTGCTCTCTGCCGCCACCCCCTACAATGAGAACCGACAATCCCATATTTCCTCCACGCATAAGCTTTAATGACGGAAGTGGCGAATACCGGTGAACACCATCGCTATTCCATGCTCATCCGCCGCGGCGATCACTTCCTCGTCCCGGATCGACCCGCCAGGCTGGATTACGGCTGTCACCCCAGCCTTCGCGGCAATGTCCAAACCATCACGAAACGGGAAGAAAGCGTCCGAAGCCGCCACAGTCCCTTTCGTGGGGTGCTGCGCCTTCATCACGGCGATTTTCGCCGAGTCGACACGGCTCATCTGCCCCGCGCCCACGCCTACCGTCCGGTCCTTCATCGCATATACAATCGCGTTGGATTTTACGTGCTTGCATACTTTCCACGCAAACATCAACGCCTCGAGTTCTTTGGCCGTGGGCTTACGCTTTGTCACGACCTTTATCTCTTTAGGGTCCTTGTCGAGCCGGTCGCCCGACTGCATGAGGAGTCCGCCGCTCACCTTCTTCATCTCCCAAACCCTGGATTTCGAGTGCCGGAACGTCCCGCCGGTCTCCAGAACCCGAAGGTTTGCCTTGGCAAAGAGAATCTTCTTCGCCTCCTTGTCGAAGGACGGCGCTATGACCGCTTCGAAAAACGTGGCGGCGACTTCCTTCGCCGTCTCCGCGTTTACCGGCCGGTTGAATCCCAGAACACCGCCGAAAGCAGACACCGGATCGCATTCCCTGGCTTTGCGGAACGCCCCGACAAGGCGCCGGTCGGTTCCCACTCCGCAAGGGTTGGCGTGCTTGATAATGACAGCGACCGGAACGGTAAACTCAAGGGCAAGCTGAAGCGCCGCATCGATATCGACGATATTGTTATAGGAAAGTTCCTTCCCATGCAACTGAACCGCGCCGCCCAACGTGGGTTCGTCCGGCAGGCGCGTATCGGAGTACAAAGCGGCGGACTGGTGCGGATTCTCTCCGTAGCGAAGCGTCTGACGCCGCTTCCACTGGGTGGAAAGGGTAACCGGAAACGGATCTTTTCCGTCTTCCCCCGCGCCAAGGTAGTTTGAGATTGCAGCGTCGTAACGCGCGGTGAGAGCAAACGCTTTCCTGCCAAGCTCGACAAGCGTTTCGTCATCTATGTTCCCGGCATTTTTTTTGAGCTTGGCGAGAATGTCGGGGTAATCAGCCGGATCGCACACCACGGCAACCGACTGACAGTTTTTGGCGGCCGAGCGCAACATGGACGGCCCGCCGATGTCGATGTTCTCGATCGCCTCCTCGCGGGCGCAGCCGGAGCGCGCGATTGCGGCCTCAAAAGGATAGAGATTGATTATCACCATGTCGAACGGGATAATCCCGTGCTTCTCTATGGTCTTCATGTGCTCCTTGTTTCCCCGGAGCGCGAGAAGCCCGCCATGGATCTTCGGATTCAGTGTCTTCACACGTCCGTCGAGCATCTCCGGGAACCCCGTATACTCTTCGATTAGACGGACCGCAACCTTTTTGTCCCGCAGGAGTTTGGCCGTCCCCCCCGATGCGTACATCTCGATACCGAGACGGGACAACGCCCGGCAGAATTCCACAACACCCGTTTTGTCCGATACGCTCACGATCGCCCTTTGAATCTTTGCCATACCCTTTCGCCTTTCCTGATACCGTTTTGCGACTGATACCAAGCTACATTCAATCATCCGGTTCCGTAACAGCAAGTATACCTGTATCTATAATTTTGCAGACGACGTTGAACCGCCGCCTGGCCCGGTCAGTCGACCACTCTTCTTGGAACCCGCGATCCTATGCCGGTGAGGATCTCGTAAGAAATCGTGCCGCAAACGTCCGCAATCTCGGCGGCGGTCATGGACGCCTCCCCCATAACCTCAACTTCTGAGCCGATCCCGACTCCGGGGATATCCGTCACATCGAGCATCGTCAAATCCATGCATATTGTCCCGGCAACCTCGGCTGTCAGCCCCCCCACGGACATACGAGCATGCCCGGTAAGCCCGCGCCTATAGCCGTCAGCATATCCGATGGGAACCACCGCTATCCGCCGCGCGCCCCGGCAGACAAACCTCCGGTTGTAACTGACAAAATACCCGTCGGGCGCTTCTTTTATGGAAATAATCCTGGATACGATCCGCATGACGGGACGCAAGGAAACCGGCGCCTTCCCGGGAGGCAGCGTTGTGTAGCCGTAGAGCGCGATGCCAGGCCGAACCGCGTCAAACGCCTTATCGCTGAAAGCAAGAATTCCGGCGCTGTTGAGCGCGTGGGCAGTCACAAAACCGCATACTTTTCGCGCCCTTGCCACTCCTTCCGCGAAGACGGACAGTTGCGCCCCGGTAAACGCGTTATCTTCTTCCGCGCAGCCATCGGCGGAAGATAGATGAGTCATCCACCCTTCGAGCTTTAAATCCGGGTACATCGACAGATCCGCCAGAAAGTCGAGCGCCGCCTCGGGAGTAAATCCCAGCCGTCCCATTCCCGTGTCCACCTTTACATGTATGGGGAACGGCTTTCCGGTTTTTTTACCAACACGGGCAAAAAACGGAGCCTGCCTCCGGTCAAACATTACGGCGGACAATGAATGCGCGTGCGCTTCTTCCGCCTGGATCGGATCGACTTCTCCAAACACCAGGACGGGAACCCGCGCCCCTCCACGGCGTAGTTCAATCCCCTCTTCGACCGTGGCCACGGCCAGCATCGCCGCCCCCTCGGCCTCCAAAGCAAGAGCCACCGGAACCGCCCCGTGCCCGTAAGCATTCGCCTTGACGACCGCGATCATCCTTGTCCCGCCCGGCAGAAGGGAACAAAGCGTCCGGAAATTATGCCGGAGAGCAGACAAATGGATTTCCGCCACAGTAGGTCTGGACAAAAGGGAGAGCCTCTTTGATATTTTAAGGCCTTCTTTAGTTTTACGAAGTTTACTTCACCCTTTCAGAGCAAGTAAAGTCTTGGAAAAAAAGGAAAACACCGGTTTTATTATTCTTGACAAAAAAGCTTTGTCTCTATACAATTCGCTTTACCGCTGGGGGTGCATTCGCTGAGAGCCCGTGCCAATAAACGGGCAACCCGTCGAACCTGATCCGGGTAATACCGGCGCAGGGAGGTGGTGGCGCTCTTCGAACCGTGCCATATCCGGCGCGGTTTTTTCATTTAACCGACAAGGAAGGACCGGTTTCCAAAATGGAAGAAGCGCAGATAACGATTATCTTGAATGGGCAGGAGCGGGAGATCGCTACCGGAACGACCGTCGCCGGATTACTTCACAACCTGTCGCTGCCGACAACGCGGGTAGCCATAGAGCACAACGCGGAGATTATCCGGAAACCTTCTTTCGACACGCTCAAGCTTGCACCAGGAGACCGGCTTGAAATAGTCACTCTGGTGGGCGGAGGATGAGGACTTGCCCGTGGCGGCGGACTTCCGCCTGTATCTCATAACGGACCGCCGGCTGGCAAGTGGAGGGAATCTCCTTTCCGCAGTGGAACACGCCCTCACAGGAGGTGTACGCGCGGTACAACTCCGGGAGAAAGATCTCGGAAGCCGTGAATTGCTGGAATTGGCTCGGAAGATGCGAAAGCTTGCTTCCGCCTACGGGGCAAAGTTGTTGATAAACGACCGGGTAGATATCGCACTGGCAGCCGATGCCGACGGAGTACACCTGGGAAGGGATTCGATCCCCCTGCGTGACGCCAGGCGTCTCATGGGGCCGGACCGTCTGATCGGCTGTTCGACGCACAACGCAAAACAGCTTGCGGAAGCAGAGGCGGACGGGGCGGATTTCGCGGTATTTGGGCCGGTCTATTTCACCCCATCGAAGGCAGCTTTTGGCCCCCCGCTGGGTGTGGATACGCTAAGGCAGGCTCGCTCCTCAACACGCATCCCGGTGTTTGCGCTTGGGGGTGTGGGAGCGGAAAACATTCATGAAGTAATCGCGGCCGGCGCGGACGGAGTTGCCCTGATCTCGGCGATCCTCGCGGCAAAAGACCCGCGGCAGGCGGCATTGGATATAAACCTTTTGATCGAAAACGCCTTTTTGAGGCATACACAAGGACAGGAGGAGTGGTCATGACGCTCATGTATCGTGCAAGAAAAGGAGAGATAACACCGGAGATTGCCCGCGCGGCGGCAGACGAGAAGATAGATCCCGAAAAACTACGTTCCCAGATCGCGGCAGGCAAAGCGGTAATCTGCAAGAACAAAAAGCGCGGCCCCATCCGTCCTATTCCCATTGGCGAGGGGCTGACCGTAAAGGTCAACGCCAATTTCGGCTCCTCCCGCGACCACGCCGACATCGAGCTGGAACTTGCGAAGATGCGTGTCGCCGTCGAGGCCGGCGCCCATGCGGTGATGGATCTCTCTACCGGCGGACCAATCGACGAGATCCGGCGCGCCGTCCTTGCGGAGTGCGACGTTCCGCTTGGAACCGTTCCCATCTACCAGGCAGCGGCGGAAGGCTATCTTGCCGGGAAATCGTGGGTCGAACTCACTGCTGATGACTTTTTCCGCGGCATTGAAAAGCAGGCCGAGGACGGCGTCGACTTCATGACCGTCCATTGCGGCGTAACCCGCGCCACACTCGAAATACTGAAGCGGGAAGGGCGACGCCTCGACATCGTCAGCCGCGGCGGATCGCTTTTGGCTGAATGGATGGCCTACCACAACAAAGAAAACCCGTTTTTCGAGCAGTATGACCGGCTCATAGATATCTGCCGGGAATACGATATTACGATGTCATTGGGCGACGGGCTGCGGCCGGGCTGTCTGGCGGACGCAACCGACCGGGCGCAGGTGCACGAACTGATGGTACTGGGTGAACTCACCGAACGGGCCTGGGACCGCGATGTGCAGGTAATGATCGAAGGTCCGGGA
>Ga0123353_10018061_pt1 | contig 10407 bp, 8 predicted proteins | sample TergutLab28metaG_3_FD_92763 | JGI IMG/M metagenome (GOLD analysis project Ga0123353, IMG submission 92763) | Labiotermes labralis P3 segment gut microbial communities from Petit-Saut dam, French Guiana - Lab288 P3 | ecosystem: Host-associated > Arthropoda: Insects > Digestive system > Gut ...
GATCGGCGACAAACGCTTGCCGACGGTGATGATTAACATTCCAGAGGAACATTTGAGCCGCCGCATCATTGATCCGGCAGCGGAAACGGAAATTGCGGTTTTCTGCACAGAACTCGGTTTCAAGGTGTTGGACAATAAACTGGGAGAACGCAACGAGGCGGATATTTTGATTATCGGCGAGGCATTCAGCGAACGTGCCGTCGGCATCGGCAACTTGATTTCGGTGAAGGCACGGGTCGAAGTGCGAGCGGTGGACCGCCGGACGGGGGAAGTCATTGCGATTGACCGCCAAACGACCGTTGCGGTCGATTTAGCAGAAACGATTGCCGCCAAGAATGCATTGCAACAAGCAGGAGCGATTTTGGCAGAGCGGTTGATACCGAAGATTGTGAAATAGTTTTGTGATCATGCGCCTTCTTGACTACACGTGTTGCCTATTGTACAATGCCGTCGGGTATCCAATGCTTTCAGAAATTTGCATAAGTTTGGTTGTCATGATACACTCGCATCTTCAAAACGATAGACGGCAGTTACCGGCGGGTTTATGCCCGCCGCTCTTAACCATTGTTTTCCTTCTTTTTTCCGTCGCACTTTCGGCGAATGAGCGGTTTGAATTTACCGAATTGCACATGGGAGTAGATGTGCGAATCATCCTATACGCTCCCTCGTCCGAAGTTGCCGAACGGGTAGCCAAAGAGGCGTTCGCTTCCTTTCACGCGCTCAACGCAATCATGAGCGATTACGATTCCGAAAGCGAACTGATGTTGCTCGATGCAAGCCGAGGTTGGATTCGTGTGAGTGATGATCTCTTCGCCGTTCTGAAAGCGGCAAAGCATTACAGCACAATTTCCGACGGTATGTTTGACGTTACTGTCGGACCAATGGTGCGCCTTTGGCGGCGTTCACGGCGGCAACAAGAATTGCCGAGAGAACAACTCGTCGAGCAGGCAAAGCAACTCGTTGGCAATCATCTTTGGGAAATCGACGAAAAGACCCAATCCGTGCGGCTTTTGAAAGCCGATATGAAATTCGATCTCGGTGCCATCGCCAAAGGGTACGCCATTGACAAGGCGTTTGAAATCATTGAGCGGCACGGCATTACGTCGCAGTTGGTCGATGCTGGTGGCGATTTTCGTCTCGGTGCTGCTCCGCCCGGTACGGAGGGTTGGCGAATCGCAAAGGGAGACGAAATTGTCTGGATGAAAAACACCGCGATGGCAACATCGGGAGGACGATTTCAGTTCGTGGTGATCGATGGTGTCCGTTATGCTCATATTGTCGATCCGCGAACAGGACTCGGAATCACCGGCTCGCAAACGGTACACATCATTGCTCCGACGGCAATGGAAGCGGATACTCTTGCTACTGCGGTCATTCTTCTTGGCAGAGAAAAGGGACAAGCCCTCATCGACAAATTGTTGATTGACAAGGTAGCGATCAACAATGTGCCGATCAACGAGGTGCCGAAAGTCTCGATGGAGTATGTGGAACCGGAGCATGTGGAACCGTGAACTGAACCACCACAAAAAGAGCGGGGCGGCGTTAGCCTGTCGCGCAAACAAGGATGAAACTCCCTTGCTTACGCGGCGGGCTCTGCTCTTTGGACACTGTGCTTACGGACTCCTCCGTTTACTTGTTTACTTTTGCTGTTCCGCTAGGAACTGTGCAAGGGCTAACAATTTGTCCGCCTTTTCCGCCGCATTGGGTTCGGTCTTTGCCAGTTCACGTGCCATCGCAAATGCCGCCTGCGACTCTGCGGGAGCATCCGCCCTTGCTAACAAACTCGCCGACATAAAATAAATCTGGAATAACTGATTCTGGATTGCTGGGACATCCACGGGCTGCTCTGCACCCGGTGCCGATGGCATCGCAGGAACCAAATCTTTGAGTTCGTTCCAATTCCTTATTGCCGACAACGTCTGAACCAGTTTGACGAGATTCGCCTTCGCCCCTGCCTTGTCATGCATGTCTACCTGCATTTGGGCAAGAAGCAAACGATCACGAAAAGACTCAATCGATTGTGTCGCATCGAGTTGATCCGAAATCAATTTCAGTGTTTGCCGGGCACCGACAAAATCCAAAAATCGGTTCTGTGCCTGAACGATTTCAAAGAGAACGTCCAAGCGTTCGGTAACATCGGTGACATCGGTAACCGTCTGCGTGGCTTCTTCCCGCAACTCCGTACTGGCAACCTTTTCGCCGCTCGTGAAAGTCGCCGCAATCTGGTCGGCAACAGCTTCGTCACGAGTTTCCCGAAACTGCACGACCAAAATTTGCCGCGTGATGCTCTGCCGGATTGCCTCATTTTTTTCCGTTTCCTCAACGTATTTGATCGCCTCGGCAAATTTTTTCTCTTCCAAGAGCAAACCGACCTTTCCAATGAGCAGAGCCATCTCACCAACGTTGGGGTCTTTCAAGCGTTTCCCTACTTGAACCGCCTCATCGTTCCGACCGGTTGACGCAAGTTGTCGGACAACCATCTGCAAGAGATGTTCCCGGCGGTCTTCGGTGCTCACTAAGGCAGACAATTCGGCGACCTTTGCGTCCGCAATGGTTTTGATCGTTTCCATGATAAAACTACCGAGCAAGTCGTCCCGTACATCTCCTGCTGCAAGCGTTTTGAGCAATCCCTCGGCTTCGGCAAACTTTTCATGTTTAATTAGTGCAGAGACTAACGCAATGGTCGCTATTTCCTTGTTTTCAGGAGCAACCGTTTGCCATGTTGCCACCGCAGGAGAAAGTTGATGATGTTCGACTTGCCGCTGGAGAATCATGCCGATGACCTGTCCTCGTTCTTCGGCTTTTTCAAGTCCCCGGGCAGTCCGCAGTGCTTCCGCAAAAGCGGCGGCAGACTCCGTCGGTTTGTCTTGCCGGGCAAGTTCATTCGCCAGAAAGAGACGAGCCAGCGCTTCCATGAGGGTGTCTTTTGCTTCAACCGCACCACCGATAACTTGGCGGAGCAATACGGAAACATCGAACGGCGGTAGCGTCTTGTCATGTTCCTGACTGGCAACAATGTGTACCGCAGTGGAGAGTTGGGCTTTTGCACGCTCAGTAGGATCGGCAATTCGGTTCAGTATGGCGATGGCTTCCGTATATTTTCCCATATCGCAGAGAGCACTGGCAACACCCAGGAAAAGTTGCCCGCGGAGTGCTTCCGGTTCAATGGAAGGAGCAAGAGCGACAATGGCATTGACGACCTTCTCGGCGGATGCCTTGTTGTCGAAATCGACGGCAAAGCCGAGCAACTGGAAGAGTCCGTCGACTCGGTAGTTTGGCTCCGCCTGCGCCAGCGACTGTAGTGCATCGTCAAAAAGTGCCAGAATCTCCGGCGTTGCCTTGATTGGAACGAACTCGGGCTCATCTTGGGCAAAAACAGTGGAAAAAGCAAAAACGGCGGTAAAGCAGACCAATGCAAGCGAACGAAACATTCGGTAATCCTTGTGAAAAAGTGAAAAAGATGGTACGATTATACCAGATTTTGAGAAAATGCACAGGAGCGTAAGAACGGGGTGGCGCAAGCCGTTGCAGTTTCTTACCATTGACTTTCCCTTTTTTTGCCGGTATCATATGGGTATATCGGTGGCACTTTTCCCCTCTTTTTCGATGTCGAGCGTTTCCGAAGCGGTTGAAGCGATTGTCAATGTCCGCCCCAAAGAGCGGAACAAGAGGAAAAACAAGCCGGAAAAGGAGCCTCGTTTTCACGTGATCCTCTGGAATGATGACGATCACACCTACGAATACGTGATCGTGATGCTCAACTCCATTTTCGGCTATTCTGTCGAAAAGGGTTTCCAGTTGGCAAGAGAGGTGGACACACGCGGCAGAGCCATTGTCTTTACCTCGTCGTTGGAGAAAGCGGAAGTGAAACGGGACAAGATTCTAGGCTTCGGTCCCGATCCACGCCTCGAACAGTCGAAAGGGTCGATCATCGCTACTCTAGAACGAGTCGCCGATGAATAGATGGCAGACGGTGGCAATCTGCCCGTCACAGCGCATTACAGCAAACCCATGTACAGCAAACCCATGTAAGCCGGTCACACCAATGTTGCCTGCCCCTGTTCCTGTTCAATTGCCCCTGTTCAATTGGTGTGCCCGATTTTCATGTCAACTTTTTACCTTGCAATCGCTGGCGGCGGGACAGCCCTTACAGGAAGCGGCGGGTGCCGGGTCGGATTTCGGAGCAATATCCGCCTTGGCTGCGTTCTTGTACGAGTCGCTCCGATAATCCGTTTGGTAGAATCCACTCCCACGGAACACAACGGCACTGCCGCCGCCAATCAACCGTCGGAGTTTTTTCTTGCCGCACTCCGGACACTTCTTGAGTGGAGCATCCTTAATGTACTGAAATTCTTCAAATTCATGGGAACAAGCATCGCAATGGTAATCGTAAGTCGGCACAAAAAAATAAGGGGAAAAAGGTGATAAAAAACAAACTGTTCCCAATTATAATCGAAAATTGGTGCCGCGTACACTGCCCCCTGTTGAATGAAAGCAACTTTATGCTAGAATACACTCTGCGCTTGGTGCTGTCAGGCACATGCAGAAAAGAGATATGGCAAACGAAGATTCGGCACAGGGTGGATTAGTTGACAAAGTTGTGAAAATCAAACGGTGTGCTGCCGTGGTAAAAGGCGGTCGCCGCTTCAGTTTTGCCGCGATGGTCGTCGTCGGCGATGGCAACGGTCGCGTTGCCTGGGGTTACGGAAAAGCAAACGAAGTCCCACCGGCAGTAGAAAAAGCGGTCAAAGACGGCACGCAAAAACTCAAACCCATAAAGATGAGCGGTACAACTATCCCGCATGAGATCAAGGGGCGATTCGGTGCCGCCGAAGTCGTTCTCGTGCCCGCAAGTCCCGGTACAGGGGTCATCGCTGGCGCGGCAGTCCGTGCCGTCTGCGAAGCGTGCGGCATCAAAGATATTCTGACCAAAAGTTACGGCACCGCAAACTCGACCAACGTCGTCAAAGCGACGATAGCGGCTCTGATGAGTTTGAGAACGCAAGACGAAGTCGAACAGTTACGAGGAGTTTCACTCACATGAACATACACGAAGTTAATGCACAGGCAACAGCGTCCAGGAAACCTCGGCGAGTCGGTCGCGGCACGGGTTCGGGGCGCGGCAAGACCAGTCAACGGGGGCACAAGGGACAGGGCTCCCGGTCGGGCTCGTCGATGAGTCCCGTCTTTGAAGGAGGGCAGATGCCTCTCATCCGCCGGGTGCCGAAGCGGGGATTCAACAACAAAACCTTTGCGGACATCGTGATCGGTGTCAACGTAACTGATCTCGAGCACTGCTTCGATGCCGGTGCGAAAGTTACACCTGAAACCCTTAAATCCGCCGGGATCGCAAAGAAAGTTTGCGACAAAATCAAAATTTTGGGCACCGGTGAGCTGACGAAAAAACTGGACGTTACTGCTCATTCTTTTTCGGCAACGGCGCAGAAGAAAATCGAAGCCGTCGGCGGTACGGTAACGGTTCTGCCGGGCAAAAAGCCGGTGGTTAAAAACAAAATGGGCTCCAGAAAAAAGGCTCTCCTCACGAAAAAGGGGAAGGGATAAAGTGGGCAATGGATAAACCGGGCAATAGATATATCGAACGTGGATTAAGCGGACGTATGTTGATACGGGCTGGTTTGGTTCGACTCTTTGGGCATTACGGTCTGGTCACCACCGGTGCCGTTCTTACCTGCGGACGGATAGGCAATAATTCGATTCCCGGAAAATTGGGATCATCTATTTGGCGAATCTCCTCTTCTCCGCAAAACGGTCCCGTGGCATCAACCCAAGTGATGACGCGGTGAAGACTTTCCGCATCAACTTTCACGTTGTGATGGTTGCCGCTCATCATTCGTTCGATCAATCGACTGCGACTCGAAAGGTAGAGGTACGGAGGCAGTGTTTCCAATGCCATCGGATTATTCATGGTCGGATCCATCGACTCGACAGGCATGACATCGGCAAATCCATATCCCGGTTGACCGCGATGAGGGATCGGATTGCCCCAGCCAGCGGAACCTACCAACGTCAAATAGGGCTCCTTGAAAACATCTACAGCCGGACGCAACGTAAAATCGAGTTTGCCTCGCGCTTCGCCGTCTCCTTGATGACAACTTCCGCAGCATCGGTCGAGAACCGGCTGGACAAATCGCTCAAAACCAACACTTTCCGTTCCCCAACTCGGCGGCGACAGCGGTGTTGCTGGTCGCCGCATCGCTTGAGGAGTCGTACTCGGCGCAACAATGGAATGCTGTTGTTCGTGGCAACCGACGCAACCACGCTGTTCGCCGGGCATCAAACCGGTAAAACTGCGCATCGTATGAATCGCCCGATAATCCTCGTCCAACAACTGAAAATAGAGCGAAACGCCGGACGGCGCATCAAAATGAACGCTTCCGTCTTCCTCAATCGGAACGACTGAAAGGACTCGCTTGACTCCTTCTTCCTGCACGATAGAAACTGCCGGTCCCGAATTGCGAAAAGTCTTTGTCCACGTCGAATACGTTTTGTAGTCCAACTGGAAGACTCGCAAGTGCTTCGCGCTGCCACGTTCGATTCCCGTTGTTCCCTGATAAACGTCGGTGTTGTAAAACACGCCTCCTTGTTGATCAGTCCGATCCGACCCGATGGGGGACCAAGCAACACGGTCAATCTGTCGAGGCGGAACGGGACGTGGTCTGATCGGCATCGCGTGGAGGACGTTGTGAACTCCCTCATAAATTAAATCTCGATTTCCGTCCGTGTCCATAAGATAAAGGCGAAATTTTCCATCGTCTCGCCTGCCGGAAACGAGAAAATCCTTTTCCGAAAGCGGATAGGGACTCGAATAGCCGGTAAAGTTTCCCGAAGCATGATAGTGAGGTGATTCGATGGGATCAACAGGCGGCGAACTACATTCGGGCCACCGAAGGTCGGCGGTTACTTTGGTCAGACCGAGAGGGAAATTCGCCCCCTGTCTCGGATCAATAATACCGATACTGCCCGACCACCAATCGTGATGCCCCACCGCACAGAACATAACCCGGTCGCTACCCGGAATGGGACGCGGTTGGGAAGGATGATCGGGCCACACCGATTGATTGCCCCAAAAGGTCGAAGTGTTCGTTCCGTCCTGATTCGTCGTCCAAAGACTTTGAACTCTCCAGAGCGGCTTGTCGGAATACTCCCAGCGAGAGTAGACGATGCGTCCATCGTGAAGGAGTGCCGGGACGTAGTCCGGCTCTCCATTGTAACTGATAAGATAGACGTTGCTCCCGTCGGCATCACATCGGGCAAGAATGTATGAGTAAATAAATGGTCCACAACGGACGTAGGAATTCCCCCGCGTCGTCGTGAAAATGATCTTGCCGTCGGGAAGATAGATAGGGTCAATGTCGTCGTAATCGCTTTGCGTCAACCGTCGCCATCCGGAGCCGTCAAGGTTGATTTCGTACAGCGAAAAACTTTTTTCATTGTACGGTTTGTAACAAAAAAGCACTCTTTGGGCATCGAAGGACAAATCGGGTTGCCAAAAACTGCCCGGCGTGTCCGCAGGGGCAAGCAGGCGAAGCGTTCCGGCAGGGGAAAGACCGTCGAGAACCAACAGTCGTCCACCCGGAGTGGCACAGTGTCCCATGCGATGGATCGATTGATGATCGTTCTCGCCGACCGCTTCCGGTTTAGGAATGTCGATAAATAAGAGTTGCGAAAAATCGATCACTGGATTTTGGAACATGACGTTTCGCTTGAGTTCCCTCACGGCAAAATAAATCTCCCGATGCGAAGCCGACGATTGAGCATAATACTGGGCATAACCCACGGGTCCCAAGGCAACGTTCTGCCACGGTCCTCTGCCAAGCGGGGCTACCAATGCCGCGTTCGACCAATGGGAATCGTCGTAATCAACTTGATTCCAACCTTCCGAAACGTCGTACCGGCTTTTCCACGAATCATCGGAAAAGAATCGCAGTGAATCGGAATAGTCGATTTGCACATCGACCAACAAACCCGCCGGATTGGGAAATGTTTCAGGATTACGATTTTCGGCACGGACGGCAATACAATTTTTACCAGGTCGCAAAAAAGGTTGAATATCGACGCTTTTGATGACCCTCCACGTATCACAGTTTCCGACTTCTTTGCCGTTCACGAAAACGACGGCGTAATCGTCGGCGGCAAACGAAAGGGTGGCGAACTCCACGTCGACGTTTTCGGGAAGCGTGAACGTTTTGCGGAACCATGCTGGTCCGATGGGTGCATTGATCGACGAATCACCACCAGCAAGCCAAATCCAGTACGGAACGACTGGGGTTTCAGAAGGACCTGGTTGCTCCTGTCTCGCCTGATGATTCATACGCTGCAATTCGGCTTCCAATGTGTCGAGTTGCTTTTGCTCTTGTCCAACATCGAGGAAAGGATAGTCGGTTTCCAATCGTTCGATGAGCGAGCGGGTCCATTCGATTTCCTTTTGGGTTCGTGCGAGGAGCGGTTCTCCCATCGCTTGGAACAGCCAGTCCTGTTCTTGGAGACGACGTGCCCGTTCTTCTGAAAGCGTCTCGGTTTCCGGTGTCTGCGGATGAGTGTACTGCTCAGGAAGGTAATAATGCTGCGCTGAAGCAATGACAGAACAGCACAAGAAAAGAACGGGGAGTAAGATGACATTCGATTTCATCGTTTTCATGGGACTAAATGGATCGACGACGCACACAGAACAGCCGATGGAGTTTACCACATTTTGGGGCTGGATGCAATCGGTGACTTGCGGAAACCAAGATATGCCGATGTGTGGGTTCCTACGTTCCAAACCGAATCGCCAGATAACTATCATAACGGCGCATATCGAGCCGACCTTCACCAACTGCTACCTTGACAGCACAGTCTTCTTCGTGGGAATGGGTACAGTCAGGAAAATGGCACCGGTTCTCATAAGGACGCAAGTCACGAAAGAGACCGAAGACCTCTTCGGGAATGATGTCCCAAAGCATAAACTGCCGGAGCCCCGGCGTGTCCACCACGTATCCGCCGCATGACAGTTGGATCAACTCCGCCGTTGTCGTCGTGTGCTTTCCCTTTTGAGCGTATCCAATTTCTGCAACCCGAAGTTGAATCTTTGGATCAATCGCATTGAGAAGCGACGATTTGCCGACTCCGCTTTGACCGGCAACGACACTCGACTGATTCGTCAACAACCGCCGCAAGTGTTCGATACCGAAGCCGGTTTCGACGCTCAACAACAGCACCTTGTATCCCATCCGGGCATAGACCCCGACGAGCGGTTGTAATTCGGCAGGATTTACGAGGTCAATTTTATTGATGCAAACAACCGGCTTCACGCCGGACTGCTCCGCCGTGAGAATCATGCGGTCAATCAAGTTCGGTTTCAGTACCGGTTGATCCGCACTTGCAACGATGAGCACTTGATCGACATTGGCAACGATGACGTGCTTTCGCTGTTTACTTGTTCGGGCAATCGTGCTGTGCCTCGGTTCGACACGTTCAATCATTGCGTCGTCTTCGTTATTCGGAGCAGGACGAATCAGCACCCGGTCGCCTGCCACAACGGGTTGCCGCTGGTCAGTCGAAAGCGTTTTCAGAATACGACGTGTGACACATTGAAACTGCCGACCGCCTTCCGTTTGCACGACACTACTTGCCCCGTGAACCCGCAATACTCGACCGGCGAGGAGGCGTTCGGTATCGACATCGGGCAACACATCGAAGCCGACGTTGTCCGCATCGTCTTTGACGATTTCCCCGACGACGGTTCGCTTTCGGGAGAGTTCACTCTTTCCGCCAACGCGTTCGACGGCGACTTCCGACTCATCTTCAAAGCCATGTTCTTCAAATTTTCGCGTCCAATCGCCGGTGCGGGTCCGCTCTTGGCGGTTCTTACGGAAATCGACGCGGACTTTTTTGGGACTCATCGTTGGGCAAATACGGCGAGAGAGTTCCTCCATTATACTGCAAACGGGAGCACTATAAACGGGAGCATTGTCTAAAAAGGGGATATTTATTTCAGGGCGATTGCAAGTTTCAAAATAGGTAGGTTGCCGACCGCCGGGCGGCAACGTCGGCGATAGCCGACTGACACCACGGAGACGCGTCCGGTAGTCCCTGTGCGGAGTACCGCACCAGTCACCCGGCGGTCGACTGACTACCTTACATACCCCCAAAGTGAAACTTGCAATCGCCCTGATATTTATTTTGAACTTTCGTCCATGAAAAATGAACCTTTGCTAACCCGAGGAACTACGAAAGAGCCGCAAGTGGAGCGGTACTCCGCTACACTTCCGGCTCTTTGGGAACATTGCTCTTAATGTCCATGAACTCCAAAACGTTCTTGCGGATGAGCCAATAGATGGCAATGGTGAAAAGACACCACAGACCACCAAAAATAGAGCCGACATTTTTTCAACATTCGTCATTACA
>Ga0123353_10018064_pt1 | contig 10407 bp, 7 predicted proteins | sample TergutLab28metaG_3_FD_92763 | JGI IMG/M metagenome (GOLD analysis project Ga0123353, IMG submission 92763) | Labiotermes labralis P3 segment gut microbial communities from Petit-Saut dam, French Guiana - Lab288 P3 | ecosystem: Host-associated > Arthropoda: Insects > Digestive system > Gut ...
CTATACCTTTCCTAATGTAGTCCCACTACAACGCGGTCTATACCTTTCCTAATGTAGTCCCACTACAACGTGGTCTATACCTTTCCTAATGTAGTCCCACTACAACGCGGTCTATACCATTCCTAATGTAGTCCCACTACAACGCCGTCTATACCTTTCCTAATGTAGTCCCACTACAACGCCGTCTATACCTTTCCTAATTTAGTCCCACTACAACGCCGTCTATACCTTTCCTAATGTATCCTTGCCATTTCAACGTTTAGAGAACCATCTTTAAAATATGAGACCGTAAGGAATTGAAATGTCGAACGAATAACATTACTGCGAAACTGCCTGATGTATGCAGGATTTAAGATGCCTTCAAATGCTCAAATAAAACCGATATAAGCTTATTAAAGCCTGTCTCAATCGAGGTATACAAATAAACATACATATATACTTACATACATAATGAGTAACTTCACGGTCTATACCCCTCAACAAATATTATTCCGTTGATCAACTCAGGAGGAATGAGATGTGTGGTTCGTGTGGGGGAGAGGAGAGATGCGTGCAGGGTTTTGGTGGGGAAACCAGAGGGAAAGAGACCGCATTGAAGACCTAGACGTAGATGGGAGATATTATTAGAATGGATCATAAAGAAGTGGGGTAGAGCGATGTGGATTCGTCTCCCTTATGATAGGGACAATTGGTGGATCCTTGTGAACACGGTAAGGAACTTACGGGTTCCGATAAAAATGTGGGGAATGTGATATGTAGCCAGGGATGTGCACATGTTGGCTTCTGCAGAAGAACTGTGACACTTTATTGCGTCTGAAATATAAAACGAAGCTCCATGCCCGTAGGTCTCTTATGAAGTGTGAGGGAATTCAATGGAATTCGAATTTTTAAATCTTCGTCATCGTTTCGTAATTACAGTATAAAAGCGCATACTGATCTTGATAGAAGTCATCGCGATGTGTTTAATAGATGTAAAGGTAAAGGTAAAGCAGTCCCATTACAGGCCTCGACAGACCCAGAGGGTTGCAGGAAGTTAAGGCTCCTAAATTTCGTGACAACGGTACAGGATGGTGGTGGGTTGTCAGCCTTACGCACCGGCCGCCTTTACCCCCGGGAAACATTTCTGGTCATCATTTCTGTTAGAGACTGAGTCGACCCCAAGGCCATAGTGCGATCGGAGGGATTTTATGTCAATGAAAAATCGAATGACACCAACTGGGATAGAACCAGCGACCTTCCGATTTGTAGCACAGCACCTTAACTACTGTGCTACCGCGGTCCCCTTAATACGTTTAATAGGAATACTTAAAATAATGAAATAAATTCGTCAAACTCACGAAATTTTATTATGAGTATTTGGCTACATGTTTCGACCCTACAGGGCCTTCATTATGAACCAGTTCACTAAAAATCTGCGTAAATTCTTGGGATCCCAATCAATACACAAATACGAACCTATTCCGTGTTTATAAACATTGATTGGGATCCCAAGAATATTCGCAGCTTTTTAATGAAATCGTTCATAATGAAGGTCTGATGATGACCCAGTAGGGTCGAAACATGTAGCCAAATCCTCATAATAAAAACTGGTGTGTTTGACGGTGAATTTGTTTCATTATTTTAAGCATACTATTCTGCGTACATTTCCTTTTGTCTCCTTATATGGAAAATAAAATGTATCTCCCACGTAAGTCTCACAGAATAAGAGACAAATTCTGGCCTCACATGATCCTTATTCCACTGTTGCGTGATTGTTTGCAGTAGGCTGTGTATGTCACCTCGGAAAAATATAGACAAGAACCGGAGAGAGATAGATGGAGAAAAAGACCACGGTCTAACCGCGCCCCTTCCTTAATGCCATAGTGTACGTTGCAGAAATTATACCGAGGGGAAAAATATAGAAAGAAAGAAACAAAAAAAAAATCTTGTGGTATAACCAAGAATGAATTGAGTAGTACATAAAATTCTCTCTCCGCGGGTATTATTACTAACAATATATATGTAGGTGTGCATTCTACGTTAAGAGGATCCATTATGTTTCGTGTTAGATTCCTGAGTAAGTATTGTCCGTATATTTTCTAGACATTATCTAGAATTTCAAGACAACCATTCCCAGTAAAAATTATGATAGACCAAAAAACAACTAGAGAATGTGGAATCTTTTTAAATGTTTGGTTAGCATTTTAACAAATGATAGAAGATGTACTTGTGAAATTAAAAGTAGGATTGCTATGGCTAAAGTTGAATTCAACAAGAAGAGGGCTCTTTTCACTAGCACATTGGACTTGGAGTTGAGGAAGAAGCTAGTGAAGTGCTACATTTGGAGCATAGCTTTATATGGTGAAGAAACTGGGATACTTCGGGCAGTAGATCAGAAAAAAATGTGGAAAGTTTTGAAATGTTGTGCTGGAAAAGGATGGAAAAGATGATTTGGATCGATCATGTGAGAAATGAAGAAGTATTACTTAGAGTCAAGCAGCAGAGTAATATCCTACATGAAATAAGTAAACGGAAGGCCAACTGGATTGGTCACATTTTGTGTAGAAACTGCCTTCTGCAACGGGTTATTGAAGGAAAGATAAAAGGGGGAATACAAGTGACAGGAAGCCGAGGAAGAAGACGTAGGAAACTACTGGATGACCTTAAGGAAAGGAGAGGATACTCTCATTTGAAGGAGGAAGCTCTAGATCGCACTATGTGGACAGCTCGCTTTGGAAGTGGCTTTGGACCTGTCGTAAGACAGACCATTAAATGGCATGAATCTAGACAAGAATTTGCCAGTGACACTTTGCCTACCACAAATCCAAAACAGACTGTCCAGTTTTCAGACCCCGGGCTCCACGGTGAGAAGCCGGTCTAGATAATAAATGTTTGTCATTTAAAATGTCCATCCCGTTCACCGTACCACTTAAGACAATCGAACCACGTTTTCGGGCCTCGTGTGAGGGAGGCTTCAGGGCTGATGTATTGAAAGTTTACCGGGTAATAATGTACAGCACTCCGCGGTGAATTTACCAGGTAATAATGTACAGCACTCCGCGATGAATTTACCAGGTAATAATGTACAACACTCCGCGATGAATTTACCAGGTAATAATGTACAGCACTCCGCGATGAATTTACCAGGTAATAATGTACAACACTCCGCGATTAATTTACCGGGTAATAATGTACAGCACTCCGCGATGAATTTACCAGGTAATAATGTACAGCACTCCGCGATTAATTTACCAGGTAATAATGTACAGCACTCCGCGATTAATTTACCAGGTAATAATGTACAGCACTTCGCGATGAATTTACCAGGTAATAATGTACAGCACTCCGCGATGAATTTACCAGGTAGTAATGTACAGCACTCCACGATGAATTTACCAGGTAATAATGTACAACACTCCGCGATGAATTTACCAGGTAATAATGTACAGCACTCCGCGATGAATTTACCGGGCAATATTGTACAGCACTCCGCGATGAATTTACCAGGTAATAATGTACAGCACTCCGCGATGAATTTACCAGGTAATAATGTACAGCACTCCGCGGTGAATTTAGAAAGGATTTTCTATTGTTGCGAACATGTGTACTGTTAGACTATAGTGGCTGTAATATGCTTATACTGGCACATGATTTTGACAGATTGTCACACGTACTGTACCTTGTATTTGATAAAGAAATGTCATGCGGCAATGACAAATCGATGAATAAAGGAGTGAGACTGAAAAAACAAACAAACGTTATGAAAGGTACGCATGAATCACATCAGAAGTTGCGACGTATGTAGAGCGTAATGGAGCTTAATTGACACTGACTGGAGATTTAAAATTTTTAAAATTGTTTTATTTATCTGTGATTACTGATAGTACATACTCATACACTTGCTAACGTTATACACATATATAAAGAACCAACTGACTCTATTATGCAGGGTGATCGTTGAGGAGTTTTTACTCGCCTGATCAAGAAATTCCTGTTTACAACACTCCAACGCTGATCAATTCAAATAAGTACAAACATAAATTATGGTATGCGAGTAATAAGGATAATTATGTTATTTTATTATTCGAATTTTTGTTTAATATTTCGACAGTCGGGCATAACCCGTGCAACTGAAAGCGCCTGAATCCAGATAATCTTCACTGCCATAACAACAGATTAAGAAATTCCGCACATAGTAACTGTTCTGGCGCTTTCTCTCGGTCATTGTCCTTTATGTTTCAAATTCCTTACTTACTTACTTCCAAGAGAAAATAGGTAAGGTAAAGTGCATCCTTGTACAGGCACTGAGGCTCTGTACAGGCTGTACGGCTCATAGGGAGAGAGACCACGGCACTAGACGGGGGTGAGGGGTCAGCGTCACGCCCCGGCCGCTCTTTACCCCCGGAAAAGACCCTTACCCATTTTACAGGAGGCTGGGTGGGTCCCAGGGCCGTTCTGGACAGGTTCGGAAAATCTCGCCCCTACCGGGATTCGATCCCCGGACCGTCCAACCCGTAGCCAGTTGCTGTATCGACTGAGCTACCGGGCCCACTTCAAGAGAAAAGATTGTTGTGAATTTATGAGGTTTCTACGTATCTTTGGGACGGATGGACAACCGACTTTGATCATGCGCTACTGTTTGGCTCAGATCGTCAAATATCTTCGACCTTACGCTTGTAATCTCACAGAAAGCACGGTTTTGTTACAGCCACGAAGACATTTGCTCCGAGATAGAAATGTTCGTAGCTCTTCGTACATGAAATGTCTGGTGTTTTTGTCCGATTATAAACAAAATCGGAATTTTTGGACTGTTTTAGTGAAAATCCGAAACTTCGAATTCCATGGGAACGCTTGCAGCGGAAGAACTGCTCTTGAAAGCACACAGACAGAGGGATGGACGGACGGACGTACATAACGAAGCTTTTCGTAAAATTTATGCAAATGTCGCATGAAAATCTTTTCTTTCGATTTTACACTGGACACGTGTAATTTAGCTCACGTGTACAGAACTTTAATCTATAATCGTGTTTTTGGATTAACCCTTATCCTGCTAACGTGGAGAATATGGTAAGCTCTTAATAATGTCAGCAGATGGCAGATGGGCGTTTAGAGGGTTAACCGAATTACGATAACACAGCATGATGTATTTTCCGCAGTTTAGAGGGTTAACCGAATTACGATAACACAGCATGATGTATTTTCCGCAGTTTAGAGGGTTAACCGAATTACGATAACACAACAGGATGCATTTTCCGCAGTTTAGAGGGTTAACCGAATTACGATAACACAGCAGGATATATTTTCCGCAGTTTTTCGCATTTTGTAAACCTCCCCTTGACTACCGTGATCTGTACGAACGGTGCTATTCAACAATTCTGCGTGCATTTTCTGTTTCCCCACATGTGACCAATGTGTGATCCATATATCATATAGCGTTTAAACATCCTGACAATACAACAACAACAAAGAAGTGTGTTTATTTAACGATGCTGGCAGGTGATACGTTTACATGGCATCGGTGGTAGAAGAGTGAATGAATATTGAGCAATGGTGGAATGATACAGAGAAGGGAAAAGTAATCGAAGAATTCGGATAAAAACCTGTACCAGTGCCACTTTGTCCAACTGTAGTTACGTAACATTCTGCATTGTCGTCTCATTTTGTCTTTTTTTCACAAAAATATCCTTTCCAGCACTTTGTTCAAAGCAACGCGAGATTTGGGTTCATCACTGCGGTGTTCATGAAGACTATCTTTTCCGGGATGTGACGTCAAATAGCCTGTTAAATGGATTAAAATGTTTCGGAAGGAAGTACTGCCTCTATCTTCATGATTCTACCCACAGGACAGTAATTTTAATTTTCAAGTACTCTTTCCCCACAGAACAGGTATCCAAATTTCATGGAAGCTTCAAACATAAACCCTGAACTATTCATGCCGCAAAGTGTATGATCCAACGCGAACTATACGCTTATTTATGTACATTCACTTGAAGAACAGGTATAACCTAAGGTGTGGAACTATTTCGACGTTCATGTGACCGTGCATCGTGATATATTCTTATAATAAAACCGACGAGAAACACTAATTTATCAAATTTGTTTTTGGAACAGGACTGTACATGTTTCGGACAGTATCTCTGTCCATCATCACGAGTCTAGCACTGTACACACAGCAATACATACAGGTTATGCTGACTGCTTGCCAGCAAGCAGTCAGCATGTGTGTACAGTGCTAGACTGCTAATGATGGACAGAGTTACTGTCCGAAACATGTAGAGTCATATTCCAAAAACAAATTTGAGAAATTAGTGCTTCTCATCGGTTTTATTATAAGATAGTGTGTAACCATTATCATATATGCTACATAAGTGTACGTTGCAACCGAACTTCTTTGAAATTTGGCCTTTTTTTGGGGGGGCACAACAGTTCAGCCACCACCTTCCATGTACAACATATGTACGTTACAGCGCCTTCTGTAAGGGGTGGGGTGGAGGGGGGTCTGCGTGTGACGTTTTGAACACTGAATTTCCTTCAAATTGCGTATGAAAATTAAGTTCTTTGCTCACAGAAAAGAAATTCCTTCGCCAGTTTGAAACCATTCGGTCTTTGTTCTTTAGGAAAATTGTCCGTGGTTGTTGTGACTATCTCAGGAAACACACTGTGGTGGCAGTAGGACTTTAAAACGTTAAATCTGATAAAGCTCACCCTATAACAGGCCACGAAGACCCAGAGGAGGAGTAGAGGTATAGATCTACTCTTTCTTCAACCTCTGCGCTAGATGGGGTGTGGCTGCTTAACTCCACGCCCCAGCTGCTTTACCCCCGTGGAAGACAGTCTACACCGATTGTACAAGAGTCTGGGTGGGCAGCAGAGCCGGTCTGGACGGGTGCGGAAAATCTCGCCTCCCCTGGGATTCGAACCCCGACCCGTCCAACTCGTGGAGAGTCGCTATACCCACTGAGCTATTCCGGCCCACGGTACATCTGATAACATTCCTTTAATTATATGCGTTAAAATACAGAGAATTTTAATTCTGAATGTTGTTTTCCATGGATGCGAGACTTTCCCTGACATTGAGGTAAGAACAGGGGTTGAGAGTGTTCGAGAGGAGGGTTCCGGGGAAGACAGTTAGGCCTAAGACGGAACAAGTGAAAGGCGGATAGAGAAAGTTACATAAAGAGAAGCTTCATTATTTGGACTCTTTACCATATATTTTTAGGGTGATCTGATCAAAGACTTCTAGGTGGGCATGTGTGTATGGAAGAAGAAAAATGCTTACAAAGTTTCGGTGGGGGACACCTGAAAGAAAAATACCACTTGGAAAAGCTGTACATACATGGAAAATAATATTAAAGAGTTTCTTAAGGAACTGGGTTTGGAGGTTGTGGACTAGATTGATCTGGCTGAAGATGGGTGTCAGTGGCCGGCTGTTGTGATCACGTTAGTGAACATTCCGGTTTCCATATAAATGCAGGAATATGTTAGCTTCTCAGGAAGTAGCTACCTTCGTCGAATTAGCTAATTAGTCAGCTGGTTGCTTGGTTACAGTACGTAACTTCCGCTGTGCTTTCAACGATTGACATCAACGACAACAGGCTCTAAGTGAGCTAACATTAGACCGTTCTGTTACGTCTTTTCTCTCACATGATCATTTGTATAGGTACACATATCATTCTTTGTTGAAATACAGTGTAGAGCAGAAGTCATTTGAATCTAACGTCAATGTGTTTAACATCGAATATCAGGTGAATCTTGCTCCACCCGGTATAACGTTATGATGTGAGGAGTCGCAAACAGACGCTGCAGTTGCTGCACCATTTATCGGTCACAGGAGAGCAGACGCTTCTCGAACCACAGATTTATATCTGTGTTGTGATTTCCTTCTACGTCAGAGTGCTATCAACAGGAACATAGGCTGCCAGCTCCTGCCAAGTCCTTTGTGCATACGGAGAACTTTGCGACTTATCTGTGACGATTGTCTTTAGATAGAAATCTGTTGGTCGATAAAATGTGCGCGTCTAGTCTAATATTGGGTGTAAAAATGAGGAAGAAACATTGTTTGGTGAGACGTAAAGGAGACAAATTGCGATTATTCTGTGTGTTACAGAACTGGAACTCATCTATCTATCTATCTATCTATCTATCTATCTATAGCTATCTATCTATCTATCTCTCTATCTATCTATCTACCTATCTCTGGACATATGATTTTTATTTTCAAAAACCCGCTGTAACAAATACTGACCTGCTGTGATGCACGCTTCAAAGCTTAAAGCAGATTCTGAAACGAAACGCTTCCTTCTCTGTTGTGAAACTCCGTGTTTATTAAGTGTGAGTCAGAAGTGACGAGTGTAGCGTGTTGGTGGTTTGCTGCGTCTTTCAGCAGTGGCGTACCGAGGAATTTTGTTCGGGGGAGGGGGTTCAACAAATTCAGTTCAGGACAGAGGACAGAGAGAACAGGGATCTGGGGGCGGTAGCCGGTAGCCCCCTAGTCAGGGGTTCTGGAGGCAGCTGTAATTTGGTACAAGAAATTTCATTTCATGTAGTAAAATTTCTTAATTTTTGGTACTTTATATAAGACTATTTATGATGACAACCAATTTATTTGTCATTGCTAATGTGAAACAATTGCGAACCGGCGGTAGTTTTAGAATTTTACTGCCTTTTTTCCGAACATCTTGGGGTGTTGACGTTCTAAAGTCAGCAATTTTTTAACAGTTTTCACAATCGGGTTGAATTTGTCACGATTTTGGATGGCCTTCGGATTTTCGGGGGGGGGTTTAACCCCCCCCCCCTCGGTACGCCACTGTCTTTCAGGAAGTATCTGGTACCGTCGGCAGTACGGCTGTATTTATTTCTGAGCCTGTTGCTGTATAGCTAATTCCACGGAGCACAGTCCTTAGAAGCTAACAGTTCCTCAGCTAGTCAAGGAACTCGCCACTCTTTATGGAACCCGAAGGTTCATTGCCGCTTTCACAACAGTCCGTCACTCGTCCGTGTCCTGAGCCAGATCAATCCAGTACACGCCCCCTATTCTATTTCTTGAAGATCAATATTGATATTCTCCGCCCATCTAAACCTAGTTCTACCAAGTGGCCTCTTTATCTCACGCCTCCCCAACAAAACCCTACACGCATCTCTACTCAATACGTCCCAACTGCCTCGCCCATCTCATACTTGTTGTCTGAATCACCCGAGTAGAATTTGGTAAGGAGCACACACCAAGTTATAATGTACGTGTATTGATTGTCACGGTACAGTGGTTAGCACTGTCGTTTCATATCGAGAGGTCCTGTATTCGGATCTTGACGCGGAGCTGGGCTATCGAGATTTATCACCTGCATGGTTTTCCTCAGTCTCCAGGAGGTGGGATGTGAGTGTATGGACTGGATTGGGCTGGCCCAGGATAGAGACAGCTGGCGGACGCTTGTGAGTGCGGTAATGAACCTTCGGGTTCCGTGAAATGCGAGGAATTTCTGGACTAGCTGCAAATAAGTTTGCTTCTCAACAAGGACTCTGCACCATGGAGTGAGTGACTAAGTATGGTTTTCCTCAGCTCCTCCCCATACAAATTCCGAGATTTTACCTCGAATTAAGAAACGACCTCAACCTTCCATATCCTTGCCATTTAATTATTGATTAGACTTTTAAAACTTTTAATGGTAACTATATATACCATTTTCTGTCGCATTTAGGAACACAGCACTATATCGATACAACATAATTATGTTTATCACAAACCCTTTAAATAGCGCAGATTATTAACTGGTTTTATGTGAAATTGAGACGAATTTTGTCCCATGTGAGGTACGAACTGAATTCTTATAAATGATGCACATAAATGTGAGTCTTCAAATATAGTCGAATCTATCATTTTCTTAAACATTTTGTAATTTAAAGTCAGTTAACTTTGGGGGTATTTTTCATAGTGCAGCCTCGCGCGTCTTCATGCCAAGGACTCTGCTCTCTCGCCCTTTCTTTCAAATGACATTATTTCTGTCACATTATGGACACGCGTGTCCTCATTAGCGTGTGCTGAGATAAGCAGAGAAGCAGGTAGAGTGGGCCTGATAATAAACCCCGACAAGATCAAATATGTGAGATTTTCAGCGTCCCCATCCCGAAGATCAGTGAAAGGGGCAACCATAAATGGTGTAACTTATGAAGGAGTAGCCGAGTTCATATACTGGGGTACGCAAATCAGTAATGATAATAGCGTGGAAAAAGAAATACAAAGACGTATTTTGGTCGGCAGTAGAACTAATTTTGCTGCTATAAGTCTCTTCAGGAGTCAACTTTTATCCAGAGCTTCTAAAATTGTATTATATAAGGCACTAATAAGACCGGTAGTTTAGTGTGGAACGGAAGGATGGGCGTTGACGAAGAAAGAAGAACAAGCTCTTCTAATTTTTGAAAGGAAAATATTTA
>Ga0123353_10018066_pt1 | contig 10406 bp, 6 predicted proteins | sample TergutLab28metaG_3_FD_92763 | JGI IMG/M metagenome (GOLD analysis project Ga0123353, IMG submission 92763) | Labiotermes labralis P3 segment gut microbial communities from Petit-Saut dam, French Guiana - Lab288 P3 | ecosystem: Host-associated > Arthropoda: Insects > Digestive system > Gut ...
AAAAAAAAAAATAAAAAAAAGAAAAGAATGTTTTGGTGACATCGCACAAACAAATAAAAAAAAAAAAATGTTTTGGGGGGGGGGGGGGGGTGCTACAGCCCCACTCAAGCACAGGTCATTTCATTGTTGAGGTTTCAAGATCACACACAGTCTTATACATCACTGTCAGTAGGACTCCTCTGGAGGAGGGATCTGCCCATCGCAGAGACCTCTACCTAACAACACACATCACTCACACGAGATCGACATCCGTGCCCCTGGTGGGATTCACACACGGTATGCCAGCAAGTGAGCAGTTGCAGAACTATATTTGAAGACCAAGATCACAGAACTGAAAAAGGAAGTGGACAACATGCTGCAAGATTTGGACATACCATTACCTACTGTCAGAATTCTTGCACGTAGAGCAACTTGTCAGTTGTATGTAAGATAATTTTATCTTTAAAGCAAAAAATTATAATCTCTTTATTCCTTAATCAGCTGCCATCTATTGTACCTAAAGCTGAATCGTTAGCAGTATCCCATATGACGGTCACACCTGGTACAAACTGAGAGAATTCGGTGGGAAAAAGGTAAATATACACTTGAAATGAAACATATCCCTAGTAAGAAAAATTTGTCACTGACAATTTTCACAGTAGCTGCACAAGTTGCATCAAGAAGAAAAGTACTGCAATATACAGTTTATTCTTTCTAGTATAGGGACAAGGCTGCTTATTCATGGCTGTACTGGTTAATAGAAAACTCTGTTCCCAAATAAGGCATAAGAAATTGAAAAGTAAGGTTTCACATGAAAACCGAGTGTTCCCTCCTTGTCACTCTCAATTCCTCTGATGTCTTCCACCTCTTACAACCATCCTCTCTCACGGAGACCATATATGAAAAGTTCACTCGTAAATCAACCCAACTTGGGAACCACTATATGGTACATGCTCATTACTTATAATAAAAATTAAATTTTCAATTCAATCATCCAGATAAAGTTAACTGACATAAACATCAGTGATTATAAATATATACATTTATTATGAATTAATATTAAACTGATGTATTTTAGTATTTATAGCTGATAGCCAGAAGTGAAATCCTAAGACTGTGAACATTTCTAGTACCAAAACTGTAAACATGCAGAAACAAAATTCTCGTCTTTGCAGCAGATCAGTTACACTCTGCACAATTCAATAAGAACCTTCAAATGGTAAAGGCAGGTCTTCTGTGCTTACTCTACTAAAAGTGTCATGATGGAGTGTAAATTGGTCGTTCAAAGCACCATACATACAATATACATGGGTAGGTTATTTAAAACCATCAAATGACATGCATGTAAGGTCACAATCAAACTATATCCAGAGAAACTGGAAGACCTGGACTAATACTAACATGTAAAGCTGCAAGTAATGGTCTAATGAAACAACATAAAACACTATCAAGATAGTATTTCATTAGTCATCCACTTTTTGGAAACATCCACATTTTCTCAGGTGATACTATACAGTAACTGAATACTCTGCAACATGCCGAAACCGAGTATAACGACTTTACAGATCTAACTTCCTCAGATGGCACATACCTGAAGAAAATTTTGGCAATTATGATACCCAACATTTGGGCTAGATGGCGTCAACTGACACATCTGTGAAATATGTTTCAGTTTTGTAATAAAATTAATAAAATGTACACATAAGAATACTGCATCTGTGAACTTACATCTAATAACATTTAGGTCTCATGTTACAAACCTGCTACAAACATGAACAAGCCCCCAACTGACCAATTCACTCAACTCTGAAAATATTTCAGAAGCAATACTGGATTTACAAATATTTAGGATGTTTCTGTTTGTGTGTGTGTTAATGTATATATATCGACATACACAGTTGTACACCTACTATCTTTACACATTTAATGTAGAATAAAATTACATGAACAAGATACAAATACATAATCTGCACCCTCTATCAGAGGAAATCTTGAAGCCTAATTCTAGTGAATCTTCTAACTTCCATGCTCCACTTACTGGACGGTAAAAATTTATTGAAACTCATTTTCTCAGACAAAGAAATGTTCCACGCATAAGTTTTAAGGATCTGGAGATCACAGAGCATCCATGCTGTAGACGAACAATTTAAACAGCCGAAAATGGAATGCCTGATGTGGCTGCTACATGCTCATACAATCAACCATTCCTTCACAGCTAAGAGGACAGTGACGTCCACCACTTACGAATACTCTTGGATCCTACATCTGTCCAGTAAGAAAAACAACACAATGAAACTCCAGTGGCCAACCACATCTTGTTCTACCATATCTGGTCACTGGTAATCTTCTATATGCTGAATGTAGCCATAAGGCATCAGAACTCTTGGGACCCCCCTCAGTGACAGATCTGGTTGCTAATTAGTAAAGATATGACACAATAAAATGATGCAGGAGAATATGAAGATGATGCTTAGAATGTGCCAGTAGCCATGATAGAGATGTGCTCTGCATCACAGGTGACTGACTCCATCACCAAACTACCATGGGTTGAATGATTCAGAATTAATTAGTTTGTTTTCTCACATTCATTGTGACAATGTGAACTGCCAGTTAGTATTTATTCATGCTGGCTTTGTTTACTGAAACATATTCTCCCTCATAACTCACTTGTGCCCATGCACATACAAGCTGGTCCAGTTTTTGTATCTTATCATTCTACATTTGGATGTTTGACATTATAGTGAGTGAATAAGTAGGATCGAGATACTGTTCACAGAAAGCACATCTACCAAAATGAAGCCTTGCAGTGCTGATATTAAATACGATTGGTTTTAGAAAGTAACTGGTGCATACAGCAGCTAGAAATGATGTGGAAGATAATCAGCATGGGAGTGAAGAAGAATCATCACAGTCTGGGACAAGCATACATGGAGACTCACACAGCAGGCACAGGAACACACAAGCTCCCAGAGTGTCAAAAAATGAAGTCCCTTCTTTCAACCAAGAAAGTAATGCACTCAAGTGTATTGTTTCATTTTACATGGGTTATCCAATTGTTGGTGGGACAAACCTGTATTACCTACAGTACATGGATTCTCGATAAGGGAACATGTTCATCTCCTCCCCATCCTGATGTGATAGTACTTGTCACATTCCTGTTCTTGGTTGTAACTCTATAAATGATATGTTAACAATAAACAGACAATATGCGGGACCAGGACTCTACATTTGAACAGCTCTACCCAACAACTGAGTTAATATGATTAAACATGGCCAACACATTCTTCTTACACACAACACAACTAATGTAAAGAATGGAAGACTCTGCAAGCTGAGAATACTGACATGTTTAATGATTTATCTGATAAATTTTAAAACCCCTTAGAACATTTAGCATAGGGTAAAGTTGCTGTGAAATTTAAAGGGGGCTGGGGTAATTTTCAAGACATATACAAATAAAAAGCACAAATTATTTAGCATTAAAGTTTACAAACTTGGCAAAACCAAAGACTGTCTGTCATGAGGGTTTATCTATGCCAAGACACATGGTGATAGGCATCTTACCAGAACAGAAGAAGGGGTTGGACATATGGAAAAATTTTGCCCTTTTCCTGTTTCATTTGATGATTTGGCCCCCCCCCCCCCCAAAAAAAAAAGTGTTGTGGCACTGCCCATCAAAACCATTTGAGCATGCCATATGATTTTGAACATTCAACACTAAAATTTTGAAATGCGATAACATACAAGCCAGTATGGGGGGATACTTATGACTGTAATGCTATGGGAGGACAAGAGAGACACATACATACTAAACGCACCATCCGAAGAGGAAGCTTCATGAACCCTACAACACCATCCAGCCAGACATTGCTGGATGCTACATGTGCAGAAGGTATGGTAACAGGTATATCAAACAGCCAAAAGCTATCTGATTAATCACCATACTTTCAAATGGTTGAAGGAGTAGTTCTTCCATCTGATGGACCTGACCATCCTGAACAGTTGCACCCAATGGTGCAAACCAGCACAGACAATACAGGGAAGTTTGGGTGGTCTCATCTTATAAAAAAAAGGCTCGCTTGGCAGCAACAAAAGCAGATATAACACTTCATCAGGAACAAAAGCATACATAACCTTGCAACAATGAATGATGATGAAGATATAAGCATGCAAACTGCAACATGGAAGTGTGTCTCCCTGTTCTGAGGAATGCCACCTGAAATTTTCAGCGTAAACAGTACCATAGCAGAAGAAATGTGAATACTCTCCTGGTGATTTTTAAAACAAACACAAGTAAAGCAATACATTTTACCCATATTGTTCTTTGAAACTGAAGCTTAATTTTGAGTTTCGTATATAGGACACTAGTTTTGTCGAATATGATCTATGTTGTCACGTTAGTCACGAGTCTTTTTTTTTTTTTACTGCATGTCATTCAACAGATCTATGACATAACTGTCATTACAGGCCCATAATTAAATTCCGTCCACACAAATTTTATACAAAGGAATTAAATTCAGCACATAAGGGTTACTATATAAAAAATGAAAACTGTTGTTGCCATTGGAACTGTAGATACATGCACACTGCAGATGGGGTTCACATCAAATATCATTTGGACATCTTACACATGTAACAAATGACATTCATATGTCTTAAAGCTTTTACACAGACGACATACAATAAATTTTCTTCAGCTGATGGCCACATGAGGTGGTTCAACCAGCTGAACCACCAGATGGAGCTGTTAACCTGAAATTTTATTCAATTATATTTTGGGTGCATGAAAGTATTCGTTGAGCATTTTTAAGATCTCAGCTAAACATTTAGTTCATCTCAACAGATGGCACAAACTTGTATATGTATCTCATTTCTGCACTCCTTAGGCTACATTAGAATTGCAAAGATTATTTGTGTACATCCTATACATATATTTATATGTCTAACAAATGGCCTGTATTTTCCTTGGCAAAAACTGAAAAATAACTTATATAAGGATCTCAAGAAATATATCAATCAATGCAAAGATGCCTACATCAACAAAAACTGCCTAAAATCACCAATTGTCATCACACACAATTTACCAGTTTCAGCACATCTATTCATCTTTTAGTGTATCCTTTATGTCTTGCCCTTGAAGGTTTGGTACAAACTTGATGTAGGGCAGATGTTAGAACTCTGTTTCCACATGCCACCCACCTTCACTTTTCTTGTACCATCACATTTTTGGTACCACAACAGTACAATGAAACCCACATTTAAAGTGTGTAGTGAATATGAACATTAAACTCAAGAAGATAATCTTAAACTGAAGTAGCATAACAGTGAGACTAATGAATTAGGACCAATGAAAGGGATCCTTCATGAAGAGAACATGTTACATTACAGAATAAATGTGGGTTCCGTTGTGTTTGGACTACTATGATGGGAAAATGGGTCCGCAAGCCCTGTGGATCATTCACCGAAAGCAAAGCTGAAAGAGGCAACAAAGTGTTAAAGGCATACAACTTGAGAAATTGAAATGATACAAATAAACGGGTTCTGCTTCCTGAAGCTGGAGGCAGTTGGCTATGAGGTCTGTCATATCTTTACCAGCAATCAGCACTGTCAGAATCAATGTTATATACCTGGAAGCACCCAGTGTGCATTACTCCTGAATGATGAAAAGTGTGACACAAGAATGTGGTGGTTGGCAGAATGCAAATGCATCTTAATATGCCCTCCAAACCACAGCGATCGCATGGCATTTCAAAATGTTGTGACTTTAACAAAGGTCAAAGATGGCATTGACTAGCAGGTAGTCACAAATATGGCACATCTGGCACAGATGCTCAACACCTCACTTTTAGTACCAGCAGCTCTTCTTCACATCAGGTAACCTAACCTAATCTGAATTGTTCCAGGAGGGTAAATTATGACTTCACTGCTACAAGACAAAAGAAATTTGTATCCACATAAGGCTGTTACAGATCCGTAAATATGGCTTCAGGGACATCTGCAGAAGTGATGATTGCCTGGTATAGTACTGCTAATACTGCCCATTCACTGTGTTGCCACTTCTAGTGAATCCTGTCCACAGATAACTCAAAAGTGACCCAGAAATCAACTTACCGACCATCAGTAATAGGAACGAGACTATTTTAATTAGGTTTTTACCACCATGATATGTTCTGAGGCAACAAACCAATGCTCAAAAAAGTTTCTACTACACTAAGTACCTGTTTCAAATTTATAAATCATTTCAGTATTACATACACCAGTGTGCACACATTTTACACAAGAATATTAGTCTTAGAATGAATGATACAATAAAATTACATTACTTGAAGTAATTAGAAATGTTTCATTATAAAGGCTGTACATATGAAGTGTCTTTCAAACAAAATGCTAGCTTCCTCTTGGCATGCTATAAATAAGGAGTAGGCCATCTGCAAATGGGAAGTAAATTTGGGAACAATATCAAAATTAGTAACAGGACCATATTGTCTACAAAAATTTCACACTCAAGTAAACACTGCACCAAATTGTTACTGTTTTTCATGATAATGTAAGGATTGTTCTGGGCAGCCCAAATGCAAGAACTTCAATCCTGAAGCTGGTGGAATCATTTTGATTTTGGACAGCCAGTTTTTGCTAAGAGAACAAACGGCATGTTGTATGGTTTATAACACTTGGCTTTGTAGAAAGCAGTTCAAAAATTTGGCAGCAATATCTTCACAAATGTACATAGTATTTGCACAAGCAAATTGTCCCTAATTAAATTAACATTCTACTTAAAAAAAAAACACACTTTATACAAACACAATGTAGGATATGCACTGAATACAAAGTGCTGTTGCATGGGCCAATCTTGTACAAGCAAATAACTTAACAACCATGAACAGAACGCAGCAATATAAGCCACATAAAAACATTACAAACCCTGTCCTCCCGCCACTCTATACATATTATATCATATTTCAGTCTTTCAAAGCCATTATGCTTTAATTCTCAAATCAAGTAGCACACACACAACCAAGCACACAAAATCTTTCACACGTAACTTAAAACAAACACCTGCCATCGATACATTTCAATTTGAGCGATCAATGCCAAGTTAATGGGCAGTCACTAGTTTTCATAAACACCAAATACTTCATCTGTCTTTTGAAAATAAAGATTCATATTACATTTCTTGATGAAAGAAAAATAACCACATGACAATACATGTAAAAATTTGGTTAAGGGAGAAAATGTTTATTCTTTAGAGAAGAGTGTTAACAAGAAGATAAGAATATAGAATCTGGTTGACTGTTTCACCAGGAACCAATAACCAATGCCATGCCCGCTTCATTTTCATATCATAGCACTATATCACACAAATTTCCTTACAGCCAAAAAAGAAACAAACCCAATGCCCCATCAACACAGGCTCTTTAATGCATAGAACTTTTGCTTTACTTTCGCATCTTCATCAACTTCCTTTACTTTCAGCAAGTTATGTGAGGCACAGCATTTAGACTAAGGAGAAAAAATATTTTTCTTGCAGATTTTCCAGTTGCTTGGCTAAATATCTCTGGAACTCCCTTTCCAGTAGCAACAACGTATTTAGGAAAGATCTGAAAAATAAAGTTTCAAAATTAACACATAACAACAACTAAATGTACATACATATGGCCTGATGTTGTTACATATTCTGGCATCTATTATGGCAGTGTTTTTTAAACTGTGTTCTACTGAACCCTGGCGATCAGAAGGCAAGTTCTTATTATGATATAACTGCGGATATAGAAACTGGAAAACCGGTATTTCATTTTTCCTACAAGCTATACAACACATGAAGATATACATTTCTGCTGTTCTACAGCTATACACCACATTATAAGAATGCTTGACACATTCATGGAACAGGGAAATGCCAAGCTTTTTGGTAGCATGTCAAAATGACACAACAAAGCCGATGGCTGCAAGAATGTTGGAATTCCTGCACCATCTGGGTCCCACATGTAGCACTATACAGCTGTACTCGACTTACGGCGTGGGCTCTACACCTAGATTTGAATATAGGTACAATGAGAAGGGCACACTCAGAATGCATTTCTGAGTTTGCTGCAACACATAAGTTGGAAATAGTGCCAAAACTGAGGGACAGCATGATGGAGATAAGAAAGGCACCTGCTGGTGTAACAGCAGCTTAATAAATTTACAAGAAATTGAAACTCTGTGACATATATAATGTGATACAACACAGACAGGGCAAGCACACATATCAGAAGACTATGGGAATGACGTGGCAGTGGAGGGCACATATTCAGTGTCCAAAGAGGACCAATCAAGAAGATGAAAATATGTGTATACTGAAGGTTATACAGGACACACACAAATGGTGGAATATGCAGGAAAGAAACCTTAAGAGTCCCCCTCCTTAACCACACCCTGAGGCCTGTCCTACGTTATTGTATGAAAGTGCAAAATTCAGTTTTCAAGACATATGAAATGTGAAACTTAATTCTGTATTTTACAAATGTTCCAAACAGATCTGTATGTAGAGAATTTTCCTAACCGAAACTGGTATGTGATGAGTGTGTGCTATGATGATGCATGAAGTGCAAGAAAAAAGTTCAACACTGCCATCCTCAAACATATGCAAATGTAAGGACATCCCCACCACTGCCCTCACACACACAATATGGTGTGCATGCATGTTAAACTGTGTGGTGTCCGCAGATGTGGTCTATGTTGGGATTTCTGACCTCTGCCCATCTAGGGAAGGGCACAAAACCTATTTCTGATGTTGCAGAACCAACAACATGAACTCTAATAACCAAATAAACAACAGGGTGATGAACAGCAGAGGAGACCTACACCTTAACACACCACAAACCATCTTGGGGTGTAGGGAAAGTCTGGTATTTTTCATGTTCTCAAACTTTTGTATTTTGCAGGCGTGAAAGTCACAGTCTGTGAGCAAAAAAATCCATAAACAAGTATGACTGGGGATCAAACTGAAAACTCAAAAGTCTAGTGCCTTATCCCAAGAGTGCCAGGTTCCCACATACGATAAGTGTAGTGAGATACGTATGCAGAATGAGGAAGTACGACGCTTTCAAAAAATCAGTGCGCTGGTACAGTAGCATTATAAAAACCAGGGGTCATATTTTGAACTTAATACACTAAGAATGTGGAAGGAATAACTGGGTTACAAAAAAGCAGAAACTGCCAAATTTTTAAACCTATATGAGAAGTGCAGCAAAACAGTCCTTTTTGTGAGTTGTGTGTGCCCAACAAAACTATGTTAAAGTGGAAAAACTTTTCACAGTTTTGTCTATGGCAAGGAGAAAAACTGCATGCATTTTTCACATATCCTGTTCCTGGAAGGTTAAATTACTCTGCATTTTGAAGTGTGAAAATTAGTAGCATAAGTCCCATTACCTACTTAACAAAAAATTAACTTTCACACAATGTCACACTCAACACACAACTTTACAATCTGTAGTAGAATATGAGAGCTTAATAATCACACGAGAGTTTAAAAACCTTGTTTCTGTAATAAATTTCTCAGACATGCAAGATTTGCGAGCAAAGCTGGTGATGGAAATGACAAACAACGGAATTTAAAAGTATTCCCTCCTGTAAGAAGAAATTTCAGTTAAAAATATCTGACACAGCTGCTTAACTGAAGTAAGAAATTGTCTGCTGACTGTATGTCCAGTAGATATAACACAATTCAAGGTGAACAATATAAACTGCATCAAGTACCATAAAAGAAAAATGTGTAATGCCAAAACATTATGCTGCAAAGATGGACAAATAATAATAATAAAATCAAATAGCTGTTTCATATACTTACAACTTGGGACTGCAGCAGCCTCAAAGCGTTTTTGTATTTGATCATATGTAAACCTGACAAAGGCGTCATACTGTTCAGAGAGCTTGGTGTTCAAGACACGGTCATATTCTTCCCGAATTTGACTCTCACGTTCTTTCAACATGCGCTCACAGATTAAACCAACCTGCACAGCAAATAATATCATTAAATTACATCGTAACCCACTCACGATGGGCAGAAGAATATATTTGAGTGCCTCATGGTCTAAGTCAGAAAATATTAGTCAAGAGTGTAGAGACTTAATAAATAAATAAATAAATAATAAAAAAATAAAAAGAAATTTAAAAAATTCCAATCATTAAAAAACAATATAAATGTAAACTATGCAAAACTTGTAACGCCCTTCCAGTATGGCTCAAAAAACATAATAGTATGTGCAATGCACCCTGTATGGCACCTCTGTACCATAGACCAGAATATCACAGCACACAGATGCAAAACTCAAAGATGTACCAAAAGGGGGGGGGGGGGGGGGAAAGAAAGAAAAATTTTGAAAAAAAAGTTAAAAAAGAAAAAAAAAATTTTAAAAAAACCAGAGAAAAAAAAACAAATTAAAAAA
>Ga0123353_10018067_pt1 | contig 10406 bp, 6 predicted proteins | sample TergutLab28metaG_3_FD_92763 | JGI IMG/M metagenome (GOLD analysis project Ga0123353, IMG submission 92763) | Labiotermes labralis P3 segment gut microbial communities from Petit-Saut dam, French Guiana - Lab288 P3 | ecosystem: Host-associated > Arthropoda: Insects > Digestive system > Gut ...
AACGTTTAGACGCCTAACGTCAACTATAGTTGACGTACCGCACTGCTAACGTCCAAAGTTGCATTTTATATATTTATTCAACAAATATAGGTACCGAATATTTTAAACATGGTGTATACTCTCCATTTTTTCTCTTCAAAATGCAGTTTGTTTCATAATTCTAAGGTATTCAGTTCCTGTGTTATTCACATTTTATATACAGGTGTGCTAAAATTAAAAAAATAATTCCGGTGCCAAAAGGTGAAGTTATAAAATTTAAAATTCATAATTTTCCCACCGTATCATTTGTCCATAATTGTAAAAAAAATTCTGCATCTTTACAAATCCTGGGCACGAAGTCACCCAGTGGCACCTAACAACATCTGTGGGCCCTCAGTATGGACCTTGCTGCATGACACCCTTCTGGCACCTGCACTTCTGAGGTGGTATCTAGATTTTTTGAAAGTTTTTGCAATCCTGTCAGTCTAATTTACACATGAGGTTTACCAGGAAACACTGGCAGTGCAGTTGTGCTGTGACCAGAAGAACGTACTGTGCATGTGAGCCACGTGACAGCAGGCATGGGAAAGGTTAATGTACTGGAGACGTGTGGATCGTGACAGTTCGACAGACTGGTACAAATGTGAAGGAAAAACTAGAATTAGTTCTGTGATGAGCAGCAACTATACAACTGCATCACCTTCAAATAGTACACTCTTTTAATTCACTGGTCCAACTGACTGGCAGTTTTTACCGAAACCACTTACAAAAATAAAAACTGATGCCTATGCATACATTGATACCTATTTTAATACCTAAGGCCTATTTAGTGATGCTACCAACTGGTAAGATTACATAACATCAGTGATAAATGAGTTTATGAGAATGGAGCATTGGTGGCCTGATAGTGATAGGGGTCAATTGTACTACTGAGACAAAGACATGATCAACAGCCACTTAGTACACCATAAATCCCACACACAGACCTGAGATAGAACCCAGACCTCTTCAATGAAACACTGGTGACCAACTGCCTGCAACACGGCATGGCCTGCACTGCTATCACTTGTCATTCAGAAACTTCAACAAGCCCTAAAACCCAAGTATTCTCTCTCCTCAGAGCACCACACCAGTTCCAGAACTGTTCTGCTATCACTATGGCTATTTGCAACCAATGTATGAGTCACTGCACAATTATTCACACTATCCATGCTGTAAGCAGCAACTTGATCATACAACTCACTGTCACTCTTCAAGTTGTTCGAACACTCCACCTTTCATAAAATGTAGATCTCTTATGGCAAAAAGCTATTACCTCTCCATCTAATTCATCCCTTAATGACTACCCCCAGGAAATTATTATTTAACATATACACAATTACCATCAATATCTACGAGGCATCCCCTTCATTATCAACCTGTGGAAGAACTACGCCTTGGTGACAAGGGCTCCACTTAATTTGAACCAATAATAAACTTAAAATTCCACATTTTGACAATAAGAATAATACTTATGTTGCTGGGCCAATCAGCTCACTGAAGAGGGAAATATGTAAAGAATAAATTAAGCACAACAGTTCTAATTTTTCGTTATTTCTGACTGCAGATAAATCTGACACAGTATCAATCGAATAAATATCTAAAATTTAGATACCGCTCACTACCAAATATAATTAGCTGATTCGTAGAAACATGTACATGAACTCCCACCCTCTGGAGGAGAACACTATCTTTTTTATTCATGGTCATACTTCAGCTAACAGAAGATGGACAGACATACCTGTCAAAACAACTGGATTCCATTCCCACTTTACATGTTTAATCCTATTAGTTTTCTTACGGTCTTGATCCATTTTTTCAAGACGCTGAGCTGTAGTGGAACGCTGTCGATGAATACCAAAATCTATATCTGAAATAAGAACACCGTAATTTAACTTAATATCCCCTAATATAACATCACTATGCACTGTCAATGTCATCTTAAAATCCTTACCACTATGGATATCAAATGACTGTCCCATGACATCCACTTCATCGTCTTCGTCGTCACTCTCGTCTACTCCTGGATAACAATCAAACTTTGTCACATTCGATAGCCTGCGTGGTATATCTTCACCTATCATTACCATTTCGCACATCCCTAGAAGTAAAATCGTAGCAATCATTAGCAAAACCTCTAACAGTTACGATGCATCTTTCCCAGTCCAAATGCCGGGTCGATCATTTCAGTATAAGATTTAAATATGACAAGCACCTGTATCATCCGAAGATATAAAAGAGTTTCGAATGTGTGAGAGCAGCCAGTGCTTGTTATCGTAGAAAGCCATTCTATTTCGTTTATACACCCTACATTATCGTACCTAACCTCTCATACACGCAACATCCCAAACACGACGTGCTATATCGACTAATGTGAGTACATCGATCATGGACAGCTATCGATCACGAAACGTACAATTTAATGGGATACATGGATAACGGTTGGCTATATACAACTACTTGTGACATCTGGTGAACGGAGTGTGTACTTGTACAGTACATGTAATCGACCACAAAACCACTGCTGCCATTCTCCCATCTGTAGCCAAGCTATGTCTGCAAGTGGGCATTATTACGTGTTGTTAGGAAGGTTGAGTTCTGGTTTCTGCGTGAATGATTTGCTGTTAGTTTGAATTTTCAACAATACGGAATCTAGGACAAATGTCTCAGAACGTGTTTATACGTTTAGCGAGTCAAAGGATTGATAATACTATAGTATCTACTTCAGAAATTCCTCATCTTTTTACTCCTGGTGAAATAATAACATGCCAATCCGGTTTCATGAGGTGAGTTGAAGGCAGATATTATTTTTATGCTGTATTTTACGACTTTTTCGTTACCTCAGGCTGTATAGCGTTGGCGGTAGACTGGTGAATGACGAGAGAAACGAAGTGGTTGTGGTATTAGCGTTGTACTACACTGCTACCTTCGTGGAGGTACTGAGGAAGACTGAAGAACTGCCTGGGTAGTCGGTGTCCTGGCCGAGGTTGGAACTGGGTTCAATGCGAGTACCTGTAAGTCCAGAGCGATATTGTTACGCCATCCTGCTCGTTGAAGGCCGAAATTCTAGGTTGTAATTTTGTGTTAAACTGTAAACATATACGTGGTTGTGGTTTGTCGTGTTAGTAGTGATTGTACTCCAGTGAAAGTAAGTACTCCTTTTGAAATGTGTTCTGAAGAATTTGGTAAACCAAGAACATTCAGTCAGGGTAGGTGGATGCAGGTGGGATGAAAATAATTTGTTCTAACTAGTACCAGATATATAAGGTCCTAAGAATAATAGTCTAGTAAATGTGAACTGACCTTAGAATTGACGGAAATTGTGTAACTAACGAAGTGAATAATTTTTAGTCTATTCCTTCAGTAACGGTGATTAAATATGCAATGTTACCATAAATAGACCACGTGTACATTATAAAAATTTTGGCAAAGCCTGTGAATCCAATACACTGTATCATAGTTCTTAGAAAAGGCCTGATGATGGCTCAGAATAGATCCAAAACATGTTGCCTGTAAAACATAAACTTTGTGTTGTGTGTGACTGAACTTTAAAATATATATTTGTGATACAAGTGTCCCCCCTGCTTACAAAATCTTATGTATTGATGTCACTTTAGGACTTGAAGGAGAAGGCAGTGAGGATGTGGATTGAGCAGGAATACATATCAAATACCTGTAAATAAACTTAAATTTGTTCTCATGTTTCATGATGGTTTCATTCATTGTGGCATCTGTGTCATTAACCCTTTAAAAGCCCAGTAGTAGCTCATGTCCCTCCATGTTTAACATTTAAAACCTCCATGTCCTGTCCACAGAGTGCATTTTTGTGTTTGATATGGATCTCAGAACAAACAGCGATTATTTTCCTATACAGATTATCTTATTGTTCTTTGTAACTGAGACAGTGTGTGTTTGCTGTGCAGGACAAACTGAAACTTGAAACTTTATTCAGGTTACTCTTCGTCTTACAGGGTTAAAATTGTCAAGTAAGTTTTGGCTGAATGTTTATTATAATGAACATAAATGGGTATCTAAGCTAATTGTGGTTTATGATACAACACATCTCTCTGCACTGGCACTCTTGAAACCTTGCATTGGGTTGTGTGGCCCTGGCATGCACAACATGGATTTAAATAGTTTAAGTAATGCAATTTGTTGTATATATATAATTTATTTTTAATTTTAGGGGACATGGAACGTACATGGAAGAGGATGCTCTGACTGCCTCAGTGGCAGGTGTAGTTGAACAGGTTAATAAATTAATTTCAGTGCGACCCATAAAGAACCGCTACAATGGTGAGGTTGGTGATGTAATTGTGGGTAGAATCACAGAAGTTCAGCAGAAACGATGGAAAGTGAATACGAATTCGAGACTGGATTCTGTTTTACTCTTATCCTCGGTCAACTTACCAGGAGGAGAGTTGGTAAATAACATACATGTATGACTAGAAGCATGTCGGTAAACGCAGAACATACTGCTTAAAGTGAACCAAACGATAGAGTGTATAGTTTGTGGCTGATATTTGTAGCCCAGCAACTGGTGAAATGAAGGGGCAACAGCCACAGTGGTTGATCCCACACTGCACACTAACTTTCTGTATGGTATAGTACATTTTTTATCATGGGACTGCCCACTGTAGAGCAGATGACATCATTGCTACAAAGCAACTGATGAGGCTGCCTCTTCTGCAGTGGTCAGTCCTGCTCAATCCTGAATTAAAACATTGCTTGTAATACATGAGTGGAGGTATATTAGGAAATCCTGCATTGCAGTGCCTTTTTGGTGTATTCCATTATATTTTGTTCCTATTTCTATCTATTATTTTTTGGTCATGTGTAGCGAAGAAGATCTTTGGAGGACGAGCACATGATGAGGAAGTATCTACAAGAAGGTGACCTGATCAGTGCTGAGGTGCAGAAGGTATATGATGACGGTTCATTGTCACTGTATACAAGAAGCTTGAAGTATGGGAAGGTAACGTTGTACTGCTGTCAGTGGTTAAATCTCCTGAAGACGTTACGATTGGTTAGTCTGTCCATTTTCATGTTCTGTTCTTTTTTTGCACCTTTTCACTCTCTTAATTCCCTTATCACCGTGCATTTACTTTGCACAATTAGAAAAGTGCTGACATCTTAGACTTACTTAAGAATTTGTGAGCTCTTATTTGGTTTCACATATCACAGTATTAAATAAAGATTAGATGAAAATATTTTCTAAACATATTAAAACAAGGATACTGGCTTTCATGGTCCTCAGATAACAGAACTCTAAAGGTGAACTAGTTTAATATGTAGCATTCCAGTTTTCAGATTTCATCACAGATTTTTTAAATTATGATACAAAGTATCATTTGAAGGAAAACTTCACATTTTCTGAAGGGTGTGTGAGGTAACTGCAGTCAGGATAGTGTAGTTAGTGTAGTAACTGGGGTATGGCTGCATAATACACCATTAAATTCCTAGCAGAAGCACAAAATATTTAGCTTTTGTGAAATGTCCAGACCAGCACTGGTGCCCACGTAGCGTCTTCTTCAGGGTACTGGGGCTCCTCTCTGGAGGTAAAACAGCCAGGGCATGAAGCTAAACACTCTCCTTTATGTAGTTTAGAATGATGGAGCTGCTCCTTTAGTCTGTATATAAGTCTTCATGGCGAGGACAGGCACAGTTCACCTTTTGTATGTAATATGATTTTTATTTATATTTCTTGAAGGATATACGTTGATTGGTCACTTGTCAAATTTGGTAGGACTTTCCTCACTGGAGATGGAATGTTTGTCACTGGTCTGAGCACCAATGGTTGTGAATCAGTATGGCACTAAAGGTATTGTCAGTAGTGGTAACATTAAGCTAACCGAAGTTGCATACAGGTAAAAGAGAAATATTGTACTCTGCCTTAGGGCAGGATGGTGACTTAGCAATGTGGAGTGTATACTCACAGTCGGTCGGTCACATTGGAAATGTAATAGAGTTTAGATGTGTGTGATTAATTTCAGTGCTAAAACTCTTAATGTAAAATGTCTGTTTGGTTGTAAGATCTTAAGAAGTAGCAGTAGTAAGAGCATGAAATAACCTTGATTTCCATTAAAAAAATTGAAGTTTATTTTTAGTAAAAACCAAACACTTACTACATTAAATGATTTAAGGATGAATCTGATTCCTTAATGTATGATCTGAACAACAGCAGAAGAGTGGGGAGGTGGACTTTCCTGCTGCATGGACCCATCCTGATTTATCAGAGTCAGTCACAAAATGTTGAAACAGTGGTATTAAGATGGTTTCATGATGAAGAGTTCAAGTCCATAACATTGCAGTTCATGAACATCGACTCTGCACTGTAAATTGGCTCAGTTGTTCCACTGCTGGAGTGACTTGCAGATGTGAGCCATGCACTGGAGTTGGATGAGTTGGTGGATATGCTTTGGTACACAGATGGATTTGGTTAATGAGTATCTATTAAGGTAAAATTGTCCCTGTGCTTTATTACACATTAAGCAATAGAAGGCATGTTGATGGGGGAGGTATAACTCCCTACATTCTTAACCTTGGCACTAGGTAAGGTTAGTGAATTCTGTACTGCAGCCATTTTACCCACATGGAAGGAGCCATAAATACCCATTGAACAAGGGGGTAGTTGGGCTTCAGTTGCTCTGGGCGCTTTAGTGTGGAGAAATAGACTTGTCCCTGTTGGACATTAGACTCGAATTACTCAGTTGCTTAGTCACTGTACTAGTGTGAGTTGGTCTGGCTCCCACATATCTTCAGTTAATTCCTTTGGTATTGTCAACTAATTTTTTTTTTTTTAGCTGTGTCAGGGTGTTTTGGTAAAAGTATTTCCCTCTTTGGTGAAACGTCGCAAAACTCACTTCCACAACCTACCATGTGGTGCAAGCATCATTCTCGGTAATAATGGGTTTATATGGATATCCGCAACTGTCAATGATGGGGAGCAGAATGGTTTAGGAGGTTTCACAGAGAATCTGAAAGAGGTAAGACACACTGGGTCAGTGCCTTAGCTGTACTGTCCTTGAAACACGCGTGTCATTCCGTATAATCATAAATGATGATATGACTAACAGATTAACAGAAATTATAGATCACAGCTGTATATTTTTACCATCCAACATGTTCTGACCTGATTTCCATTTTCAGGGAGATCGGCAAGATTTAAGTGGAAGGTACAGAGTTTCGTGTGTGTGTGTGTGTAGACGTACAAGTAAAAGCTGTAATCTAAAATTTTAAATAGTGGGCCTACCATTAAAATCACAGTGTATGATGTATCAGTGACAAATGAATGAATGAATGAGTGTGAGGCATTGATTGAATGATACTGAGAGAGGAAAAGTGATGTACTTGGAGCAAAACCTGTCCCAATGTCACTTTCTCCATCACATATTCCACTTTCACTGGCTTGAGATTGAAGCTGGGCCTCCTTGATGAGTGGCCAGTAACTAACTGCCAAGTCATGGCATGACCTGAATGTTTGTAATATTGAGCACTGTAGGGGTACTGGACACAAAACAAGTGTTGTAATGCAAGCTAATCACCAATGCAGCAAAATTCCACTTATCTAACTTGCATGGGACGAGACACTGGCTAAATTATCGAATATATTGGATTACCAGACAGTGCCTAACTTCTTACAGGTGCTTTTTGTTACTTCTCCTGTACATGGGTTGTACAAGTACGTAGAGGAGTGGATATTTCCTTCATCAGTTGGTTAAGGGTCATCAGCATCCCCTTCTTTCTTTTATGAGACTCCATAGCTGATTAGTTGATGGAGTAGGGGACAAATGGCCAGGAATACCAAAACAGTTAATGTTCAGACACTCTTGGAGGGTCTCTTGAACATGCCCCTGAGATATTCCTGTTTCACTGATGAATCTTCTTACCTGAAAAAGCAAAACTTCTGGTCATGAGGCTACTCTTACGAAGTGCTGGATTGACAGGATTTCTGAATTATTGGACATCAGAGATTAAAGAAATGCTGCTGTATTTTGTGTACTTTGGATGTGATATTGGAGAAAATTTAGTGCCTTATCCTTTTGCTGTAATAAGCAAATATATCTAGCATACATTTTATTTCCATCAAGTGAAACAAGCAGATTAACCCCACATATTCAGAACAATTTAAAATTTTAGTGAAGAAGTTGCAAACATCCTCATGACTTGACAGTTGGTAGGTTCTGCCATCTGTGAGAAATTGTGAAACTACTGATGTAAGATATAAAAGAGAGAAAGAACATTTTGAAGAACTTCTTAAGTATGTTTTGTAATTTCAGTGGCAGTTTTTGCAATAAAGTACTAAACTTCTGATAGACATATTTGGAACATGTTACATACCATTTGTAAAATAATTTTTCTTGCCATTACTTCACCATTAAATATATTTCATCCATCTTATCTCTACAAAATAAACACTTGGAAATATTTCTGCAGAAAATGTTGCTACCAAAGTTAATAGAAAACCACTTGCACAAGCAGAAAGTTTGATTTTCTTTTGTCTGGTGAACTTGCAGTAGTTTCATAATCAGCCTAAAATGTTGTTATGTAGCACAAGATTTACGGACATGCAAAAGTGTGTATGGTGTTTGATGTATTATTGTTTGAACTTGACAGTGTGCTGTTTGTTGGATTGCTTGCTTGTCAGGTTGTTCCAATTGCTGACCGAAAAGTAATTGCGCGTTTACGAAATTGTATCCTCGCTCTTGCAAACTGTAAGATGATGTTGTATGACACAAGCATCCAGTATGCATTTGACGAGTCGATGAAATATAAGGTAAGTTACTCATTGCCATCATTGTAATGCTACAACACGAAATTTATCATCACTTTACACAAATTTACAGACTGAGGTGTGAGAGCTTTTTTTTTGGCAATTTCATTCCAGGAGTCAGAACTGCTGCAACCAGAGCCAATGCTGGATGTTTGTGTTCTGACACAGCAGAGACTGCACATGCTGGAGAATGAGTGATTGGTAGAAAAGTGACCAATTTACGACAGGTGCAGGAATGCCCTCGCACATCTGCTGACCAGCATCATGAGATTTCAGCTTTGTGCCTAGTGACATACATTGAAAAACCAGTATATGATGTTTTTCATTCATATGTTTATTATAATTATTTGAAAAGGTAAACAAACAACATTAATCAGCACATAAAACTTAAACAACCAGTATAGTGCCCATTCTGTTAGTTAGTCACAGCATTTGGAGTTTCACATGTGGACACAGTAGTGTATGTAATATATGGCACATATATGTAAAGAGATTTTATCATGATGGGTACTTGCCAAGTTGGTTGCAACTGGAATCATACCAGTACAGCACCTGGTCAGGAGTGGCATATGTAGTAGGGCATAAATATATGGCAGTCATCCAGAAATGGTTAAGAATATATACAGTGCGCAGAGTGAATGTGTTGTGCAGGGAACTGCTTCATAAATTGAACAGTAAGAGTGCAGAGTCAAGTGTATTAGTGTTATTGTGCTGTGTGTTTTGATACAAAGATTTATCACATGATGGCGTGTCTTCTGATTGCAGAATTAGCTTGGTTTTTTGTCTTAATTTTTTTTATGAATGTGATGCCTACCAACTGCAACACTTGTGTGGATCATACGATAATTCTTTTACCTAAATCTGGCAGAAAGAATTGTAAATTTTGTTTTTATAAGACATTTTTCAAGAAGAATAATAAATAGAAAATACATTAAATGCTCATAACCTAAGTTAATTATTACTATGGCAAAGTGGGTGATAGTGTTTAAACATTGTGTAAATGTGTTTGTATGGAAGAAAAATTGTAAATGTTTAAATATGTGAAACTGTTAAAGACACTCTTGACACCTGACAAATGATAGATTTGCTATTTTCTCAGAGAGGATGTTCCAAGATCATGGCTTCAGTAACTGAACTCACCAACTAATTCCGTCTAATACAGTTTAATCTTTATGAAACTTTGCGCTTGTCTTGTGTTTATGGTCAAAGAAAACACCAGTCAAATTAGGAGCTGGAATTCTTTATTGTGGAGAGCATTAGGAGATCATATAGTTGCTGCTTTCTTCTCTGAATAAGGGGCATTGTCTCCTCCCATTTGGATTTCCCAGTTGATATTTCAGCATGTAATATATTATTTCAAACACAAATGATACATTGTACACAATTTTCTGGGCCTGTTATATGCATTTGCAACCCTGTGGCACACCTATTAAGATCGCATTCGTGCAATGTTTGTCATACAAGGCGAGAACATCTGCATTTACATGAAAATCTTTTGGGGGGGGGGGGGTGGGTTTACAAAAATAATTGTTGCACTTTATTGTAGAACAATATTAACCTCCCAATTTTCTCTGACCCTGGCCGGGTCCGGTTTCCCATCCTGTTGCCTTGAGGT
>Ga0123353_10018069_pt1 | contig 10406 bp, 8 predicted proteins | sample TergutLab28metaG_3_FD_92763 | JGI IMG/M metagenome (GOLD analysis project Ga0123353, IMG submission 92763) | Labiotermes labralis P3 segment gut microbial communities from Petit-Saut dam, French Guiana - Lab288 P3 | ecosystem: Host-associated > Arthropoda: Insects > Digestive system > Gut ...
CGCAAACGATGGTATGTCGAAAGCCGGTATAAGTGATTTTCTTGCCAAACCCATTATAAGGAGTGAGTTAACTTACATGCTAAAGAAATGGCTTCCCAACGACAAGGTTGCAGGATCGTCACCTAAAACCGCTGCTCCTAACGTGGCTGGAAATGGAGAGCGTGATAAGTTTTGGAGTTTGGTTGAGCAAATTGAAGGACTTGATGTGTCGATAGGGTTGAGCAGAATTGGCGGGCAACAGGGAGTATATAAAAAGATGCTTGAGTTGATGGTGCTTGAAATTGAAAAGAGCAACAAAAACTTAAGCGAATTTATGGCGGCTAACGATATAGACAATTTCCGGATAGAAGTGCATGGCATGAAGAGTTCGTTGGCTAATATAGGCTCTATGGCGCTTTCTGAAAAGGCGCTTGATCTTGAAATTGCGTCCAGAGATGGGAATATCGAGTTTTGTACTGCAAATCTGCCCTCTTTTTTGAAAGAGTTAAGCAGTTTGAATTTGAAGTTGAAGGAAGCATTTGATGCAATAAAGTAATGTTAGTTGGCTACGCTTTCCGTTGGAAATAGCTGGAAATAGCTGGAAATAGCAAAAAATTAAAAAAATAGCAGAAAAAACTTTTCTTGACTTGAATATAAGGGAAAAGAGTGCTATTATTGTTACAACGCGACCAAAAATTATTATTGAGCAGAGTGCCAGCAAAAACATGTGGTATTTCGCTATGATGCGATGTGTCAAGTTTAATGTGACGCGGGAGGTCGCATTATGTTTTACTGAAAAAATGCAGTAGATCAGCAGCAAGTCTTAAAGGTAAAACGCCGTTTCATAGCAAATATGGTAACGGCTCCGGATGGTCGCGAGAGAAAAAGTCATGACGGGAAAAAACGGCTCATCCGCCATTGATCGCCTTGCTCTTGACCAAATCCGGATGCTCGAAGGCTCCGGAAGGAAAGGGCTTTTGGGCAAGGTAATCGCTTTGTTCCTTTATGATTCCAAAAAATTGATGAGAAAAATCCAATCTTCCGCGGAAAGCGGCGATAGGAAGCTGTTTTTGCTTGCGGTTCATGCTCTGAAATCGAGTAGCGCGGACATCGGAGCGATCGGCATTTTCGAGATCTGTCGTGAAATCGAAAAAGAGTTATTCGCCAACATCCAGCTTTCTATAGACAATCCATTGCTCAAGCTGCTTAAAGAGGAATACGACCTGGCGTTCTGTGAGTTACAGGACATCCTGGATTCGGAGAGCGAGTAAAACTGAGGAAAACCTAATGATGAATCTTGCCGGAAAAGAGCCGTTAATTCTCGTTGTGAATAACGACGTCGGTACCCGGCTTATTACGGAAGCCGCTTTGAGGAGTGCCGGATACTCTGTTGTGAGCGTGGCTGAAAGCGAGGAAGGGATTGCTGCCTACAGTCGGCTTCGACCGGATCTTATATTGATTAATGCCGTTATGCCGGGAATGGACGGATTCACTGCCGTTAGCGAGATCCGGAAGCTTCCCTTTGGAGAGCAGACTCCCATCTTGATGCTGACTGGTCTTGACGATGTGGATTCCATCCGTCGGGCCTACGAGGTAGGGGTTACGGATTTCATCACCAAACCTGTCAACTGGATTGTTCTTGGGTACCGGATCGGGTACATCCTTAGGGCAAACCAGGCTTTCCTTGATTATGCCCGCAACGAAGATAAAGTACGCGCCATGGTGGAGGCGATACCCGACTTGATCTTCCGGATCAGCGAAGACGGGACTGTTTTAGACATAGTGTCTGGAGACGGAGAACAGAAGTGTCCTGTCGATGGGCAGCAGGAGTGCCGGAAAGTGAAAGAGATGATTCCCGAGGCGGCGGAACATGTGCTTCGGAGCGCGGAGGCGGCTCGCAACACGGGTATGGTGCAGCGGTTCGAGTTTGCCATGAGCGGGCCAAGGGACCTCTGTCACTACGAAGCGCGCCTGGTGGCGCTTCCGGACGGAGGATCTCTTTTCATCTCCAGGGATATTACCGACCGCAAGCGTATGGAAGAGCGGCTGGCATATATGGCCTACCACGATGCGCTGACGGGGCTTCCCAACAGGGTGCTGTTTAGCGAAAACCTGGAGCGGGAGATCGCCAACGCGAAGCGGCGCAAGGAGATTGTCGGAGTCCTTCTCATCGACCTGGATGGGTTCAAAGAGGTGAATGACACGATGGGTCATTCGGCCGGGGACCAGATTCTTGTGCTTGCCGCGGAGCGTTTCCAGAACTTGCTGCGTGAGACGGACACCGTGGCGCGATTTGGGGGCGATGAGTTCTGCGCCATCTTGCCGGGACAAACGGATCAGTCCGGCATCAAAGAGGTAGGCAACAGAATCAAAAAAGCCTTTTCCGTTCCGTTCATAGTCGATGACGCTACGATCGACGTCAGCGTCAGCCTAGGGGGTTGCTCATATCCTAAAGACGGCGAAACTCCAGAAGTTCTGATCAAAAAGGCCGACATCGCGATGTTCAAGGCCAAGTCGCTAGGGAGAGGCAACTACCAGAGCTTCACGGAAGAGATGAACCAGGTGGTGACGAAACGAATCCGGATCGAAAAAGAACTCCAGGGGGCTCTGGAACGAAGAGAGGTCATTGTTTATTACCAGCCTGAAGTTGATTTGAAAACCGGGAAGATCGTAGGAGCGGAAGCGCTGATGCTGTGGCGACCGTTTTCTGGAGAGATGCTATTGCCTTCGGAATTCATCCCGCTTGCGGAAGAGGTGGGCATGATCGTGCCGATGAGCGAATACGTCTTCCGGACCGTGTGTTTCCAGATGAAGGAGTGGCATTCGCACGGATTCTTTCCGTTCAACGTTTCAGTGAATGTATCAGCCAGATTGTTTCGCAAGTACGACCTGGCGAGCAAACTCATATCCATTCTGGATGAAACCGGAGTTGCCCCGGAATCGCTTGAGCTTGAGATCGCCGAGTCCGTCGCTATGCAAAACCTGGAGTACATCCTGCAAACCGTATTGAAACTGGGTGGCTCTTCTATTCGGGTGGCAATGGATGATTTCGGGACCAGTCACGCGTCTCTTGTGTGTTTCCGAAAGTTTCCCATCAATCTTCTGAAGATAGACAGTGCGTTCATCAACGAGTTGGAGCGGAGCGTCGAAGACCAGACGGTCGTGAAGGCGATCGTTGCTATGGCGTCTGTGCTGAAAGTAGATGTCCTGGCCAAAGGTGTGGAGCGGAAGGAGCAGGCGGATATGCTTAGAGATTTTGGGTGCCGCCTGGCGCAAGGATATTACTTTGGCCACCCGATGCCTGCCGATGAGTTCGGCAGACTGCTGAGAAAGAGCTATTCCAACGCTTGTTGAAATTAAAGGCCGCAAGCTTATGATGCCGGGTTGCGTTTTATTTGGAAGCGCTCTTTCTCCATCTTGTCAGCCATAGCGCGCAAGCTCCTATTGCGCAAGGCAGCCATATCCATAGAAATTCAGACATGAGCACCGCCATGCCGCGCGCGCCTAAAAAGGCGCGAGGGTTCAGGGGAGATACGCGGATAGGTCTCCACGGCAAAAAATATCGCGATTCGTCCCAGGGCCAAAATGCCGCAACGCCCAGGCCGCCGCTTGTCATGGCGTCCAGGGCAATATGACTGAGCAAGGCAAGACTTGTGATTACAAAAGCGGTCAAGGCTTTGCAACGCAGCAGGGGCGCAATGCATGCGGAAAAAAGCCCTACCCCGAAGGCAAATACGAGTGAGTGCGAAATACCCCGGTGTCCCAGCGCATTCGAATAGTCGATACCAATCTTGAAGGCGATGACATCAAGGTCGGGCAGGACAGAGCATAGCGTGGCAAAGGCAAACAGGCGATACGACACAACCTTCTTGCCCAGGCCAAATCCCAAAGCCAACACTGGAACGGGATGCGTGAAAATGGTCGGCATTTTTTCTATCTCAACATACTGAAAAGTCTCTTGCTCATGACTGCTCTTTCAGGCGCCGCACTGCTGCCGACATCAGAAGCGCGACGGCAAAAGCCGCCGCCATTGCGCCCGCAAGGATATACAGGACAAGCGTATAGTTTCCGGTGCGCTCCAGGAGCAGGGTGGTTACGGTTGGTCCCACGATGCCGGCGATACCCCAGGACGTAAGCACACAGCCGAAAATTGCGCTGAGCTGGCGCACGCCGAAGATGTCGCTGATGAAGGCCGGCAGACACGCAAATCCGCCGCCGTAGCAACTGATCATCAGCAGCACCAGCGCGTAAAACAGAGGTTGGGCCGTGGTTTTTGTCAGGAGCAGATAAATCCCAAACTGTAATACGAAAAAGGCGGCATACGTGGCTGAGCGGCCAATGTAGTCGGATACGCTTGCCCAAAAGAAACGGCCAAGGCCGTTGAGCAGGCCCATCACGCCTACAAGCCCCGCGGCCTGCAGAGTAGTCATGCCTGTCGTTTCCTGCGCCATGGGTGAGGCAACCGAAATTATGCTGATCCCGCAGCCGATATTTGTGAACATCATCAGCCACAGATAGTAAAAGCAGGGCGTGCGTAAGGCCTCTTTAACCGTCATATCCGATGGCATGCCGCTGGTTTTTTGCGCTGCCGCCTGTGTCTGGCTTGCGGCTCCAGGCGTGGGCGACCAGCCTTCCGGTGGTGGCGCGAGAGTGCAGGAAGCCAGGAAGATAATCGTTCCGTAGACTCCGGCCAGCGTGTAGAGTACGGCCCACACAGGCATGAATTTCATCATTGCGACCATGACCGGCCCGAATACCAGCGAGCCAAAGCCAAAGCCCATGACCGCCATGCCGCCGGCCATGCCGCGTCTGTCCGGGAACCACTTGAACAGGGTCGGCACCGGAGCGATATAGCCGATACCAAGGCCGATGCCGCCAGCGAATCCGTAGCTCAATATAAACAGCGGCAAAATCCCCAAGTGGATGCCGATTCCCGAGCCGGCAATACCCAGGGTATACAACGCCGCGCAGAGGCGGGCGGCTTTTTTCGGGCCGATGCGATCTATCATGGGGCCAAGAAACGCGGCGGAAAAACCGAGCAGTAAAATAGCCAGACTGAAGGCCATGGTCACATCGCTTTTTGTCCATCCGTGCAGTTCATTCAAAGGCAGCGTAAGTACGCTGTAGGCATACACTGAGCCAATGGGTAAATGGACGCCGACTGCGCCCGCGGCGATCAACCATCTGTTTTGTGTTTTTTGCATTGCGAATTCCTTGATGCGGCGCCGGTAGCGAAACAGTGAGGCGCTTAATTCGTTAAGCTCTGTATAGGCGCGGGAATTCTTCCGCCGCGCGCGATGAACGCCCTGGCCGATTCCGGATGCACCGCGATTACCGGCGCATGCCCCAGCAATCCGCCGAACGTGACCGAGTCGCCCACGGTTTTACCCGGCGCCGGAATGATACGAACAGCCGTGGTCTTTTGATTGATGATGCCGATGGACGCTTCATCCGCGATTATGGCGGAGATCGTCGAGGCGTCGGTATTGCCGGGGATTGCGATCATGTCGAGGCCAACGGAGCAGACAGCCGTCAAGGCTTCGAGTTTGTCTATGGTCAAAACGCCTTTTCTTGCCGCTTCGATCATGCCGATGTCCTCGGATACGGGAATGAAAGCGCCCGAGAGACCGCCCACATGTGACGACGCCATTACTCCGCCCTTTTTCACCGCGTCGTTTAGCAGCGCCAGCGCGGCGGTGGTGCCGTGCGTGCCGACGGATTCAAGCCCCATTTCTTCCAGGATGTGGGCAACGGAATCGCCTATCGCCGGGGTTGGGGCAAGGGATATATCCACGATGCCGTAAGGGACGCCAAGCCGTCTTGACGCCTCGATGGCGACGAGCTGGCCCATGCGCGTGACCTTGAACGCCATGCGCTTGATCAGGTCCGCCACCACGTCGAAGGGCTCGCCGCGCACCTCTTCCAGCGCGGCTTTCACAACGCCAGGGCCGGAGATGCCCACGTTGATGGCGGCGTCTCCCTCGCCGGGGCCGTGGAACGCGCCCGCCATGAACGGATTGTCTTCCACCGCGTTGGCAAAAACCACGAGCTTTGCGCAGCCGACGGCGTCCTGTAGTTCGGTGGCTTTCGCGATGTCTTTTATTATGCGGCCCATGAGCGCTACGGCGTTCATGTCCAGACCGGCTTTTGTGGAACCTACATTTACAAACGAACAGACGCGCTCCGTTGCGGCGAGCGCCATCGGCAGTGATTCAATCAGCCGCCGGTCTGACGCGGTCATGCCTTTTTGCACGAGAGCGCCGTATCCGCCGATGAAGTTTACGCCTGTTTCGGCCGCGGCCCGGTCAAGCGCCAGCGCCACGGGCGTTGGGTCGTCAAGCGCCGCGGTGAACAAGGCAACGGGTGTGACGGATATGCGTTTGTTTACAATGGGGAGGCCGTATTCGCGCTCGATCTCGTTGCCCACGGAGACGAGGTTTTTCGCCCGCCGGCAGACCGTATCGTAGGTTTTTTCAGCAACCTTTTTCCCGTCGTCGCCCGCGCAGTGCAGAAGCGAGATGCCCATGGTAATAGTGCGGATATCCAGCTTTTGCCGGCCGATCATGCCTATGGTTTCAAGGATTTCGGAAAGATTGAGCAAGGCTTATACCTTATTCATCGCGTCGAAAAGATCCGAGCGCACGGCTCTGATCTCCATGCCAAGCTCGTTTGCCAGTTTGCCGAGATCATCTTGAAGCGCCTCGAAGGTAAGTGTCGCGCCGGAGGTATCCACCAGCATGACCATCGTGAACAGACCCTGAAGGATTGTCTGGGTAATGTCGAGAATGTTGATGTTTTCTTTGTACAGCAGTCCCGAAACCCTGGCGATAATGCCGGTGCGGTCCTTGCCCATTACCGTGATGACGACCTTCAAGGTTTCCTCCGATTACAAGGTTCTCAAGCCGGATTACATAACGTGCTCATAATCCCATATCCGTTATTTGAGGTGGGTTAAAATTCGTAACCTGGCTGTGAAAAAGGATTGAAACGGATTATCGGGGCAATCGCGAAAGGGTTACGCTTTTTTTTCGTTTTTTACGGCCGCAAGGACGATCAGGGCAATATCATTATTCGTGTCGGCGTCCAAAAACTCCTCGTCGTTGAAATCCAGATGTTCTTTCGACCATTTTGCCCAGGGATACCACGCCGCTTTGGGGTTATCCATGTCATAGCAGGCGGTGATTTCCACAAGCCCTGTTTTCTCCCAAAGATGACGCCACCATGCCCCGCTATGGAAAGTGAACATATCCGTATGCCAAACTTCTTTGAGCGTTTCAGGGTAGCCGTTTTCAAATTCTCTGGTAAATCCGGGGCAAACGATTCCGAATTGGCCGCCAGGCTTTACTAATGGCGCGTAAACACTGGGAAAATAGGTTTCGTCCGTGCCGTAGTAATGATAACTGTCAATGGATATGGCAATGTCGAAAAACTCTTCGGCATATGGGAGCGCATGGGCCTCGGCATGACAGGGAAATACCAGATCGGCTACTCCCGCCTCTTCAAACCGGTGCAAGTTTTCTGTCGCGCCGATCCATAAATCGTTGGCAAACACTGTCACCCCGTACTCCTTGGCGAGGAATACGGAAGTCAGGCCTTTGCCGCAACCCATGTCCAGCACTTTCATGCCGGGACGCAAATCCAGGTTTTCACACAATTCCTCGAGCAGCCACAGCGGGTGCGGCCCCATCCAGTTCTCAGAGATCCATTTCGGATCGTACTTTGCGGTTTTGGGGTAGCTTTTCATGGAGCCTCCGCAAGGAAATCTGTGGCTTTGGTTCTGTGTGTTAACATGTCGTTAATTTTCAACAAAAATTCATCCGCATTGCGGCAGGCAGCCCCCGGTTGTTCGTCAAATAGATTCCGCAGAGGTGTTCGGATTGGGCAGACTAATGATAACATTTATCTTTTTCACGGCGTTGTTCTCTCCACTTAAACATTTATTTTAGCAATAAGCAGGCCGTTCATATCATCAAAAGGGAGCGACGGAAGCGGTGCGGCTAAAATTGATTCAAAAGCAATAAGTTATACGGGCAAATCGGTGGTGTTCTCCTGGCCTGGTTCAGTATGGGTGATGAAAACTGGTTCTGTTATCCGAACAAAACATGCCTGTTTTTGGGCATTTATGTAGAACTGTTTTCCTAGGAAAAGCGCTGTGATTACGGATTTCGGGGCAACCGCGAAAAAAATGGGAATAGCGCGTTACATTTCCCTGGGCACATCAAAGATTGCCTCTTGAATTTGATAGCGCTGGCATTTGAATAGGATTTTTCGCGCTTTTTGTGTATTTCGCGGTTAAACCTGATCGTTGAGTGTCTTTTATAAGGCGTTCAAGTATTATATTGAAGTCGTTTTTTGAAAAAACTTGGGCTGCGCTATATAATCAGGCTGTATGAACGGCAGGCTTTTAATTGACAGGTACAGCATATTGCTGTAAGGTGTTTTTGTTTGAGGTTTTTGAAGTAGCGTTGAAAGCTTTTGAATGGGTGGTCGCAGCCTTGTATAGGGTAGTTATGTGAACAGTAAAAGTGAGGGTTTGGTGGATGAACTGGAAAACTCTTTATAAAGAACGTCTGGTTGCCGCTGAAGAGGCAGTAACGCGGATTAAATCCGGGGATAGAATAGCTACTTCTAACGCGGCAGGTGAAGCCAAACATATAATACGGGCGCTTGTGCAAAACAAGGATGCTTACCGTGATGTGGAAATCTGCCAGATGCTGCCCATGGACGGCGCGATCTACTTGAAGCCTGGCTTAGAGCAGCACTTCCGGCATGTGTCGCAGTTTGTGGGCGGCATGGCTCGTGAAACCATCAAAGCGGGACACGGCGATTATACTCCCTGTCACTTCTCTCAAATTCCCAATCTGTGGGACCGCACCTTGCCGCTGAATGCAGCCATAGTGAACGTTTCCTTACCCGACAAACACGGATATTGCAGTTGCGGGGTGGCGGTGGACTATTCCATTCACGCGGTGGCAAACGCCAGAAAAAATGGAGGCGTGGTAATTGCGCAAGTGAATAAATACATGCCTCGCACCCTGGGTGACAGCTTCGTGCATGTTTCGCATATGGATTGTATCGTGGAGCACGATGAGCCTATAACCGAGCTTGCGCCTCCGGTCATCACCGATGTGGAGCGGGAGATCGGCAGAAATTGCGCAAGTCTCATCAAAGATGGCGATTGTATGCAGTTGGGTATCGGCTCGATTCCCGATGCGGTGCTGCTCTTCCTGAAAGAAAAGAAGCGCCTTGGCGTTCATTCGGAAATGTTTTCGGATGGTGTGGTTGAACTGGTGGAAGCCGGGGTTATAGATAACAGCGCCAAGAATTTCCAGAAAGGCAAGATGCTGGCGACATTCCTCATGGGTACGCGTCGGCTTTACGATTTCGTGGATGACAACCCCATTGTATATATGGCTCCGGCTACCTATACCAATGACCCGTACGTTGCCGGACAAAACGATAATTTGGTGTCCATCAATTCCGCCATTCAGGTTGATCTTTTAGGGCAAGTGTGCGCCGACACCATAGGTACAGTGCAGTTTAGCGCCGTGGGCGGACAGGCGGATTTCGTGCGAGCCGCGGCTATCAGCAAGGGCGGGCGCTCGATCATCGCAATGCCTTCCACCGCGTCGGGCGGGAAAATATCCAAGATTGTGCCTTTCCTGGACCATGGGGCGGCGGTGACCACCAGTCGCAATGATGTGGAATATGTAATCACGGAATACGGTATAGCAAACCTTCGCTATTACGCTATGCGGGATCGGGCCAAGGCGCTTATCCAGATAGCTCATCCGGACTTCCGCGACCAGTTGTGGGACGCCTTCGAGCAACGGTTCAACGCAAAGGCGCAGCGGTAAAATAAAGAGAATGTTATTTCTGTTGAGAGTATCTTTCTTCCCTGGCTTGCCTGCCATGAGAAACTCTGTTTCCATGCGTTACAATTTTTCAGGTGGGAGTACCGGATTATTCGCTGTTACGGCCATGTTTTCTGTCTGGGCGTTGCTTCCAATAGCCATGTTCCGTTTGGTGTGGTATGTTCCGGCCATACCATGAAAAGTTCTACAGCCGGTCGCAGTTGATGCGTGTTCCTGGCCGGTTATTCTAGTTAAATGATAAGGGCGCCCGTGGCCCGCGCCCAGGATGCCGGATGTTTGAAGCCCGTTTGCGGGCAAGGTCCAGCTTGAAATTATTTGTCGGCAAATTTTGAAAAAGGGGTAAGACATGCCGGGAGCATATGCCCATCTGACCATGACAGTGTTGCTCAACAGTCCCAATGCCTTGTCCGGGCTTGGCGGACTGTCAAAACAGGAGCTTGGCCCGTTGCTGATGTACAACAAATATTTTGAGCTTGGCTCAATCAGCCCGGATTATCCGTATTTGAGCGTTGTCAGCAGCGCGGCTAAAGCGTGGGCGGACGCCATGCACCA
>Ga0123353_10018072_pt1 | contig 10405 bp, 7 predicted proteins | sample TergutLab28metaG_3_FD_92763 | JGI IMG/M metagenome (GOLD analysis project Ga0123353, IMG submission 92763) | Labiotermes labralis P3 segment gut microbial communities from Petit-Saut dam, French Guiana - Lab288 P3 | ecosystem: Host-associated > Arthropoda: Insects > Digestive system > Gut ...
AGCGGTGGTTATATGAATATACACTACTGGCATGGTTACAAAGCAGTGGTTATATGAATATGCACTACTGGCATTGTTAGAAAGCAGTGGTTATATGAATATACACTACTGGCATGGTTACAAAGCAGTGGTTATACGAATATACACTACTGGCATGGTTACAAAGCAGTAGTTATATGAATATACGCTACTAGCATGGTTACAAAGCAGTAATTATATGAATATACACTACTGGCATGGTTATAAAGCAGTAGTAACATGAATATACACTACTGGAGTCTCTATAAAGAACAGCGTAAATGTGCACTCGAAGGGCACAAACAATTTCCAAATCACAACCTCACTACTCTGTAAGACATCGCAATCTGCGAAATTGTTTTAGCTCACATTTTACAAAGTCTTTATGCCATGTCTAAAAATAACACAGTATTATAATCTTAAATGTCTGTCTAGTGTTACGCTGCATGTACAATGGCAGTTCGATGACTATTTCTAGATTAATTCGACCACGTTCAACTACAGATAAACACACAGAAAACGGCCTATGTATTAAACAGAAACTGCCAACAGGAACGAAACCCCGTTTAGTAGTGCCAGAAGTACAAAATCTTGATCCTCTTTATGTAAGGAATGCACTGAGCTCCCGTCGCGCATTCCAGCTTCTTCACCCTTTAACACCAGTTGTTACTTTTTTATGTACCACGGGTTTCAAAATTCCGAAATTGTACATTCAGCCCATTCCGCCCACAAAGCTATGTAATATTCACGGTTCCCAGAACAAACAGCGATCATTTCCGTACACAACATGGACTTTGGAGCTTTAACGATTAAGACGGAGTGTGTCTACGACGCGGTACGTAATTAATCTTTATATGTCATACAGTATAATAATCTTCAAACGTCTGATGCTATTTACGCAAAAGAACGCATGACGAAGGTCTAAGGCACCCTACAGCAATCTACGAGAAACTAACCAGCCATTCTCCAGGTAGGATTCGAATCTGGAATACACCCGAAGGCAATGCGAAATAATTGCAACTACACGAAACGTTTGGATCTTAGATGGGAAATTAACGAAGGTAAATATCTGATATTTAATATATAGGTATAGACAATAACAGATACTGTAACGAGGAAGCTGATACAAACCTGAAACCAAACAAAATGAGGCATCAAAACAACGAAATGAAAACAAGAGAAATTGAATAAAATACATGAGAGGGAGACGCGAACGGAAAAGTGTAGTACCATGGCCATAAGGGATAGAATCATGAAATGTACGATATTATTAGACACATATAAAAAAATTCGAAATGCAAAATTAGCACATCTAAAATTCATGATATGAACACTGAAAGTACGGACAGCCCCTTGTGGATGCGATGCCAGCCATCCGAGAATTTATTATGCAATTTGGAATCCACAGCGGTAATGTCCCCACATTGTACCTACTCTGATTTATCAGAAAAGAAGACAGTTGATACACAAAAAACACTACGATGCACCAAGCGTTTGTACTACACAGCCATTACATAACCAGTTTCAATAATAGTACCTACATGCAAATAAAACTTAGGCATAAAGACTCTTCACTACAACAAATCCAAACTTTCTTTCTCCAAGCCTCGTACTATATTTCCATACCTAGTATGAATAAAGATTAGTCTGTACTTCGACCAACTAAATATCTAATTTTGTTTCGTACAAAACGCTATTCCATGCACGTTTCGTCTTCATTAATATTGGGTCATTTACCAGTCAAAAACAAGCTCAATACCCCCTCGTTTTCTGAACACTTCAAAAGTACGTAAGTAACATTCCCTTACATCCACTCCTCTCCCTCTCAGCAAACGAAGAATCAGAGATAAAAGATAATGACCTGGCGTATTTCAACTACTGGCCCTGCATTTTCATGGAAAAACTAAGAAAAACCACACCCTTCCCATGTCCATTTTCGAAGCACATATCCCCACAAACTTTTAGTACCACTTGTTTAACGACGCTGAATAAAACATGCGCTAATTATAAGTAATTATAGGTCAAGGGAAAGGCACCGAACAAGAACACACATTGAATGCAATGTTCAGACTTCCACCTCTCAACAATAAACTCGTTAAATAGAATATTTAATAACTTTCACTGAACGATGTCCGGATGTTTCATTGATTGAAAAAAGTACTTACGTCTAGGCAGATCAATACAGACGACACACAAATCCAGTCTCCCAATAAGGTACGTGTGTCCGTACATTACGCCCTTACATAGTATTTCAACATTTCCTAACCCATATGTTCTTTAATGTCATCTATGGATATTTATACTTTACTGTAATACGAATTAAGCTTAGGCACCAACACGATAAGCCGGTGACCTTCAAAATACGTACACCGCTTATTACAATTGATAACCAACCAAATGCAACTATTTTGATCTATTTACTTCTAATCAGTTCTACATGTTTCGGGCGATGCTTTCGCCCATCATGCTCCTGATGAAGGGCGAAAACATCGCCCGAAACATATAAAGCTGATTAGAAGTAAATAAATCAAAATAGTTGCATCTTGTTGGTTATCAATTGTAATTACACTAACGATGCACGGAAACACAAACATTAAATGTACACCGCTGTTTATTTAACAAAGAATATTATTCGTTGCTCCCCCTGAACGCTGCATCTGGCGGCCATTCTCATGCGGGCTGTCGCGATTCAATTATCGTTTGAGACTTCCGGCAAACGACAGCTATTGATAATCAAATTACACATTTTCACCCACTAGTCTATAGTATGGCGCCACGGACCAATCTTTCACAGGGCTTCACGTTTCCCAAGATTTTTTAAAATCCTCATTACAAACATCCGTGAATGTTCCTTCGACAGTTGGCGCACAAATACAGAAGAAACACAAACGTACATGAATTCCGCGAGTAGAATCCAAACGCACAATCGCTCTATACAGGACAGCACACTCCATACATTAAAGAACTAACTGCCATAAATGTAGGAAGAAACTGAAAGCCGCGACTCATAGGAACTAATGCAAAACTGTACGGTGTTTTAGTCTTGGCCACTGAGTTGCGAGTGAGGGGAAGGACGAAAGGAGAGTGGGGGGGTTGTGTACTGTGCCCTGCTGGAGGAGAAATGTGACGCAGTACACCCAACAACTTCAACTCGTTCACAGTTCTGTCTCGATCATAAAGTCTGTCATTGTAGTTGGTCAAATGCACCTGTGCGTTCAGCCGACACAGACCATTTCAAAAAACAAGGAAATATGTTATAGGCCTGTATGAGCAGCTAATGGTTTCTAAGCTCATCAAAATATGTGCCACGAGGCTTACGACTCATTATCGAATTTGCAAGGGGCTGTGGTAATAAATCAAGTCCATAATCTCAAAACCAAACTCTATTTCTGCAATGTAAAGTACTATCCCTGTCTTTATTGCACACACACATGTCTCTCCCATCTGACTTCTTCCCCTTACACACATGTTGTTGTCTAAATTACGTACTTGTTTCCCCACCAGACTTGCTGCTTATTTCTGATCAAGGCACTCGAATTTATTGAGTTCAAGTACATAACCTTGCAAAGAAAACACACACAATCCCCAAGTCTCATGGAGCTTGGTGTTTCTCCAACAGCAGTATTTCCAAACCTTTTTTTGTTTCAGTTTTACTTGCGACTCTTTTTATGGGGGTTTATGCGGCGCGCAGGGTAAGATACATATAATTGGAATGAGTCAACTCTCACGTCACTCACTAACTTTGATGTCCACCACGTGTCACCTCCAGCGACAGAGGAAGGCTTGACTTAACGAATCCAGCAGCAGCGCGGAACTGACTTCGTAATGCTGTCGGCACAGCGCGACCGTCGGTCACAAATGGAAGATTGACTAGCACTGGATAATTTCACGAGGCGACACAAGACCAGTAACTAAAACACTTCCTCTGCGCCTCTTCACCCGTTAAATGGATGGTAAATCCTGAATCCCGAATAGCCTTCTTGTTCTTGGACAATCAGCACACTTTTCTTTTCTTGGCGGCTGCAGTATCTATCCAAAACTCTGGAATGAATTTATACGAAAAGCAACTGTAAAAATACTTACCAACCGTGAGCCTGGGTAGAACAGTCCAGGCTACAGGGCTGGACAACCAAGGGAATGGTTGATCAATTCCCAACAGGGGTGCGAAATCTGTCTCTTTCCCAGAACGTCCGGACTGGCTGTACAGCTCACAGAGCTTGTTAATGGGTATTGTGGGGGGTGAAGATGGCCACTCACTTCTACCTAGTTCCAGAGTTAACAAAGAGTAGGTGTACACCTCCACTTCTCTCATAAGCCTTCATGGCATTCACAGGGAAAACGTTGAACTACGTATCTGGTTTATGCTTTACATCAAGCAACTCGCCTCGTAAGCAGTACTGCCCCTATTCAGCAAAGTTCTTTCATCTGTGTTTTTTGTTCAGCAGGTTGTTAGTAGGTTCTGTTTATATTTGTAAGGAGAGGTTTTGTTAAACACTTCAGCAATACATACAGAAGGCCTTCTTGTATCACGTGCAGCAATGTATGTTCGCTTACGGTGCGTAGAGTGCGGGACGGAGTACTGATAAGCTGGCGGCATTATCGGTCGCTACCCAGTAGAGCGGGTCCCGCGTTCTGCTGCACATTATGTGTAATTCTTCATAAACTGAAAGCTTAGTATGATAATTACCTGTACGCAGTGGGTTACAAGAGATGGCTTAGCACTATATACTTTTTAAACCTACAATATGAGCCACGTGAGCCGGGCTAGCGTAATCGGTACAGCAACTCACTAGGGAAGGGCGGTCCGGGGATCGAAACCGTATGGTAGCGAGATATTCCGCACTCGTCCACATTGGCCAGGCCGGGGAGTGGCGTTGATCATCCACCCCCATCTAAGGCCGAAATTAAGCCAACAGCAGAGCGTACACCTCTGTCCCCCTCTAGGTCTTCATGGCCTGTACTAGGGTGAACTTTACCTTTATCTTTACCTTTAGAGAATGATTTGCGAAATTACACTCGCCTCTCAATAATATAGCAACTATGTAACCCGGCAAGTGGCTCGTGCCATGAAGTCTGCTCCATCTCTTGAAGCTAACCAAACATGGGACTCTCCAGCTCTTTACGTAACTCAACAAACAGTTCAACAACATTTGCACAACACGACCCTGCCCTGAGACAGACATAGTCCACACCCACACACGGTATTTCTTTTAAATTTCAGTTTTATTGCATCACGGTAACGTCAAAGTCGAGGTTCGAGTTGTCACGTAGGGGTTCGGAATTTCCTGCGTGCGCTTAGTTGGAAGGCCTGAAGGAAACAGACTACATGTGAGCCCTACGCGTGGACGGTACAATAATACAGAAATTACTGTTACAATTTAGGAAGTGTTGGGAATTCAAGCGGTTCGGTAAAGCCTAGTGGAGGTGCACAAATGAGCACGACAATGAAACTCTGGACCCCATTACAGGCGGGTATTTCCTTCACCGGCTGTGTGACTATCAAATACGGATCTGTTTAATGAAAGTTGTTACTCATTTGTTAGAAATGGTTCTATTTAACCGGCCTTCGTAGTTCGTCGACCTGCCTCTTACGGCCTGCTATACGACATGCCTCTCTATACAGTCCGTGTGTCACTGTAACCACAATGAATTCAGAAATAGACATAAACGTAATGAGTTTTAACTTTTATTGTTTTCCAAAACACTGAAGTGAGACTCAGATAAAGTGAGCAATTCGTCTAATTTTATGACGGTAATAACCTTGTTTGAGGATTCAGAACTAAGAAGCCATTAATGAGTCATTACTATGCCCATTGTCTGACGTACTGCAACGACGTCAGATCTAGACACTTTCCGTTCGTTCCATTTTGATTGCCCGTCGTAATAGTAAGACGGCGACTAACAGACAATATGGCCCGCTCGACTACTATTTAGTACTGAACTTCCTGTGGTAAGTTTTCATGCAATCCAACACAATTCCTTTACCTGACAGTGCAACAAACGACAGCCGCTCTGTATCTCCGGCTATTTCGAACTAGGTGATTGGTTGCTTAAACTACATTAGAAAAGCGTCGACTAATTAACGATACTGCACAGCTCCTCAACTTCAGTGGTCATCGCCATTATAAATGTAAAATAGCAGCTGTACCACCCATAGTTGTGTGCCAAACCACGTTCTGTTATGTTGACGTAGTATCAAGTACCAAGTAAATTGTTCTAACGAAGAGCTATCGTGCTTGATGAAGTATCTGAACAACAAGAAAACATCACATTTCTTGTGAAATTGAAGAAAACTGCCAAAAATGCCTCCACATTATATTTTAAGGTATACGCACCATTCAAAGACGAGTCATATGCTGAAGCCAATGAAAGAATTGCCAGAATCATCACTACTAAATATGTTAATCCGTTCTGTGGTTTCAGTATAGAAATCAGCACTTTTACAGCGATCAGGTGTAACTTTACTGTTGCAGTACAATTCCCACCTCCCTCTATAAGCGACACTGTCAAGCACCCTCTGCATTCCTAACCGCAAACTGAGGTAATACCATGAAGTCGGGTTCCCTACCTACAGCCTTTAACGAAAGCCAACAGACCTAACACTTCTAATCCCCGTCTCCAAATCCTGCGGACGCTATGATACACCATGAACAGCCGCTGACACGTCTCTATTTAGGAGACTAAAATGTCTAAAAAAAAAAGTAATGCATCAGATTTTAGTGGGGCAACAAGATTTGCAAGGGACATACGAATGCACCTTACGGAAAGGGCAATGGAAAGTACAGAAAAAATAAAATAAAAATCGTACTTACAGACAAAAACTTTTTATTCACCGGCACACTCCGTCTTTGGATTTTATACCCCTTGTGTTATTTACATGTGACAATCTGACGCATTTAATGTTAATTAAGTTTCAATGTTATAAGCTGTCACACTCAAAATGTGGAAAATTGTAGAGGCTCCATGATAAGTTTCTAAACACTGTAGTCTAAGAACATGGGGAAGTTGGCATATTGCTTCGTACAGGTGTCAATATTGTTGGCGGTGAAGTAAAGAGATGGTGAAACAGTTCGTGCTGACGGCTCTATCAAGTCCAGGCGTGCTACATCACCTTGGCTGGGAGTGGATTAGGGTTAGTCGAGAAAGATTAATTTTGCGTTTGAAACTGAACAATTGTTATGAGAAACTCTCAAGGGACTGCGGTATATCAATCACCTCTTAACTAGTGAGAATTAATGTCAAGTCGAGAATGGAATTAAGCCATCAAAACAGCGGTGTGTGGTCCACCAACACAACAACCTGTAACTGTACTGCGATACAAGGTGCTAAATATTTTTCCTTCCTTGAGATTCGCCCTTCAACCTTTGGTTCTTTCTTGTCTAAACTATCTACAGGCACTTTTTGGACGTTTTACTGACCGTGTAGCTCAGTATAATCTTAGCAATTAACCAACTTAATGCGCAAAATCTTCTTTTATAATAAGTTTATTATACGCCTCTACATGTTTCGAGCACTATGCGCTTATCATCAGGAGGTCAAAATTGTATTACACAGCCTCTGGTATCATCACATCACACCTGTAGGTGTGATGATACCAGATGCTGTATAATGCAATTCTGACCTCCTGATGATGAGCGCATAGCGTTCGAAACATGTAGAGACGTACAATAAACTTATTATAAAAGAGGATTTTGTGCATTAAGTCGGTTAATTGTTAAGATCTCTACAGGCAGTTTACCACCAACATCACCTACCTGCGTAGGTCCACTCACACTTCTTTCCCCTGCCTCCCATTGGATCTAAGTTTTGTTCCAGAATTTGTTCCTTATACTTTAAATATCCTAATTTTTTGTTTCATTTTTAATATATATCGCCTCTTTACCCATTTGTTTCTTCTTCTCCTCTCTTCACTTCAATATTATATTTTCCCCTAGCTCCTTCATTGTATTCCCCTTTGCACCTGAATTTTCACTAGACGTCCTTTTTCACATCTTTTCATTCTACATCATCGTGCAAGATTTGCTTGTATAACGACTGCAATTCCTAATCCGTCAATGCTAACACTTCTAATAATATTTTTCCCATAATTTCGATGTATTTTAATTCACGTCATTCTTTCTCTTCTGTACCAATTTTCCTATTATCGCACCTACTCCTTCGCTACTCAGGGTCTGACAAATTTCACAACAGCCATGTGCGTCTCTTGTCAGCACATCATTCATATTTCAATAAAACTACTACTTCTCTCTCTGATTTTAAATTTATTTTCCATTCTTTTCTGTCTTTGTTCCGTCCCTCCTTACTAACAGATACCGCGCTTCTGCCTTATTTCCGCCATTTTAGGCTCCTATTTTGATTCTCATCGCTTCCGCGCCTATTCATACTTCTTATTTTCTAACTCATAAACGTTTGATTCCTCATTCCTGAAATCTTTATGTCTTATTTCATTATCCCGTTTCTTTCTCGTTAAAAATCCCCCCTTTCGAAATACGTCACATTTAACCGGAAGGATACTTATGGAGCAGCTATTCCTTAATTTAGGTCGTTCATCTGATTGAAGAAAGCCAAGCTGTCCACATCGTTCGGACACTTTATGCTTAACAAAGAGAAGTATTGCGCATGTTGTGCTAAAGGCACCAGGAAGCCTGAAGTTGTCTTTGTATTCAAACTCTTAACTCCAGGATATGTCAATACACTTACAGGAAATGAAAATAAACCCATTTTCTTGTACAGTTCGGCAAACACAAGTGGCTAGAAACCTGCTTCACGTTCTGTCCATTTTGCTCCCCCAAAGTAAAATCATCCTAAAGTATTATTGGATGGGACATGTTGCACCCAACAATGGTGGAGGCAACAATAGAATCCACTTTACTTACAGGAATTAAACTGCGGTATTCTCTCGCTTAACAAGTTACCTGATTTATATTTACCCTACGGCAGTGGTCGGGGTCACTGTCTGTAAGTTCCTTTACCAGGCTCTAATTTTCTTCAAAGTTTCTTTCTCGTTATTACACAGAAATTAATTAATTATGTGGCTGTAATACTACCACTAGATACAAACAATGGAACTGAGCATAAGAAGATTTTAATTAATTCTACGTAAGTTTTAAAGATTTTACTCAAACCCTTTAGCATAAAATTAATGAACTGACAAAATATGAAGACTTTTCATCTAAAAGGGAATTCGTAAGAGTAGTAGTAATTAAAGTGGTCAAAAGAGTTTCTGCCGAGTTCGTATCTATTCCAAACGGTAGTGGTGAGTAGATACGGTTCGTGTGACGGTGAGGGACAACAAATGATATGGACGCGGTATCCCACAAATTGGAAACAAATTTTCGCCACCAAAAAGACATTGTGGACGTTCCATTAATTAAAATCTTTCCATTTTGTACAACTGCAACTTTTTGTTCTCCTATCCCCTGGTCTACATTCGAAACAAAAATTTAATTTTCCATAAAAGTTTGCCTCTGGAAGTAATTTTACGCATCTATGAGCCCCTCCCTTTACGGAAACAGTAACGATGGGCAACTAAACATTCTACGTACATTTATGAATAAATAATTACAAAAGTGTCCTACGGCAAGAAGGGAATCCTTTTGGAAAAATATTTGTTTCTTCCAATAGCCACAAAACACTTCTTACCCTAACAGCAGACTGAAGGAAACTCCATTATGAGCTTTACAATGGTTACATTTTACCAATCATCATTACGATGATCAAATAAAAAGGATGATACAAGGGGTATGGTAGGGGTGAGAAATGTGTAGCCGATAAACCTGACTGGATGAGAGAATTTGTAAGATCTAGGGGTAAATGGAATACTGACAGTGTGGATAAGAAACCAACTAGACGTCACTTTTTTGTGTTATCCTTTATTTCTCCTTTACAAGTTGCTCAACATGTTTCGGGCAAACATGTGCCCATCTTCAGGAGCTGACGACTGCGTAGTGTTATCGCCACGTGTTGGTTTTGTGCCGTGGCTGCAGGAAGGCTGTCAGAACCGGTTAGCAGGCAGTGTGTCTATTGAGGAGTTCGTAGCGTAGCTACGAATTACTCATTGCTAACCGGTTCTGACAGCCTTCCTGCAGTTACGGCACATCAACACGTGGCGATAACACTACGCAGTCGTCAGCTCCTGAAGATGGGCACATGGTTGCCCGAAACATGCTGAGCAACTTGTAAAGGAGAAATAAAGGATAACACAAAAAAGTGACATCTAGATGGTTTCTTATCCACACTGAATTACGATGCACGGTCAACCACACATTAGGAATATCATCATCACATGTTCCTGAAGGGTTAGGTGTGTTTCCTGTTCCTTGATCCTCAAGATGAAGTTGGTCCCTCCATCTCTTCCTCGGTCGTCCTATGTTCCTTCGTCCTTTAG
>Ga0123353_10018073_pt1 | contig 10405 bp, 7 predicted proteins | sample TergutLab28metaG_3_FD_92763 | JGI IMG/M metagenome (GOLD analysis project Ga0123353, IMG submission 92763) | Labiotermes labralis P3 segment gut microbial communities from Petit-Saut dam, French Guiana - Lab288 P3 | ecosystem: Host-associated > Arthropoda: Insects > Digestive system > Gut ...
ACTCCATGGTGCAGAGTCCTTCTTGAGAAGCTAACTGGTTTGCAGCTAGTCAAGAAATTCCCCGCATTTCACGGAACCCAAAGGTTCATTACCGCACTCACAAGCGTCCGCCACCTATCTCTACCCTGGGCCAGCCCAATCCAGTCCATATACCCACATTCCACCTCCTGGAGATCCATCCTAATATTATCCACCCATCTACGCCTAGGTCTCCCCAGTGGTCTCTTTCTTTCCGGTTTCCCCACCAAGAAACTATAAACCCCCCTCTCCTCCCCCATACGCGCCACATGCCCAGCCCATCTCATTCTTCTCGATTTTATCACCCGCACAATACTCGGTGAGGAGTACAGATTATTTAGCTCCTCGTTATGCAATCTCCTCCATTCCCCCGTTACCTCGTCCCTCCTCGGTCCAAATATTCTCCTCAACACCATATTCTCAAACACCCTCAGCTTCATACCCTCCCTCAATGTCAGCGACAAAGTTTCACACCCATACTGCCTTACTTACTGTTCCGAATTGTAATTCTGATCTTGTCGTTTTCCATCTGATATTAGGCAGCATGAAGTGTGTGTTATTGTAGGCATGTGTACTGCGAGGAACAAAGAAGCAAAGTAACACTGCAAAACAGTCAAACTGTGTATATGTGTTAGTGAGTGCAAAACAAATTAAACGAAAACAATAAAATGACTCGGTTTCGAGTTATTCATTTTAATGACACTCTGTAAGTTACTGTTATAAGTTTTCCTCAAGCGTCAAAAGATCTACGTGCTTTTAACATGTGATGCGTGGTAAGCGCGTAAATTGCGTTTGTGTATTCAATTAGGTACTTTAATTACAGAGAGAATTACTGCGGATGCTGTCGCATAGCTCGTAACATTTACTTCGAGCTAAAATAATCCATCCTTACAGAGAATACGTACATGTGGAGGACTGATCCTGCTTAAGAGTACCTTCAGAGCCGCCAAGGCGAAGCGTGCTTGGAAAGCTGAAGAACAATATTTATACAAAGCAAGGATTTTCAGCAGATGTAGTGCAAACACTTGAAGCACAGCCCGGATTGTAAGAACGGTGAACATACAAGGCATAATCATATTAAAATTATTATATTTAAAGGGGACGTTAGGGAACTTCTCTGCTTCAACCCAACGATGAGCAAATAGTGTTTCTCTTATTCCAATCATTGAATTAACATTTTATAATCTGAATAATCCTTTTACCCTCATAAGCAGAACGTTAACCATAATTTACATGAAGAGCAAAAGAATTTCGTCGATGTTAGTGATGCTGATTGATGTCTATTGAAAATGAATTTAGTAACAACACTGAACTTCACATGTTGGTAAGTCTTGGTAATCCGAAGGAAATTTAGAAACCTTGGCGCGTGCATTAATATATGCCAACCTGCCGTGTGACAGATTTTCAAAATATTCACGCTCTACTCCACGGCCTCTTTCGTTGGTCATTTAATTATTCGTAGAGAAATTTGAGGTCAAATTCATCAATCGGAATGCTGCCATCCGTTTGTCAATGATATAATATATGTTTGATGCTCAACTTTTTCCACGTTCTCTCCTATTACCTCACAGAGAACGCTCATCTGCTTAATAAAGACAGTTTCTTCTGCGCCAGCGCGTACTTCGCAGAGAATTCATTCCGTCTTAGCTTGTATGGTAACCACGGCAACCTGGACGTGAGTTCAACAGTAACCATGGCAGCCAAGGTATAACTCACTCACTCCGGAAAATGCATTTTGTGAAGCAGACATTCTAAATAAATTCGGAATGCGGACTATATAGAGAGAGGATCTAGTGGTTGGGTGTTGTACACAGGTTAACGAAATTTCTAGTTACATAAAAGAATGGAACTTTTGTCCGCCTGAACAGCCATTATTTTCCGAAGTAGGACTCTTATCCACTTAGTGTGTTAAGAAAAAAAACTTCATGTATGTGTTAATTATGATTCTAAGAGATCTGAAAAAAATCCTGTAGCAGGACTGCCAAATTTGTGGCACGTGTGTCCAAAGCTGCATGCGGGAAGATTTCTTTGGCACACGGCATTCACCTCTATCCCAATTTCTTTTTAATTTTGTTTGCTCGACCGCCACCTATTTATTGTGAAGAACATGTATATGTATATATATATATATATATATATATATATACATTCACACAGACATATCTGACTGCGTAGAGACTTCATATAAATTACCGTTGTTACCGCATAAAAGTGCGAATGAAATATTTTTAAACAAATCGGGAACGTTGCGAAATGCTAACTAGATGTTTGTCACTGACATGCCGGCCTGGCGGTGTCTGGATGAATACTTGACTTTGGACAGAATGTTTGACAATTTCTTTTTAAACAGGAAGTGACAGCAGGCCCAGTTACTTCCACATTGTCTTCCTTATCGCATTCCTAGAGGAAGTCTTTAGTTAGAAACATAATAATTATTCTAAGTGTTAATCATAAAATATAATAATATGTATTGATATTAATAATGTTATAATTACTAATAATTGTGGAAGACTCCAAGGCCTTATATGGCTCTTCAGAATTCACATTGGCAGCGAAAAAATTTCTTCGAAATGTATAGACTATTTCGGCATGCGCCTCATAGGGGTTCCCAAGCCCTCTCCTATGGAAATTTGTGCAGTTTGTTTGTTGAAGATGTTCCCTTCATGTTTTCATACCCTACGTCAAAACCCGCAGCGATGATTAACTCGCCAATAACAAATGAAACCGTGGATTGTGCAATTGTGCGGGCACCAAGCAGAACCATGACGGAGCGAAATGTTGACGTTTTTCATCCTGGACATAACAACACTAATGCAATTGTGAAGGCAAGCACTCAAACAAATTGTGTTTTTCAAACATTGTCCTTACACACGAAGCTTGTTACGCGGACTTGCAAATTGCACTTCATGCTTCCAGAACTGGCACTGTTGTCTGATACTGCTGATTACAATAACGCGCGAACAAATTGTCCCACCACCACCCTGACGTATATCAGAAACCGATTGATTCATTGTTTCATCTGTGCTTCTGTCAGCAGCTCATAATATGCAACGTTGAATGATAGGCTCATTTTTTAAGAGTGACTTTAGAAGCATGTGGAAGGAAGCAAATTCGCCAGTCTGAGGTAACGTCTGGATATTTACTTGGAAGGAATACAGAAAACCACGGTAAAGTCAAGAAATTGTGCTAACCACGACTGGCGATGACACCACAAATGTGACTATTTGTCTGTTATACCCTCATTTGTTTAACACAGACTTTTGAAAATTCCTGCGGTCTAGGTTGAGGCGCTGTTTAGACTAGTTAATAAATACTGACGTCTCAGAAATACCTGCTGCGTTCATTGTCGGGGGTATATGAAGAGCAAAAGACTGCTTTGTAAGGTCTGTATACATGTACCGCACTGTACGTCGTCACATGCCAGACGACATGACTGTTTTAGGAATCTTACATTTTCAGAAAATGTATTAAATTGCGTTGGCTGGCTTACACACATGACTTGGATATCCCATGCCTTCCAAGTGCGTCTAAGTTATACTATGGTATTATAAGCCCGGGTTTCAACATTAATAATATGATTTCTCGAAGCTGGACCGATCCTCAACCTCTCATCCTTGTCGCTTAAGCTCCCAATTTCCATTTTAATACCAACGTCCAACTTACTTCTCTGCATTTAAAGCGTACATTCCAAACAGGTTATTTGAACAATATTCTGTACGTTCCCATTATATGACCATTCCAACTACACACCTAGCAGACTTTAGATCCGTTGACTCGCTTCCCTAATAATACCAGGCGACATGAATCGTGAAATTTATTTGCATCGAATAGGCTGTATCACCGAATTTAACATTCATATGCCCATGCATCGCTAATATATTCTCAGAGTGCAACCAACAAGATGCAATATTTCTCTATTTATTTATTTCTGTAAGACCCTCTACATATTTCAGACGGTTTTGCCGTCCATTATCAGGAGCTCAAAACTGCACATACAGCGTCAGACATTTGTCAGACCAATACCTGACTCTGTATGTGCAGTTTTGAGCTCCTAATGATGGACGGAAAAACCGTCTGAAACGTGTAGATCGTCTTACAGAAATAAATAAATTTAGAAAAGTTGCATCTTGTTGGTTGCACTCTGAGACTGTGTCACTGAATTACTCCAGCCTTCCTAGCTACAAATATTATCCTGGTAAATTTGTTTTAATTTAGCTCTTTGTAAAATAAACAATTTACTGGTGTAAAAAATATGTTTGATTAAACATTCGTTATTTTGCCAATGACATGGATTAATATAAGCAACGAACGTTGTAAAGATGTCGGTGATTCTGTACACTTGTGTGACGAAGTCGCACTGTGCTAGACACTGCCCACTGACGAGTGACTACTAAGGTACTGTAACATGTTGATGACACAGGAGAAGTTACGCATGTCTGAATAAGATGGGAATAGTCAGCCGTTCTTTAGAAGATTTAAACAAAGTACTGTGGTTACAAGACCGTTTACAGAACTTCATTTGAACTTGTCCTGATCTCGACATTGACCAGTCACTGGTCGATCGTCTGTTTCGAATTAGTTAGAAGGCGGTTTGGTTTGTAGGAAGACAGGTCACCATGACCAAACGTTTTCAGTATTTCACTCAGTAACATAAATTAAGAATCACAACTTTATGTATCAATGCAAATGCATAATTCCTATGAGCCCTTGATAGGGAAAATGTTGTAAATCATGCTTTCTTCATATGGAGAGTGTAAAAACATTACCTATAAAAACAATGGCATTGTCATCGACCTAATTTGACATAATAACTCTATCTTATATAAATCTGCCTCTTCAGATTCGTGAGTCCTGTAATACCATACAATCACGTGTCTGATTTTTCTTGAAACAAAAATTTGCACAACTTTTTTCTTCAACGTTTCAAATACGTGGATGCTATATGACATATTTGTTAACTGCAGTTGGGTTGACACCCGGTGGCGGTAATACAGTACACATTTACACAAGAACAATACCCAGAACATATATAAAAATAAGAATACATGAAAGTAAAATTAAGAATACATAACATAACGATAAGAATATAATATTTTCAGTTAGACAACCAACATTAATTGACCAGTCTATCAGCTTGTGAATAAAAAGTACGAAATTAATCTTTCGGAAATGGCAATTCATCTTATCACAGAATTGCACAGTTCTTAGAAGTCCAACATTTTACGTTGTTCAGAGAATTCTTCTGAGAACTGACACCGTGCACGCTGATATGATTGCATGGTGTTTGAGAGGCACCTGCTGTTTCCACTAGCGACGCCGTATAATCTGGTAGAAGTTATAACAGTAATAAAGAGCGTGTGTTTTATGTGCTTCCTGTTGGAGAATTTTCCTCAAAATAATATGGACCTTACACTTTCTAGTCCTTACACTTTCAGCAAAACCATTTACTTGCGTTTCATGTCATGTTGGAGACAACAGTTCCTCTGAAACCTGGGTATATTTCTACCACACTACACGCTACCACACTGTTCATAATATCCGCGTAAGAAAGTTTGTGTGCTTTTTAAAACCACCTACAATGGGGTTAGTAAAAAATTTATGTTTCGAAAGCAATGGAAAGCATCCTTCATTAGCCCGTAACGTCCAAAATATTCTTACTGTTGTACGGGGAGCAGAAAACAAAAAATATGGCATTTAATTTAACTAATTAAAAATTGTGTTTTACCTCAGGACCCGTTTCTACATGGGACAAATGGTTTCATGTGCACAGGTTTATGCTGTCCCTCGTGCGAGCGTGTGGGTTTGTTTGTTTGTTTGTTTGTATTTGTGACATTAAATTTAAATTATACGAGGTCATTAACGGGTCTATATTTTCTAACCAAAGATGTGTCCTATGTCGGGTTATGTGTTAAGTAGAGGATATCAGTGTTATCTGGTGATGGGAATAGTGTACATCTGCCTCAAATTAAGCGAACTAGAAGTTTAATGATCGGCAGCGAGCATGATAGAGTAGGTTATGTTGTGTACTGTGCCTTGGTACACAAAGCGCCATTTGCTGCAGGGGGGGTGAGAGGGGCGCAACAGGATGGGGATTGAATAAAAGCTGTATGGTTTCCTGTGCACAGCTCTTTGTTAAAATATGCATGACTATAAAAACAAAATTGTAGTAGCGAATTACGTAACTAACCCCTTTCATGTTTCGACGAGTGTATATGTGATAGGTGGAAACTATACTTCGAATTGGCCAAATTCGCTTTACTAAAAATGATTGCGTTTTTAATTGCGTTTGGTGAGTTTGGTACTTTTCCAATGTCGGTAAAATTCGAGGCAGCTGATAGCAGACTTAATACTCTGCGATGGAAGAAGGCCGACAACACAACAATACTCCCTTCTTGCTATTTCATCTTTCACATCCAACAGTCGAGGAAAATCATAAGAAACCAGTGAAATGAAGTTACATGATATGTGCTTTCATTGGTGTAAACAGTTGTTACGTCTGGCGTTTTACGGTAGACAAATGAATTCAGCATTTCAAACTCAGTTTCATTAACTAGACGGCTTGAGTCGTGTTTCATTTTAGGGCTTTCTTTACACCGTTTGTGTTGTTTAGAGTCAAATTTTATGATCGCTGCGAATAACGAGTTGACAGGGATATGGAAGGAAGCACGGTGCTGTAGTGCTAAGGTACAAACCTAGAATTTCTCGACCGACTGAGGCAAAAAAATATCCCCAGTCTCTGTCACTGGTAGCTTGCTGGTATTTGGACTGGACATGCAGTGTGCAAATAATGTCATAGTGACTGCTGGAGATAGCTGTAAAACATAATGTCCGTTTTTGCCAAGTGCGCACCAGGGCGGAATTGTCAGGCGCCCCTATCATTAAGTCGGTCCGACCCATAACGCATAATTTCGATTCACGGCTGTCAAGTCTGGAAAATTAACTCTACTTTTTATAGTTATCATTCCCTCCACTACGTACTCCAGTATAATAAAGAGCAACTGTAAGGGTTTTCAATATGTCAGTATTCGGATTTTGACAGAAATGATCAATAATCTAAAATCTGTACTCCGTGGCAAGATACGCGGAATTTACCAATTTGTTCTTTGCATTCGGAATGCCGTACGTTTAACCGTACGTACGCAAAATTTAATTCAATTCCTGCCGATAAGAATGGTAGGGATTTGCCTAAACCGGTCTTCTCTGAACTCGTCAATGCTCGACGGCATTGAGCATGCATCTCTTATAGGGGATTTCACCCAAATCGTACATTAAATGCGGAAAGTACGGATATGTAGTCATGCACAGATTTTAGCAAATAATGACTTTCACTGCTGCCTGTAAATTTTCACGAACCTCGAAGTCATTCAATATGGCATCGTGGACATCTCATATGTCACATTTAATCGTATGAAATATGTAGAGAGTAGAGTAAGGCAAACTTTTCTTAACGCTCTTAAGTAGTATGGCTTGCACCGTACCGATCGTCACGGGACTGATAATTATTCAGTGGTATTAATTGCGAATCTCCTGTGCCGAATTTCACCAATATAGTAAAGAAATATGGAAAATGTGGGTCTAAATTAATTTACGCCCTTAAGTAAGCTATTACTGTCGCTGAGCCTGTTTTTCCACGAAACTCGCGTTTCCTCGACAAATTTTATTTTTACGACTCTACACCGAGATTTATAAAAATCTGACAAACAGTTTAGTCGCTGATATTATGTCAGAGAAGGACAGACGGACGGGCGGAACGCCGCGATCTCACCTTCAGATGTTCTTTATACACTTCATCAAGAAATCCTGAATCCTGTAGTGAGATTAGCCGGCATTCTGGAAACTAAAATATGAAACAGAAGTATTAAACATTTATTTAACTGCGACGTTTGATCGCAACGAGTCAGTATGAAAGTAAAGGTAAATGTGTAATTGTGCCTGTACATACCGTGAAGGCATAGAAGGGGATCGGACGTTTAACTCCATCCATTTGTAACTTCGACTTTAGATGGAGGTGAGTGATCAGCCACACATCTCGGCTGCTTTACTCTAAGGGTAAAGCCCTGGTACCGATTGAATTAAAAGACGGTTGGACCTCACAGCCTGTCGAGATATCTTTCAGCCGAGAACGATCTCATTTACGTGCATACGATACGAGTACCTGTGCTTTGAGGAAAATGTCATTACATGAACTGCGGAGTGAAAATAAAGAATCCTTAAATATATTCGCACAGCTTTAGCTGCCTGGATAACCTTGTGATTGCTTTACTCTGCTTAAACACTGCATGTTGAATGCTTGTCTCCTTTGCTTCGCATGGAGCAAACCGAACTCCCAGGTTTAAATCGTGCAAAAGCAAAAGTCGAACGAATATTTCAGTGAGTGCTCAAGTGATTGTGAATCTCTCTTGAGAGTAAAACAAAGTAAATAAGCCACCGTATAATATATCCGATTGGTGGATAAAGGAGATTCCTGTGCATTCTTTCCAATTTTAGTTGTAATCTTGCCGTTGCTTTTATTGTCATTCCCATCATGCCTGATACATTCACACAAGACTTGCCGCACAGTTGACCAAGACACACACATAATCCCACACGCATACACACACGCACACACACGTATATATGTGTGTGTGTGTGTGTATCTGCTACATTAAACAATGTTTAGGCGTTATGGACGCTTGATCAACATAGTAACTTCAATTTCAGCATGTCAGTTTTTATTTCCTTTTGTCATTTTCAGTCGGAGATCATGAACATCACAGAATTTTACGACAACTGTCAGCAAACTTTCATGTAATAAGACACAGCGTTACGTTTGATTTACATGTTCTGGACAGGAAGCCACGCGATAATAAGTTCTTTGTTTCAATCCTGTAAGCTCCTGATGTGGTTGTCGGCTTATTTCAGCACATACACAAACAGCGATCTGTCACCCCACCAGAAGTGTTTGCAGAATGATTTTAGGTTACTAACGACGTGTTTCAGCGATGTACATTATATAGCGTTGGTGCGATCGGATAGCTCTTGGAAAGCATCTGAAAAGGGACCGCACACCTTTTCAGAGCTTTACAATCCTGAAATTGGTCTAGAAACACCAAAGGAAATCAGACCAGTCTCGAACTGCGTACATATTGACTAAGTTTAAAACGGTAGCTGACGGCTGTAAAAACCTTTCGCTTTTCTGAAATAGGCTAAGAACAAATATATTATAGCCTATGTACTGAACGGCGGAGAAAATTAGTTACATAAGCGAAATCCGTCAGAAGTCTTGTGTGCTTTGCTTTCGTCTAAGAACGAATGGTTGTGCTTGTAGCGCTGCGCATAAGGAAGAATAGTTCTCATTCTCATGTAAGAAATGTCAAGAAAAAGGCACATAAATTTTAAGGGAACACACTGTATAAAGAGCGAAGATCAATGGCTTAACTCGAAATGGGTTTCGATTTCTTCTGTAGCTCACTGCTGAAGAGCGGGGTGGGATCCATTTCGTTTCAGGATGAAGATCACATTCAGCCCTACATCGTGCGTCATTTGTCCTAGAATTACTGCCGCTAAAACGGAATGCAATCTCCTTCTTTGTTTACGTTGGAGTGCGCCATTACACGCCCAGGCTGCGATACAAATGAGAGCGTTTTGAATGGTATGTATCATGCTCGTTTCACCTTTGTTCTGCTCCTACGGAAGGATGCGTACATAACGATACATTTCAACTACTGGGCGTTCTTTTACGATGCAGAGATCATGTCCGTCTGCCTGTGAAGTTTTGTAGGCGATTAAATATCTTGTCGGATTTTCATGAAATATGACATTACAGTTTTGTACAAAGTTTTGTCGAGAAAACACGAATTTCGTGAAAATTGGAATAGTGACAGCCATAGTTTACTTCGGGATAGAAAAGAATTTCTATCCTATTTTCCACATTTCTTGTCTGATTTTGATTAAATTCGGTGTAGGTATTCTTATTTAATGCACTTAAGCATTTGTGAGTGTCTTTACGATGGGTTGAGTGCAAACCAGACTTAAGGGCATAAATGAAATTTGGCTCGTATCTTTTTCATTTCTTGTCAGATCTGTATAGCTTTCGGAACTGGAGATGTCCACGAAAATTTATTCGAAGCTAATCAGTTTCATGAAAATCAGTGCATAGGAAGCCGTACTATACTGATTGATATAAATGAATTACGTTATTTCAAAATCAATTATCCGTTTTTAGATGAAATTCTTTACAATAGATCGGCGTAAACGGTATAAAGCAGTGGTTCCCAAATTGTGCTTGGTGGATTCCAAGGGACCCGCGACCAGTTACCAGGTGATAGGTGGGTGCATTTCTGAAATGGCTACTTTGGCTTTTTTATGTTTTGCTGACCGTGCATCTCAGTATAAACTTAGCAATTGA
>Ga0123353_10018074_pt1 | contig 10405 bp, 10 predicted proteins | sample TergutLab28metaG_3_FD_92763 | JGI IMG/M metagenome (GOLD analysis project Ga0123353, IMG submission 92763) | Labiotermes labralis P3 segment gut microbial communities from Petit-Saut dam, French Guiana - Lab288 P3 | ecosystem: Host-associated > Arthropoda: Insects > Digestive system > Gut ...
CATGCTGTGCATCTATTTTATCCTGTCCGCCACCTGCAAGGGCTTTTGCTTTCATTTCTCTAAAGCGCTGCATTGCTTCTTTAGTACCCACATAAACCTCCATAATCATTCTTATCAACACTTAATTATATATAACTTTAAGTTATAATAACACATTCTTATTATACACAAATACAAATATAAAATAAATCATTAAAAATGTAATTTATGATAATTTTTATCATAAATTGAATAACTTTTAGTTAGGGATATATATTTTTATCCAATAACATGGATTTTATCTTTATATATTAATATTGTTAATATTTACAGCTAAAAAACATTATTATCAACCCATAAAAGCACTTTATCAAGTATTTTTATAGCTTCGATTATAGACTCTTTATTGATTATCAATGGAGGAGAAACCGAGATCATATTCTCATGGCTATATGTTGAAAATCCTTCTTCAAATAACTTATCTATTATTTTTGGCATGATTCCATTTTTATCTTCGTTGTAAGGGACAATAGGTTCCCTGGTTTTTTTATCTTTGACCAGCTCTATCATGCCAAAAAGCCCTTTTACCCTTACATCACCAAGACATTTATGTTTTTCTTTTAATAATTCAAGAGAATCTATCAATATTGGTTCCATTTTTCTTACATTATCAAGGATATTGTATTTTCTATACGCTTCTATTGCAGCAAGACCAGCAGCGCACCCCACAGGATGCGCTCCATATGTAAGGCCGCTTACAAAAGTTTTATTATCAAAATAACTTGCAATTTCTTTGCTGATAACAACACCCCCCAGGGGAACATAACCGCAGGTAATACCTTTTGCAAAAGTCACAATATCCGGCTTTATATTCCAGTGCATAAAAGAAAACCACTCTCCTGTTCTGCACCAACCTGCCATAACTTCATCACAAATCATCAATATCCCATATCTGGTGCATATTTCCCGCATTCCTTCGAGATATCCTTTTGGAGGAATAATTATCCCATTTGTTCCGGGAATTGCTTCAAGAAAAATTGCAGCTATTTTATTTTTCCCTTCATAATTGATCTGTTCCTCAAGCTTTTGCAAATGAAATGATGTTATCTCTTCTTCTGATTTAAAATTTGTTTCATGATATGGATATGGATCAAAAAACTTTACGAAACCCGGAGCATCCTGCCCTGAAAAAAATCCTCTTGGTTCACCTGTAAGGTTTGAAGCACCCATGGTAGAGCCATGATAAGATCTATATCTGCTCATTATCTTATGTCTGCCAGTTACATTTCTTGCAATTTTTATGGCATGTTCATTTGAATCAGCTCCGGCAAGGGTAAAAAATACATTCCCCATATTGGAAGGCATTATCTCTTCAATTATTATTTTTGCCAGTTTTTCTGCCACATCTGTGGAAAATCTCGGGTTAACAAATGCCAGTTTTTCCGCTTGCTTTTGTATTGCAGATATTATCTCTTTATTTCCAAAACCAAGATTCATATTCACAAGTTGAGAAGACATATCATAATATTTTTTTCCACTGGTATCCCAGAAAAATATCCCTTCTCCACCCTCTATTACAGTTGCTTTAACGGGTTTTTGTTTTGTCCATGGATAGATCAGATATTCTGAATTTGTTTTGTCTGTTTTACTCATGCAAAATTTCATTTAACCTATGAATTGTTTTTAATAAAATTATCAATAAGCACTCTGCTTATACTGCCATGGAGCGGAATACTCGGAAGCTTCGAAGCTTCAAACCAGTCTGCAGCCCCTATTTCAATACCATCTATTTTAATTTCTCCTGAATCATATTCTGCAGTAAAACCAAGCATTAAAGAATGGGGAAAAGGCCAGCTTTGACTGCCATAATATTTTATATTCTTAACTTTTATATCCACTTCTTCTTTGATTTCTCTTGCAACTGTCTGCTCAAGAGATTCGCCAGGTTCCACAAATCCTGCAAGAATACTGTATCTATTAGGATCAGGATATGCATTATTATGCCCCAGAAGAATTTTATTTCCTTTTGTAACAGCAACAATTATAGCAGGAGAGATCACTGGATAAAAGATTTTTGAACAGCTTTTACATATTTTAGCTCTTTCTGTTTCTGAATCTTTAAGATCCCCTGCGCATGAAGAACAATATTTTGTGCTGTTATGCCATCTGATAGTTTGGAGAGCTCTGGATGCAATGGAGAAAAAATCATCGCCTAAAAGAGAATAGAGTTCACGTAAATTCTTAAAATCATAATATCCGTTTTTATATGCTTTTGCTCCATCCCTGCAATCCAATGTCTGGTTATTATTTGCAGCTTCTGCTGTCCAGCAATCAATTCCATTGATCGTACCAAAATAAAGAGGAGTTGTAGTATCAACATCTATATCTGAAGGAGAACTAATCTCCGGAATAATATGATCTTTTTGAGGAAAATAAAGCATGTTGTTATTGTTGAAAATAAACCAGAATCCTTTTTTATCAGGAGTTTTTTGTTTAATTTCTGAAATGAATTCCAAATCAATTCTCCTTCCTGCGCTTTATCGCGGCATCCATGCCGCTGCGCAGGGATGCAACGTCCTGTTGCTATCCTGCGCTTTATCGCGGCATCCCTGCCGTTGCTCCAGCTAAAATCTGCAGCTTACTAACTATAGAAATTATAAAAGAATTTGCCGGGAAGATAAAGCTCTGATACACAGTCAAGCGCGTAATCATCTGTCATTCCAGCAATGTAATCAAGGACAACATTATTATCTGTTTGTTTGCTGCCATTATAAAAATTTTTCATTTTTGACAGATAATCGCCAAAGCGGGATGCAAGCATTGTTTTCTCTATTTTATATTTCTCATAGTCATATCCATATTTTGAAAAAATCTCACCAAGATAGTTCCACAATGTTTTTAGAACTCTTTCAATAAAGTGATGGAACTCTTCCAAAACATTGCTGCGGTAAATATGCTTATAGTTAAAATCTTTAAGAACCAACATGGCTTCGTAAACCTTATCTGAAAAACCAATTTCATTATTTGTTTTTGCATATTTTATCACATCTTTGACAAGAGTATTTATCATCTCGCTATTTGTTTTTCCAAGTGTTTCTGTAACAGTCAAAGGAATTTCTTCTTTTTTAACTACCTTTAACAGCACAGCATCTTCGAGATCTCTGCCAAGATACGCGATCCTGTCAGAAGCTCTTACAACAACCCCTTCCCAAGTTGCAGGGTATGAAGATCTTGCTTTAAGCAAAGATAACTCTTTTACTTTAAAATCAGGCTTATAATATTGTTCAAAAATTTCTCCGCAGTGGGTTATTATTCCATCTCTTACTCCAAATGTAAGATTGATCCCTTTTCCATAATTTATAAGAGAATCAACAACACGGAGCGAATATTTTTCATGCTGAAACCCGCCGTTATCTTTATTAAATTCAGATACAATATTTTCTCCTGTATGTCCAAACGGAGTATGCCCAAGATCATGCCCAAGGCTTATTGCCCATGCAAGTTCTGTTTCAAGTCCCAGGGCTTTGCAAATCGTTACTGATATTGTTGCAACATGCATAACATGTTCGATCCTGGTGCATATATGATCATTTTTTGGAGAGAAAAAAACCTGGGTTTTATGTTTTAATCTTCTGAATGGATATGAATGTATAATTGCAGTAATATCCCGTAAATAAGCTCCCCGTTCATCTTCTTCCCTTGGGGACATTCTCCTGGTCAATAATTCAGAAGAAATCATATTTTGAAACATTTTGTTTTCCTTAAAATACTTATGGTATATTTGCAAATTTTATATATGGATATAAAAAAGGGTATTTTTAAAAAAATACCCTTTTCATCTATAATATTATATTGGATCAGAAAGCTATACCAGCTGTTACTCCAACATTTGCACCATGACCTTCGCCAAAGTAGTATGTTATAGGAACATCCAGCTTAACAGGTCCAAGAGAAAGTCCAATCCCCGTCATTGTCTTAAACTTAAATGCATCTGCGCTTTTGCCTGTTGTTCCGCCGCTAACTTTTGCACGACCAGGAGTTGTGGTTATAGCCAAACCTTCAAGTCTTGTTTCCCCATCAGCTTTATAAGTTAAGTCTGAGTTACTCCAGACATTTATATCACAGCCAAGACCAAAAGAGAAATCAACAACCGCAAGCCTTACTCCTGTCATAACGTCAATAGGAATTTTGATCCCTTTTGTTTCAAATTTTGAATCCAGATCAGGGTCATAAACAAGACTTGCCGAACTGCCATTTACGGAAACAGGTGTAGAAATAGATGCAGCTGAGGTTGTAAAAGAAATTTTACTGTTATAATAAATAAGGCCTGTTCCTACCTGCAAACCTTTCCATGTGACAAATAATGTTTTTATAGGATCTATTAATTGATATTGAGCTAAAAGTCCGCAAGAAAACATATTTATATCAAAATCCTGTATATTAAATGAAAATGAACCAACTTTTCCTGTAACATAAAGCCCTTCTACAAGAAATCCAAGATTAGCTCCTACGCTTACTGTTATTGCCTGAGCATTTACACCAAAATCAAGATCTTGTGATTCTTCAATTTTGTTCATCTTGTCTTCAATATCAAATGATCCTGTTTGAAGAGCGCCCATTGTACCAATAGCTACTGCAAACATTTTATATCCCATAAAATTTCTTGTTGTAGCACCATCTGCAGCATAGGAAGTTGCATTTGACATTGCTGTTACAAGTTTATTCATTCCATCAAATCTTGAAAGAGCAGCAACAGCATCTTCTTCAAATAGCTTTTTAACTGCAGGAATACCGCTATCATAACTACCACTAATACTGGGCAAAGTCATTTCTACTTCCATTGCAAAAAGCGAAACCCCTGAAAATATTATTACAAATCCCAATGCTATAATTTTCTTAATCATATAACCCCCTCAAAAAGATACAATAATTCTCTACAAAAGAAAATCAAAAAAATTGTATTCTGCGCAAATCTGCGAGGTACGAATTTCTCAATTGACTTTACTCTTGATATATATTTATAGTCAATTATAACATATTTTGGAGAATAAATGAAGGTAGGTTTTTATCAATTTTCACCTGTTTTTGGTGAGCCACAAAAAAATCTCGAGAAAATTTCAGAACATTTATTAAAATGTGATGCAGACATTGCAGTTCTGCCTGAACTTGCTTTTACAGGATATCTTTTTATTGAAAAAAAAGAAGTTTTAAACCTTTCGGAAACAGTGCCTGGATCTATTTCCAATAAACTAAAGGAAATAGCAATAAAAAAAGATATGGCAATTGTTACAGGATTCGCAGAGCTTGTAGAAGACAAAGTTTACAACAGCGCTCTTCTTATAACTCCTGATGGCAATATAAATATCTATAGAAAAAACCATCTTTTTCATGAAGAAAAACTTTTTTTTGAACCCGGAGATTCAGGTTTTCCTGTTTTTACAGTAAAAGGAGTAAAAATCGGAATACTTGTATGTTTTGACCACTTCTTTCCTGAAGCAGCGAGGAGTTTAGCTCTGCAGGGAGCGCAGATCATATGCCATCCTGCAAATCTGGTAATTCCTCAAAAAGCGCAGATAACAACAAGAGCACGATCTATTGAAAATAAAATATTCTGGATATTGGCAAACAGGATAGGAACTGAAATAAGGGGAGAAAAAAAATTCACTTATCCGGGATTAAGTCAAATATCAGATCCAGAAGGGCGAGTAATGGTTCAGGCAGGAGAATTTGAAGAGGGATTTTTTGCAGTAGACATAAACCCGGATCTTGCCAAAAATAAATCAATAACACCTCTTTGTTCTTTATTTGATGATAGACGAACAGACATATATCTGCTTTAAAATTATGGAGCTTTTTTATGAATGAGTTATACACAGCAATGCTGATTTTAGGGGCAACAGGATCAGGCAAGACACCATTTGGAACACAGCTTGAAACACAACATCTTTGGGGAAGGGATTGGCACCATTTTGATTTTGGAGAAAACCTTAGAAAAATTATATCAAAAGGAGAAAGTGAATTTCTTTCAAAAGAAGAACTTGCTGTAATAGAAAATTCTCTTAAAACCAATTCTCTTCTTGAAGATAAAGATTTTCCTGTTGCAGAAAAAATATTAAAAAAATATTTATTAGAAAAAAATATTGATCCTGTTTTGGATGTAGTAATACTTAATGGCCTTCCACGCCATATTGGGCAGGCAGGATCATTAGACAAAATTATGGATATAAGGGTAGTAATATATTTTTCTGCACCTCCTTCGATTCTTTTTGAAAGAATAAAATCAAATTCAGGAGGAGACAGAGCCAGTAGAACAGATGATTCTATTGAAGAGATAAGCAGAAAACTTGAAATCTTTAAAACACAGACACTACCTCTAATGGATCATTATAAAAATCTTGATAAAACTATCCTTGAAGTAGAAATAGATGAAGATACGATTCCTCTTTATATAATCCAGACTCTTCAAACAATGAAAGGTGTTCTTTAAACTATATTGCGATGGGAATAGTTAACATGATTTCAGGCTAAACTCGCAGCCGCAATACTCCTGTCTGTAAAGATCAAGTTCTTTTGAAAGATCTATACTTCGGAGAAATCCATTTTGTTTCTTGAAATCATATTCACAAAAATCAGGAAAATTTTTACCTGCCTCAAATATCTGCATGGAATTTTTATGGGGACTTACTGTAAGTGTTGTTGTAAAGGAAGATATTAAAAGCTGTTTTGCTTTTTGAGCTGTTTTCTCAAGATTAAATTTAAAACATTCAAAACATCTCTTGCCTGTTTCTGGTTCATTTTCAAGCCCGGAAATCCTTTTTCTCCATGATTCATGATCATAATCATCTTTGATCAAAACAATTTCATAAAAATTGGCAAGTTTTTCAGCATAATAAAGTCGTTTGAGAAATTCTTCCTCTGGAAAGATATTGGAATTTGAAAAAAAAATGGTTACTTCATTTTTCTCATGAAGTAACCTTTCTATTGAGGATGATCCGCATGGTGCGCAACAAGTATGGAGAAGGATTACCCTGCTACCTGGAACATTTTTTAACAACAGTGGTCCAGAATTCATCTTTTTTTGCAAGAAAATCATATGCTTTGCTTTCAGCTTCAGCCTTATCCTGCATATCCCTTTTCAATGTAAGCATGCATTTTCTGCAAATATGAAACTGCTTCATTGTATAATAGTTTTTCCCGCTTTTAGGGTCCTGAATCATTTTTTTACAAACATCACATGATAAATAATACATAATTTACCTCTTACTAAAATATTATAACAACAACATATTCTTGTCGAGCTTTTTTAAATAATATAATAACATAAAAATAATATCAACATTCCTCATATTTCAAAATAAGGTATGTTATGTACAAAAAATAGGGCGAAATAAGGTAAATTATATGTTTATTATTGCAGAAGCAGGGACATCCCACCAGGGTTCTATTGAAAAAGGGTATAAACTTATTGAAAAAGCAGCCTGGGCAGGGGCAGATTGTGTAAAATTTCAGGTAGTTTTTGCTGATGAAATTATCCATCCCCTTTCCGGAAAAGTAAAATTGCCTGGTGGAAATATCAGTTTATATGAAAAATTCAAGGAACTTGAGCAGAACGAAGATTTTTTCTTTAAATTGAAGCAGGACACAGAAAAAAGCGGTTTAATATTTTTAGCAACACCTTTTGGGATCAAGAGCGCAAGAATGTTAAAAAATATTGGAGTTTCTGTAATAAAAATAGCCTCACCTGAGATAAACCATTACTCACTTCTGGAAGAGGTATCATCGTATGATCTGCCTTTGATGCTTTCAGGAGGAGTTTCTACTCTTTCTGATATTGAAAAAGCTGTTGAACGCATAGGGTTCCAGCGTAATATTACATTTCTTCATGCTGTAACATCATATCCTGCTCCTGAGGAAGATTATAATTTAGCTCTTTTAAAAACATTATCTGCGATTTTTGGTTTTGAAACAGGGGTTTCCGACCACTCAAAAGATCCGCTTCTTGTACCGCTTATCTCAGCAGCACTTGGTGGAGTAGCATTGGAAAAGCATTTTACTCTTGATAATAGCGGAGATGGACTTGATGACCTCATAGCTTTAAATCCAGCTAATTTTAAATTAATGGTATCTGAAATAAGATCCCTGTTATCTGAAAATAGCGGAAAAGAGAGATTTATGGGATCTCTTGGAAAAAAATCAAACATAAGGCATTCTGGCGCGATCCAACCGGATACCAACATAAGTTGTAATAGCAGATTGCCTGATTGTGACAATATGCTTCTAAAAGAAGTAAAAAAAAGATTTGGGAAAGAATCTGTTGATAAAATCATAGGCAGCGGCATAAAACAGCTTGCTCCATCTGAAAAAGAAAATTATAAAACAACAAACAGATCTTTGATCGCATTAAGAAAAATCAACATAGGGGAAATTATAACAGAAAAAGATTTTGCCCCTCTTAGAAGCGAGAAAAATCTTTTGCCTGGACTTGGACCTGAATATACAAAAATAATTACAGAAAAAACCGTAAAAAAGAATATCGACAATGGCGCAGGAATAACATTTGATTATTTTTTATAATTTTAAAAATCGATCTTTAGTTTTTTTCGTTATATTTTTTATAATCTCTGTTTTGATATTTTTCTCTTCCTGCCTCTCTTCTTATCGGACTCTTTTTATTGCGAACAATAATGAAACCGATCAAATAGAACTCCATATTAAAGATATTTTTCAGGAAGATATAATTAGATCATTTGAAAATCATGGATACAATTATAATAGTTTGTTTATCTATTCTGTTTTACAACAAATGTTTGAAGAATCAAATATCTGTTTTTTTATGATTTATAGCGAAGACAATACCACACAGGATGCTTTGAAGGAAATTGCAATAATAGAATCTGCAGAAAAAGCATCTTCTTTTGCAATAAAAAAATCTGAGGAAATATTATCAAACGATAGCAGTAATATTGAAGCAGCAGAAAAAATATTTATACTCTCCTTTTCCGTGAAACAACTTTTAATTAATTGCATAAAAAATATTGATCCTCTTAAAGAAGAACTTGAACAAATAATTGAAGAGAAAAGATGGGATATGGAATATGAGGAAGAAGAAGACTATGAGTTATTTTTTGATATTATTAAACTGGAAAATGGAGTTTCCTGTTTAAATAAAATTAAAAGAACTCTATTAATAAATATTGAAGAAGTAACGAAGATAGCAGATAAAACAATAAATTATATAAAACATTATAGCGATTGATCACTTTTTTTCAGTCACTACTCATCCAGCAGAATTGAATCAAATCTCAAAAAACATATGTTTATTAAGAATGGAAAATGAAAAAGATTATTTTAATGATCTTGCAAATAATGTTTTTGGAATAAAATACCTCTTTCCCTACCAGCGGCTTGTAATATCAAATATTTTATCATCTGTATCACTTAAGGAAGATATTGATTCGATTTCAAGACAAGTTGTTATACTGCCAACAGGATATGGAAAATCACTATGCTATATGCTGCCTGCAGTTGTTTTGGAAAAACCAACCATAGTTTTATCACCTCTGTTAAGCCTTATCAAAGATCAATCACGGAGGCTTGAAAATGCCGGAATTAGTTTTAACGTTCTTGCAGGATTTCTTGACAAAGAAGAAAAAGTAAAATCAATAAATAATATAAAAACAGGAAAAAGCAAGATCCTTCTTACAAATCCCGAATCCCTTTCTCTCTTTTTGGACTCTTTCAAACCCATAGAAAATAATACTGACAATGACTCTTCTGCATCCGCGGTTGCTTCCGCGTCCGCATCTTATATAAGCCACCTTGTAATCGATGAAGCGCATACCATACCTGAGTGGGGAGAAACATTCAGAACTGCATTATTAAAAATCAAAGAGATAATCAATATCATTAAACCTGATTGCGTAACAGCTTTTACAGCTACTGCCACCCCTTTTATACTTAATAAAATTCAAAATCTTATTTTTGGCGATGATCAAATAAATTTGATAGTAGGTAATCCTGACAGACCCAACTTATTCTACAGGGTGGTACAAACGTTATCTATAGACAGAGAAACATATTCTCTTACAAAAAATTCCCCAAAACCACTTCTTGTTTTTTGCAGAAGCAGGACCGATACAGAAATGACAGCCCGCTTTTTGCGAAGAGCCCTTGGAACCAGAGATATATTTTTTTATCATGCAGGGCTTGAAAAAGAAGAAAAAAATAATATCGAGAAGTGGTTTTTCCCTTCAAAAACAGGAATACTTGTCGCTACCTGCGCTTATGGAATGGGCATAGACAAGCCGGACATAAGAACTGTTATCCACCGCAATACTCCTCAATCTGTAGAAGCATATCTCCAGGAAGCAGGAAGAGGAGGCAGGGATGGAAATATTTCAGAAGCTATTCTTTTATTTGATGCTGC
>Ga0123353_10018076_pt1 | contig 10405 bp, 10 predicted proteins | sample TergutLab28metaG_3_FD_92763 | JGI IMG/M metagenome (GOLD analysis project Ga0123353, IMG submission 92763) | Labiotermes labralis P3 segment gut microbial communities from Petit-Saut dam, French Guiana - Lab288 P3 | ecosystem: Host-associated > Arthropoda: Insects > Digestive system > Gut ...
CCTTCCAGCTTTCCTCTGTCGTCGGTCACGTAAAGTATGTAAATGGTCTCGAAGGCTTTTCGTCTTACTTTATCCAAAGCTTCCGTCACCGTCAGACTGGCCTTTAACCGGACGAAGTTCGGATTCATAAGGCGCCCGGCGGTCTCGGCCTCGTAACCCATCAGCAGGTTCGTTTTTGCACGCTCTTCGGACGGAAGGGCCGCCAGCATCTTCTTTGTTACTTCCGTCGGCAATTCGTCGAGCAATCTGACACGGTCATCGGGGTCGAGTCCTCCGATGATCTCGACGGCGCGTTCATCCGTAAGCGAGCCTATCAGCTTTTCCTGATCGCTTGTCTCAAGATGTTCGAACACGTGAAGAGAACTGTTTTTCGGCAACAGTCTGAAAACGATCGCCTGTTCATGTTCATCAAGCACCTGTATGACATCCAGAATATCATTGTCGTTGGCACTGAGCAGAACTCTTTTCAGTTCATTGATGTCTTTGCTTCCGAGGAGATCCTATATCATGTCTTTCATTTCCATGGTTGTACCTCCTCAGCAATTGTCAGTAGAGAAATGAAACCATATAAAATTGTATCTGACTCTTTACCGACGGAAAAGTGACCTCCTTATGCGACGGCGGTCAAACCGACCGTATCGGGGAGACGGTGAGTCGGTCGGTTATTCAATATGTCTGAAATATCAATTACAAATTTTGTAATAAACCAAAATAATTATAAATTTTGTAATTAATGTCTTCACATGGACGAATTCATCGGAAGAAGAAAGGAACTGGAACTGATGGAATCTTGGTATGCGGGGGACAATTTTGAATTCGTGGCGATATACGGTCGCCGCAGAGTGGGAAAAACCACGCTCATAGAAAGGTTTCTGGATGGAAAGCGTGCCATATTCTTCAGCGCAAGACGCACCAAGGGAAATTCCAATGTACGGCTTTTCAACGACATCGTGAAAAGTACTTTCAATAACAATGATGAAAGGATACTGTATTTCGACGACCTGTTCGGAATGATTGCGGACAACGCTGACGAAAGACTCGTATTGATGATTGACGAGTTTCCCTACTTTGCTGAATCCGATGAAGATTTGATCAGCGCGTTGCAGGTGTTCATCGACCGTATCGCAAAAAAGACAAAGCTGTTTTTGATCCTCTGCGGTTCGTCCGTGGGATTCATGAAACGCCAGGTGCTCGGATACGAAAGTCCGCTCTACGGACGGCGAACTCATGAGATGCACATACTCCCCATGAATTACCGCGAATCCGCGGAATTCCTTGAAGGCCGCGGCAATTATGAAAAGGCATGTGTATACGGAGCGGTCGGAGGTATTCCTCTCTATCTGAAGAAGTTCTCCGGTAAAGAGAACATATTCGGGATAATGGAAAAAGAATTCTTCTCGGAAGGCTCCGTGATGTCATCGGAGCCGGAGTCTCTGATATTGCAGGAACTGAAAGATCCCAAAAAATACAATGACATAATCGAAGCCATGGCCAAGGGCCTGACGAGAATCAGCGAGATATCCGACCGTTCTGGGATCGTTGCCGCCGAAACGTCAAGGTACCTCAATGATCTGATCGATCTCGGTTATGTCGAAAAAGTTATGCCGCTGAATGAGAACGCCGAGAGGCGCAGCAGATATTACCTGTCGGACAATCTGTTCCGTTTCTGTTATCAGATGGTGGTGGGACGCAAACAAGTCTTATCCGGAGCCTCTCCCGAAGAAACCTCCAAAAATCTGGAGGTCGAGTTCCAGAGTTACATGGGGCGCACGTTCGAAGGAATGTGTGCACAGTATGTGAAAGAAAAAATGGGATATCCGCTGACCGGAAAATGGTGGGGATCGCCGTCAAAGGATGTAAATGCCGAAGTGGATCTGATTGGATCGGTCGGAAAGAAAGGAAGGACGGAGGGGCTGTTCGCCGAGTGTAAGTTCACGAACAGACCGGCAGGCATCGGGAATCTGGAACGGCTGAAGGAGAACGCGGGTTACGTCAAAGGATTCGATGTCAGACATTACGCAATATTCTCTCGGTCCGGATTCGATGACGATCTCACGGATATCGCGGAAATCGAAGGAATTTCGCTCGTGACGCTCGACATGATGTACTGATGACAAGACTCGTGTGAGCCGGTTCCGCTTTCAATTCAACGGTAACCGAACAGCAGTTTTTGATCGCAAAACCATTACAATCGCATCCGTCGATCGCAACCGTATCGGTAAAACAACGTTTACGAACATCAGCCGCTGTTGCGCAACATGAGCGCAACCGCATTGATTGACATATGAATCCTTCTGCGCATGCGTTCGCACTCAAGCACCGGGCCTCCCGCGCGGTAGCGGCGCATCATCTCCGCCTGCACGTGGTTGAGCGGGTCGAGATGCGGCAGACGGCTGGCAATGGTACGGCGCAACGCCGGATTGCGTTCCAGAAGTCCCTTCTGCTTGGTTATGGACAGTAAGTGCGCATACGAACGCCGGTATTCCTCGACGATGCGCGGGAATATTGAGTCGCGCAGTGCTTTATCTTCAACCAGATTGGCATAATGCTCGGCAATGTCCATGTCCGCTTTCGCCAATACCATCTCCATGTTTGAAATCAGCGTGGAGAACGTCGGCCATCTTTTGAACATCGACCGCAACAGCTTGATGCCTTCCTCCTCTCCGCGTTCGGACAGGAATGCTTCCACCGCGGAACCGAATCCGTACCAACCCGGTAACATCACCCGGCATTGCGACCATGAGAACACCCACGGGATCGCACGCAGGTCTTTGATGCTTCTGCTGTTTGTACGGGAAGAGGGACGCGAACCGATGTTCAGTGAGGCGATCTCGGATATCACCGTCGATTGCCAGAAATAATCATCGAATCCCTCCGTTTCGTATACGAGACCGCGGTAAGCGGCGAAAGCGAGGTCTGACAGTTCATCCAACGCTTCGGTGAAACGTTTGTCCGGAGATCTTGCCGTTGCGGAATTCGCCGCGGCGGCAAGGGATGCGGCGGCTATGACCTCAAGGTTCTTTCTGCCTACTTCCGCATTGCTGTATTTGGCCGCTATGACCTCGCCCTGCTCTGTCAGTCGTATCTGACCCTGCGCGGCACCCTTCGGCTGCGCCAATATCGAATGATAGCTCGGGCCGCCGCCGCGCCCTATCGAGCCTCCGCGTCCGTGGAATACTCTGAATTTCACGCCGTGTGCCGCGAATACCTCCGCAAGCCTTGTCTCCGCGCGGTACAATTCCCAGCGCGAGGTCAGATAACCTCCGTCCTTGTTGCTGTCGGAATAGCCTATCATCACTTCCTGCAGATCTCCGCGGGAAGCGAGCAGTTTCCGATAGAACGGCAATGAGAGAAGACCGTTCATTATTCCGGGGGCCGCGCGCAGATCGTCTATTGTCTCAAATAAAGGTACTATGTTCACGTCCAGCGCATTTTCCGCCAAACGTAATATTCCCGCCTCTTTCAGCAACACGGCAAGTTCCAGAATATCGGAAATTCCGCGCGTCATTGAGATTATGGCAGTCCGTATACATCCTTTGCCGTAGCGCAGGTGTGCCGATCGGACGGCATCGAATATCGCCAACTCTTTCGTCGTCTCTTCGCCGTACCTGAACTGACGGGATGTCAACGGACGGGAGGTTGCAAGATCTTTCAGCAACGTTTCGATGCGGCCGTTCTCATCCAATTCCAAATAATTCGTACCGTCTCCGAACTGAAGAAGTTCCGCTACCACGCGCTCATGTACAACGGAATTCTGACGAACGTCGAGCGGCATCAGTGTCCAGCCGAAGACGCGCACGGCGCGCAACAGTCTGCCGAGCCTTCCGTTCGCCAGTAATTTTGAACTCTGGTGCATGAGCGACTGTTCGATCACCGTGAGATCCGCGACAAGATCATCGGGTGTATCATACGGCAACGCCGACGGCTCACGTCCGAGAAGTTTATCGTATGTTGCCGTCAACCGCGCCCTGACGGCGGATATCGCCAGTCTGTAAGGCTCGTCCGGATCGTTCGCCGAAATATTGGGAGACCTGTTTATCAGTTCCTGCATCTCCGGTATCATTTCCGACAGTGACCCCGTAAGAGAAAGTTCACGGTGCAGCCGCCCCGTTTCGGCGATATAGAATGTGAAAGCGCGCTCGGTATATCGCGATAATGCTTCGGTCAGCATGGGAGCGTCGACGAACGGGTTGCCGTCGCGGTCACCGCCTATCCAGCTCCCGATCTGCAGGAACGAAGGAGTTTCACCCATCTCAACGCCGATCGCACGCTCCACTGCAGAGTAGAGTTTTGGTACCGCTTCGAAAAATGTTGAATCGAAATACGACAATACGTTCTCGACCTCGTCGAGCACCGACGGTTTGGAATTACGCAGAACGGATGTCTGCCAGAGCGTCAGTATCTGCATGCGCAGTTCGGTCTTGATCTCCTCGTGGTCTTCTTTTGTTTCCGCGAGCCTGTCGCGCCTGTCGAGCAATGCGGCGATTGCACTCAGAATGTCAAGAACGGAGCGGCGCTGCACCTCCGTGGGGTGCGCCGTCAGCACCGGAGATATGTAAGCGGTGCGGAAGAAATCCTTCAGTTGCGCATTGGTGAACCCTTTTGTCCTGGCCAGCGCGATGCTCGCATCCAGACTGCCTTCGCTCGCGGCACGGTCATTGGCCTGAGATGCACGCCAGCGGCGGATGTGATGATGATCTTCGACTATGTTGGCAAGAAGAGATGAATAAACGACCGCACGCGTGACCTTGCTCATATCGTCGTTGGAGAGATTTTTCAGCATATCTCTCATGGCGGCGTGGCCTCTGTACTGATAGAAGCGCCTGAGATGCACGTGCAACATTTCGATCAGATCGAACGTCTGCTTACCTTCCACATCGCGGATCGTGTCCCATAACATCTGTTTGAGCAGATGAAAATCCTCGTAGAGGGCATCGGCCGCGGCCTTCTCCGTGCTTTCATCGTATTCCGAGCCGCCGAGTAGATACAGCATAACAAACTCCCTTCTTTATCCGTCCCGTACCGCATGATCGGAGCAAAACCGACCTCAGACTTCCTCGATCTCGCCCGTGTTGGGGTCTATGACAAAGCCGAGGACGTTTATGCCTGCCGGAAGCAACGGATGCCTCTTGATTATCTTAACCGTTTCGCGGACGGATTCGTTCGTCTCTTCGAAGCCTCTGAAATGTTCCTCGAGGTCGATGCCGCAACTCTCCACGAGGTCGATCTTGTCTTGTGTAACGCCCATGGATTTCATTTTTTCTTTGATTTTGGATACCGTGAGACCCTGGACTCCGCAGTCCTTGTGCCCTATCACGAATATTTCCTCAACGCCCAGCAGATAAACGGAAATGAGCAGACTGCGCATGGTAACTCCGAACGGGTCCTTTATGACAACGCCTGCGTTCTTGATCACCTTGGCGTCACCGTTCCTGATCCCCAGCGCGGCCGGCAACAACTCCACCAGTCTCGTGTCCATGCAGGAGAGTATCGCAAGTTTGCGGCGCGGCTTGACAATTGCCGCGAACGGTTCGTAGGCCTTCGATGCAACGAAGTTCCTGTTGTGTTCCATCATTATCTCTTTGTTTGACATAGCACACAGTGCGAGGTGGTCAATATATTTATTAGTTTTTTCGGTACCTAGACTGCGATTACGGTCCTTTGTATGTATCCGGCTCCCGATGCCGTGGGCGATACTGACGTTTTGTTGATGCGCTCAGTAACCGATGACATCCCTTTCAATTTCTTTTAGCGTCATCTGTCCAAATCCATTAACAATTCATTCGCTTTGTCGAGTAAATAGTCAGACGGAGTGTATCCGTGAGAATTATTATTTTCTTTTGTTTTTATGAGCTTCTTCACATCATCATCGTTCAATATTATGAACAGTTTGCCATCTCCGCGCAGAGCACCTTTTTGTGCTTTCACGGCATTATCATCAGCTCCCTTTCTTGTGAATATTATCATTACGTTTCTCAACGCTTTATCGAACAAATATTTTTCAGATAGATAAATAACATTTTGATCAATTTTCTCTGTCCAATTTTTTGCCTCGAATACTATGAAATTTGTTTTGAATCGATCGTATATGAGCTTCCAAAAACTTGATGGGTTGTCCTTTATTTTTGCAACAAGATCATACCTTTTCATGCCTTCGTACATCCATTCCTGTTCTTTGACATCTTTCAGTGACCCATCGAATAAAAATTCAACCAGTTTTTTACATTCTTCTTCATATTTCCTCCACTCCATTTTACCTGGTTCGATCATATCGAATGAAAACTTTGGTGAAGAGTCGCCCCTCCGTTTTGTTGATGATAAGGGCTCGTTGGATTGTTTGCCTAAGTTACGGAAATCATTTATATCGCTGTCACGAATAATACCCTCTGTAGAGAAATCAAGGCACGAATTCAATTCTTTAATAAGTTCTTCGCTTGCCCGTTCCGCTATGTGAAGCAGGTGGTTCAATAAAATCACTTTTTTATCCGACCAACGTTCTTTATTTCTTTGAAGGTCTTCCGTATCTTTGTAGTAACAATTTGAAACCACAAGAACACTGGAGTCGAGACCCTTTATCATTTGTGGTAATCTGGAGAGATTTCCATCGCCTAAATATTTGACTTCGATTGGCTCGCCATTTATTTCAAAATCGTAAGAATGTCCATTGAACCTTTCAGCATTGATCTCTTTGAAACAATGCTTTAACAGTCTACCAATAAACTCTTCAAATTTAGCGCCTCCATACGTTTCCTTCATCTCTAATTTCTCCCATTAATCTTCCATCGACCATTCGTGCTTACCTGAAAAGTCTGAATCGACCTCATACATCGACTGTCTGGACAGATAAGTTGGTTCGGAGGGAGGCCGTCAATCCCTCCTCCGTCCGGATGGTTGTCTCTTTATTTCAATCGAATGCCTTGCTTTAAAATTACACGAGGATACGTTTTACCTCTGTTTTTGTCAAAAAACAGTATGTCTTGCAATCTATCCTCATGCATATTATTTGCATAAAGTCCAGAATCTCTGTTAGCACGAGAATCTGACAAAAATGTTGGATGAACGGACTTAAATTTTTGAAGTCTGCAACACTCATCGCGCATTCCATTAATGTTTCCGGTGCTTTCTGATGAAGATATAAGGTCGAGGAGAATCGAACGATGAATCGGTCATGACGATATGATAAAATGATCCAGGAATCTCCTGACCTTCCCTATATCCACGTCCGTGTTCATGCACGGCCCGAAAGGTCTGTCATTGAGTATTCCGTATCCCGGTATGGGGAATGTCTCCAGAAGCCCGTCCGCGAGATCGCGGTGACATGCGACCGCGATTATACAGCCGGGCCTCGTCTGCACTATCATCATGCGGGCAAGCGTACCGCCCGGGACCACGGCCACATTCACGGGGTACTTCTTCGACACATCCTTGAAATCCATTATGACACATTTCCCGCATTCCGTGCAATTGTCTATGTTGTTCACGACCCTGTGCGAGCAGTCATGGTTCTGAAGGCAATGCGGCAGCAGTATCAATACTTCCTCGGCCCTGAATCTCTGTCCGCCGACCTTCAGGAATGCGTTGTTCATTTTCACGAAGGATTCTTCCGTCCTTTCTTTGGGTATGAACAACAATCTTCCGAGAAGCATGTTGACCTGAAAGATGACGTTGAGCGAGAATCGCATGAGTCTGTGGAACGGCCCTATGGGACGTTTTCCGTAACAGACCATGAAAAGTATCACCATACCGACGGTCATAATGAGTAAGAAAACAACGGCCGTTATGAATATGAAGGTCGCAAGGATCGTCGATATTTCGTTCAGACGCGGAGAAGCCAGCCACAGAAGAAATGCAACGATCGTCACCAGCAGGACCAGACTGAGTGCCGACAGTATGAGGAACAATGATTTGCCTTTACTGTCTATCACAAAGTCCATGGTTTTCAAATCCGCGCTTAAACGATATGGTGCGGGGGAGGTCGTCAACTCCCCTCTATGTCCGGATGGTCATCTTTTTATTTTAATCGAGTACCTGATTTTGGAAATAAGCGAGGATACGTTTTACCTCTGTTTTTGTCAGAAAATAGCAGGTATCGTAACCTATCCTCACGTTCAAAAGGAACAGACTGCGAGTACCCCCGAAGCGGGGTACTTGGCAGAATGTTCCGCTTTAGCTCACGGTTCTTCGCAAACATTTCACAGTCGGAATAAATATTAATGAACGAGCTTTACGGTCAAACGGATGGAAGGATGCAACTGACCGAGACTGAAAACATAGAATACAAGCGTCGAATCACTGAGGATATTGAAAGAACTGTAATCGGCTTCCTCAACGTATCAGGCGGAGAATTGCATATAGGCATTGATCCCGACGGTTCAGTCTACGGCGTTGATAACTACGATGAAGAGGTCAGAGGATTCACTGACCGTGTAAGGAACAATATCTTACCGTCTGCTTTAGGCCTGTTCTCCGTGTCATCGAGAATGGGCAAGAACGGTAAAGTTTACCTCATCATCAAGATCGCCAGCGGTTTTGAGAAGCCGTACTATCTCAAAGAATTCGGTATGTCGCCGAAAGGATGCTTCATGAGGTTGGGCAACCAGACGATACAGATGCCTCAAAGGATGATCGACGAACTGTACGCAAAACGTTCTCTACATACACTTAACAACACCAATTCACCGAATCCGTTCTTAACGTTCGAGCAACTGAAGATATACTACGCTGAAAGAGGATTCACCGTCGATAACGACAATTTCCTTAGAAATCTCGGCCTCTACAACGATGACGGTAAATTCAACTATCTCGCGTATCTGCTCGCGGACAGCAACGCAGTTTCCGTGAAGATAGCGCAATATGCCTACACTGACAAGATAACGATACTGCATAAGACGGAGTGCGGTTTCTGTTCACTGATCAAAGCGACGAAGTGCATGCTCTCCGCGCTTGACATGTACAATAAGACTGCCATCGAGATATCATCCTTGCGTAAGGATACGCCACTCGTGGACGAGGTCGCCCTCCGCGAGGCCCTGATGAACGCCGTACTTCACAACGATTACATCAGAGGCGCATTCCCCGTGGTCGAATTCTATTCTGACCGGGTGGAAATAACATCATCGGGAGGATTGCCGTTAGGATTGACGAGGGAGGAGTTCTTCGACGGCGTTTCACATCCGCGCAACCATGAACTGATGAGGGTGTTCCTAAACATGGGGTTGTGTGAACAGCTTGGTTCCGGCATGAAGAAGATCATGAAAGCGTACAGACCGGAAGATTACAAGATAACCGAGAATTTCGTGATTGCGCGTTTTAAGTACAATGAGCATGCACTTGCGGTATTGAACGGGAAGAAGGGTTCGAACGAGTCCGCATCCACTTCAACTCTTCCTGACGACCTTTCACCTTTGGAGATAGAGATTTACAAAACCATAGCCGAAGACAGATATACGACCGCTGGTAACATGGCAGCATCTTACGGTTCATCTGCCAGAACAGTTAATAGTGCACTCTCCAGACTTAAGAGTGCAAACCTCATCCGTAGAGTTGGCAGTGATAAAACGGGGAAATGGGAACTGACGAATAAGATCGAATGATGTATTCCTAAAGTTTGCAGTGTAATTGCATTGTAAATTGCAGTGTAATTGCATTGTAAATGTTCCGATAGTTTACTCTTCGCTATTTTGCAAATATCCGTTTTTCTCTATGACCTTTTTCCACTCACATATTTCTTCGGCAGTTAGTTGAACTTTCTTAGTGAAATTGAAGCCTGAAAACATTGGACCGTCTTTGTGCTCCTCGTGCACATAATTGAAGGATATGAGAATTCGGGGTTCATGATGTTTGTCTTCACGTTCTTTCCATCCTTTGGTCATTTTTATACCAAACGAAGCGCCCGATCCGATTTGTATTGCCACATTTTCCTAGCAGAGTTCCACCAATATTTTTCCAAAATAACGTTTATGGAGTATTCTTTAATCACAGAATTTTTTCCACCAATGTTCGGAACAGAAAACGTTGGCCAGGATTTGTTGAATATATGATACTCTAATCTCTCTTCTGAGAAATGGGGCACATTGTTCAGTTTCATTTGTTCGAGTGTTTCTTTGTTTAATTTTAGTAGCTCTACATTTTGTTTTCCTAAGCGTATGCTTTCGTGTATTGCTATAGTGACTAAAATTAAACTAAACGCTGCTAACAGTTCAGAAATAAGATTGAAGTATAAAATCACATCTGCCTCGGCATATAATTCACGTCCTTGAAAAGGATAAATGAAAATGTTAGACGTACTGTGTCGGATAATTACTGACCTCTGAATTTCTTGAATCTGTTGAACGTATGCACCTTGCAATCTATTTCGTTCTCTATGCGTTCGGGATCGCGGGAATGTACGGACTGCCCCATCAGC
>Ga0123353_10018077_pt1 | contig 10404 bp, 13 predicted proteins | sample TergutLab28metaG_3_FD_92763 | JGI IMG/M metagenome (GOLD analysis project Ga0123353, IMG submission 92763) | Labiotermes labralis P3 segment gut microbial communities from Petit-Saut dam, French Guiana - Lab288 P3 | ecosystem: Host-associated > Arthropoda: Insects > Digestive system > Gut ...
AGGAGTATTTCCTGGGGGTAAAGGCGGCCGGTGCGTAAGGCTGACAACCTACCACCATCCTGTGCCGTTGTCACGAAATCTGGGAACCTTAACTTCCTGGAACCCTCTGGGCCTGTCCAGGCCAGTAACGGGACCGCTTTACTTACCGTTATTATTATTATTATTATTATTATTATTATTATTATTGGAGTGTTTTTGCTTGGGAAGAACTTATTTAGGTACAGACTTTATCGTTAACAAACGGTAGTCGTATCTGTCAGAATTTTCTCTGAAACATGTAAAATACTGCTTTACAATACCCCCTCAACTATGAGCTGAAACGAGGTCAGATGGATGGTGACGTAAATGAAGAAAACTTTAACAGTATGCAGCTGGAATTCAGGTCTTTCTTCGTTTGACTCCGTGTTGCTGGGTGACTATTCAACGACGTGCTGACGGATCTTAGTACCTTTGTCTGCAGGGTCAAGCGGTGCAGTTCTTGAGCTGCTTGACCCTGAAACCCAAGGAACTGCAGTACTTCGCAACGTCGAGTACCACCTACCCAATGACACGGCGTCACACGCTGAAAGACTTGAATCTTCAATTAAGCCGCTGTTAGAACACCGGATCTCACAAGATTTAACCAAATTTGCAGGATCCGTTGCCCCCCTTTTCTTTCTTGCACCTTGCCGAGTCATCGAGGCCGCCTGCACCCCATGTCACCCCATCAATGTCACGTGACGTATAATGTGTTCTGTGGCGGCCAGACTTACAGTACATAGCGTGGTATGGCCTGGTCTGGCGTGGGGGTGAGGGAGCTATACTGCTCGAATTGTGGTATCCTCGACAACACTTTGCGGTTCGCAAAGTGTTAGTGTTAGGGTTATTATAAGAGTCGTTATGTAACAGGGAAATAATTAGCTTGGAAATTGAATCGAGACACGTGGATTCGCTAAGTCTGTCACGCCACGCAAACACGAAGTCCCCCAGTGCTAGTGGAGTGCTATTTCTGCTAGCTGCCGCGTTTCTTTCTTTACCTGCAACCGTCTCCCTATTTGCGAGTGAAATTTGTTCTTTATAACTCACATTCACAGAAAATGGGCTGGCAACTGACCCTTTGTCTTCTCAGTGTCAAATCTTTATTTTGCCATACGGTTCATTAATCTGTCATCATACCCTTGGTGTGATTCACACTCTGGATCGATTTCTGTCCATAATAACCTACAAGTATCCATTACTGTCGGTATCGGTATCGCTTACTAGACATTATTGTCGATAGTTAATTGGTTCAGTGGAGTAGCGCGTGAATATTATGAGTCACGTGACCGATAATAATATAAAATAAAAATAATAGCCATGGAACAGACACTGTTAGTCGCATAGGTGGTCAGAAAATGCCACCCTTGTGATACTGCCGTCTTTATTGTCCTGAGTTTAGGGTTTCCGCTTTGGTAAATGGACCCGTTAAGATTATTGTCTTCAGTAACGTGACGTCTTGTAGTTGCGTAGAGGGTTGTCGACGTTTCGGAGAGAACTGCCTTCCTGTGCTATGTGGAAACGTTATCTTAGTGTTTACTGTCATATTGAGATTAGATACAGATATTGATGTAAATATACATATACACTTACATGGTAACTTCTAAAGTTTCCTGGAATTCGCTGGGTTTAATTTACAGGAATTCGGTTGTGTCATTACAATTTTGTTTTGACATAATCCTTCCGGACGCTGTATGACCCTGGGGTTGACTCAGCCTCTAACAGAAATGAGTACCAGGAATATTCCCCGGGGGTAAAGGCGGCTGGTGCGTAGGGCTGACAACTTAACTACCTTTCATGTGCCGATTGTCATGAAATCTGGGAGCCTCAACCTCCTGGAACCCTCTGGGCCTGTCCAGACATATAATGGGATTGCTTTACCTTTACCTTTACTTTACAGGAATTGCTACTGTGTATAAAGAAATATACGTTGACATCCTTCGTCGCCTTTGGGATGCGGTCAGAAGGAAACGCCCTGAAATGTGGAGAACAAACATTTGGTTTCTCCTTCACGACAATGATTCAGCTTACCCGTCGGTTTTGATCAAGGATTTCGTAGCAACGAACAATGTGACATTCCTGGAACATCCCACATTCTCTCCCGACCTGGCTTCAGCTGATTTTTACCCGTTTCCTCGACTGAAATCGGCATTGAAAGCACAGCGCTTTTCTGATGCTATTGACATTACAAGGAATGCGTCGGAAGAGCTGAAAAGGCTTTCACGTAATGGCTTCCAGGAATGTTTCCCACATCTTTACAGCGGCTGGCAGAAGAGTGTAGTTGCACAAGGGGCCTGATATGAAGGAAATGTAGCTTAAGTGATTACTGTTTCTTGTAGCTTAAGTGATTACTGTTTCTTGTTTCTCAGAAATGAAGTGATTGCGGTAACATTTTGAAGCTACCACACAAAGCCGAACAATCTCGCTTTGTTTGCAGTTTTTTTGTGCAAGTCATCTGCGTCATGACGCCCTTTAGACTGATAAATTCGGACGTGTCGGAGGAAGTAAACATCGATAATTGTTTATCATTCTATACAGCTTCAGGTACCTGAAGAGTTGGGCCTTTATCTTTGGGCCATTTTGCAGTTAGTTGTAACGTTTAAGTGCGTCGACATTTGACCATTTTAACTACGTTACTGCTGGACGTTATACTTTGGTTTCTTTTGAGGTCCTTGTGAGGTGGCGGCGTAATGGGAAACGTTTTCCAGGTGCTGCGAACTGTTATTTTGTATTAATCCTTAACTCTAAAGGTAAAGGTAAAGGTAAAGTGATCCCATTTCAGACCCTGTGTGGCCCAGAGGGTGGGTAGAGGTATAGCTCTACTCTTCCATGGCCGCGGTACTAGAAGGGGGTGAGTGGTAAGCAGCATGCCCCGGCCGCACTTTATCCCCGGGAAAGACCTGGTATCCATTTTACAGGAGCCTGGGTGGGCCACAGGGCCGGTCTGGACGGGCGGAAAATCTCATCCCCACCGGTATTCGATCCCGGGTCGTCCAGCCCGTACCCAGTCGCTATACCTACTGAGCTACCCGGCCCACAACCCTTAACTGTGCAGTGGTAAATTAATATTCTAGCGTCATGAACATTAAAAATCATTTTCCCCCATATTGCGCTTCGATTCTTACAACAAAAGGTTTTATTCCCATATACAAAGTTAGCGGGCTTGTTTTCATAATGGAGACGTACTGTGTTTACTGTGAGGTACGAACTACACTCATTATTTAGATTTTTTTTTTTTTGCTTTAAAGCAGGTACATATAAATGTTCCAAAACCTAGAAGCCACCTCAAAATCCTAGGCGCTGGAAGGGTGACATGAGGCGAGGTTCATACTGAGGTAAAAAGGTACAGCTATCTCATTACAGTTACATAGGGCTACAGGAAGTTGAAGCTGCCATAATTTTGGAGAATTGACAAAGAAGATGGCCAGGTTGACGCTCAAATTTTTGGCGCCGTTGTACACAGTTTAGTCTTCGCTGATTCCAAAGGATTATTGCCGTAACGTTTTATGTTCTGTCGGTTTATATCCGCATGCTTTTGGAGCTGCAGTGGACCGTGCAACTTTGGCGTTGTTTTCATCTCTGCCAGCAGGGTTAAGTGAAGCCGGCCGTAATTCTGTTTTAATTTAGTAATTAATTAGTCTCTGCCCAACTGTTCCACTCGTAAACAATGTCAGGTGTAACTTTTATTGTTGTTTCCCTTCTAAAATCGCTTACTGAATCTCAAAATCCGTGCATGTTGTTGCACCGAATGTGGCTCCTCTTCGCAACAAAGTAGTTTGTTTGTCTTACATGAGCAGACAGTTTGCTCTAACTTCCACACTGCGGTTACCCCGAATATCCGGAGGGCAGCTTCTTATGATCCCACTGACGAGCTGCAGAGTTACAGCATAGCGCACTGTAACCTGCAAGACAGCCACCACAAGTGTATTGTGTAGTTTCTGGTTGGCCATGCTGTAGCTCAGGCCAGCTTTTCACCGCGGAGCCTCGGGCTCAATCCCAGGCCGGTAATTGTGGGATTTGTGGTGGACAAAGTGGCATTTGAACAGGTTTTTCCGCGAGATAATAGAGGTAATATGTGCCTTAGAATTGTTGGTGCGTGTCTACGATTTTGCACTCTGTCTTGATCTGTAAGTCCATACGGTGTGAATTTGAATATCATGTTTCCGATCCTCTGACATATGTGACTCAGTGCGTATGTATGTATTATGTATGTATGTGTGTATGTATGTATGTGTGTATGCATGTATGTATTGTGTATGTATGTATACGTGTGTGTATGTATGTATGTATGCATGCGTGTATGTATGTGTGTATGTATGTATTATGTGTGTATGTATGTATGTATTATGTATGTATATATGTGTGTGTGTGTATGTACGTATGTATGTATGTGTGTATGTATGTATTATGTATATACGTATGTATGTATGTGTGTGTGTGTATGTATTATGTATGTATGTATGCATGTATGTATTATGTATGTACGTATGTATGTATGCATGCATGTACGTATGTGTGTATGTATGTATGTACGTATGTATGTATGTGTGCATGTATGTATGTATTATGTATGTATGCATATATGTATGTATTATGTATGCATGTATGTATGTGTATGTGTTGTCTTTAAAGTTAAATCTCCCAGGATATCAAATCCACCTGTCAAACTCCTCTCTATGCACAACTTTCGTTTGGCATTCAAAATGCCGTAAAGTTTCCCACACTCGGCCATTCACACGTTTCTTATGACTGTCGTCATACCCAGCTATTGTCTGTCCAAAGAACTTTAACCATTTTTAGACGCGTTCGCCATATGCCGAAAAGTGACTATTAAATTCGTGATGTCCGTCCGTCCGTTCGTCCATCTATCTGCATGGAACAACTCTGTTCCCACTGGACGGATTTTCATGGAATTTCATATTTGAGTATTTTTCGAAAAAACTGTCGAGAAAATCCAAGTTTCATTAAAATCAGACAAGAATAAAGGGTACTTTACATGAAGACCGATGTACATTTTTGATCATACCTCGTTCAATTCTTCTTACAATACAAAATGTTTCAGACAAACTTTGCAGAGGAAACCAAAACACACAGTTTGATTTCGTAACTCTTTTTTTTTTTCGAAAATCTTTGTTTTTTAGATAATGTGGAAAAATATTGTAGAGCGGGGCAGGCCACAGATTACAGTATGACGCATGCGCATTGCGTGCTGGATACCTAAGACTACAAACACATACTCAGAATATGTAATACTTATTGCTGTTCCACTACAACAGTGGTTGCACGAACGCGCCTGAATGTGATGTTACACGCACATTGCCTGGCTTGTTCCTCTGTGTCAAAGAAACGACCTGTGATTTGTGTCCGGAAGGATATGAATTTTTTAATTTTGTTTAAGCGCACTCGGCCTGTATGGGATTAATTAGATATCAGTTGTATTCGTGTCATTTTAAACATTCGCTTACTACAGGGCTGTTTATTCCTCCTATCCATGTGCTGGTCACTAATCCTTGGAATTACGTGGATATGAAGGATATTCCTGCTCAAATGAGATAGCAAAGTAGCTGCTACTGTGTGCGTGGATTGGCATTGGAAGCAATTGCGGCGTGTCTTGGTGAATTGCAGTGCCTTGTGCAGCACATTGATGTTGAGCTGTCTCTACCAAAGGACAGATTACTGCCACAGGATGGCCTCAATATTGCATGTGCGTGCCTTGGTTTTATAATCATTTGTATGCGTGTCTGTATGCGTACACACGCTGATACGTTACTATAGGTACCTCCGTAGGGTAGCGCAGAGCATTGACTAGGCTATGGGTTGGACGGTCGGCAATCGATTCCAGACAGGGACACTTTTTATCTGTCACCACCACATCCAGACACGGCGTTTTGGCTGTCCTGTTGATAATAGTGGTCTCTGTCTCTGTGGGCGCAGCGGACTGAGCGTGAAGCCAGTCTTTTGATATATGATATATTTGTGAACTGCAGTTGGGTTGACACCCGATGGCAGTAGTACAGTACACATTTACACACAAACAATACACAGAACAACACAATGAAACAGAATACACAGAACGGAACATACATAAGAATAGAAATACATAAACATAACAATAAAAATACATAACTTACAAGATTAAACAGAAGCATACAAAACATACAGCTATATATACAATGTTAAAAAATGGAACCAAAAGAACGTGAAAGAATGTAGTATAAGAAACAGCCATAAAAGCAGCAAACTTTATATGATCTCTGTTTGTTCTAATAATGATAGACACCCTGTTACTGAGACCTTCACAACACTTTACCCAACTACACTTCACTCCGCTTCACTACACTTGTCGACACTTCCCATTTAAACTTCACCCACTACACTTGTCGACACTTCACTTCTTCCCATTTGAACTTCACTCAACTATACTTCACTACACTTCACTACCCTCTCATTTGGCTTAACCCATTTAAATTTCCTACCGCTCCATTTCACCTCACGTCACTACACTTCACCTCACCTCACGTCACTACACTTCACCTTACGTCACGTCACTACACTTCACCTCACGTCACTACACTTCACCTCACCTCACGTCATTACACTTCACATCACCTCACGTCACTACACTTCACCTCACCTCACGTCACTACACTTCACTTCACCTTACGTCACTACACTTCATATCACCTCACGTCACTACACTTCACCTCACCTCACGTCACTACACTTCACCTCACATCACTACACTTCACCTCACGTCACTACACTTCACCTCACCTCACATCACTACACTTCACCTCACCTCACTACACTTCACTTCACCTCACGTCACTACACTTCACCTCACGTCACTCTGTGCCAGTCTGCTACCCAAGTTACAAATACCCAGAATCACGCCTGCATTTGCCAGTGCATGTACTGTACGTGCGGTAGTGCCAACTGCAGGAACAGATGTGACTTTCATCGTCCTTTGAATACGTCGCTTACCGTTCGCGGCATGAATGACGCTATTATGAAAAGTCAGTAATACCGCCATTAACGACGTCTGATAACACTGACGTTGTCAGGCGTCGCCTCCTGTGTATTTCTAATTCGATACAAGAGATTGTCTTAAATTCACATCCCATTTTCAGCCATCTTTGCTCCAATACGACTGACTATGCTGCAGGCTTTTGGAACTGAAGCCGGGCAGTACGGTAACTGGTTATCAAGGTTCGGTACAACCTGCTGCCTAGGTCACCCCGAAGATGAAGACGACATGTTTCTGTGGCAGTCGGTAGTAGTTGGCAGACTGCATGCCTTTATATCGTAGGTCACCGTCATCAGCACTTTGAGGGTTAGCTTAGTCGGTGTAGCGACTCGCTACATTCTGAACGGTCCGGGGATCGAATCCCGGTGGTGGCGAGGTTATCCGCACCCGTCCAGACCGGCCCTGGGGCCCACCCAGCCTACTGTACAGCGTGTAACGGGGTTCTTTACCGGGGGGAAAGCGACCGGGACGTGGCGTTGACCACTTCAACCTAGCACCGAGTTCAAGAATGGGTAGAGCTATACCTCTACTCTCCCCCTGTGGCTTCGTGGCTTGTTGGAGGGGGGATTTTACCTTATTCTGGGGTACTTCCATTCTGACGGGAAATTTTCCGTCCGTGTCATGAACCGTTAACGAAGTTTCGGGTAAAGTCGCTGAGCGAGATCTCCCCATAACGTCAGTGGCAAGAACAAGTGACACCTTGTGGAGTTTCTTGTGCTGCTTTGCAGGGTACAGCCTTTCAGTATTACTGATCTCATAGACCGTAGCAATAACATCATCACCCAGTACAATTCAAAGTCAGCCTGAGCACAACTTTTATTGTGGAAAAGTAGAGAAGACTACGTAACGAGGAGCTTTGCGATCTGTACTGCTCACCAAATATTATTCGGGTGATCAAATAAAGAAGAATGAGATGGGCGGGGCATGTAGCACGTATGGGTGAGAGGAGAGGTGTATACAGGGTTTTGGTGGGGGAACGTGAGGGAAAGAGACTACTTGGAAGACCCAGTCGCAGATGGGAGGACAATATTAAGATGGATCTTCAGGAAGTGGGATGTGGGGGCATGGACTGGAGTGATGTGACTCAGGATAGGGGCAGGTGGCGGGATCTTGTGAATGCGGTAATGAACCTTCGGGTCCCATAAAATGTGGGGAATTTCTTGACTAGGTGATAACCGGTTAGCTTCTCAAAAAGGACTCTGCTGCGTGAAGTAAATAAGTAAGTATTGTTAAGCAGCTGTGTGTTTCCATCCTATATAGGATCGTCTTCAGGCTTGCATGCAAACAGTGAGCGAAATGAAACACTAAGTTAGCAATCTCATAATATAGTGTAAAAAGTGTGCATTATAAACTGCGAGTCCCATAATATAGTAAAGGTAAAGGTACAACAATACCCGTACAGGCCCTGAGGGTTCCAGAAGGTTGAGGCTCCAAAATTTCAAGACAGTCGGCACATGAAGGTGCTAAGGCTGTCGGCCGTACGCACCGGTACTCGTTTCTGTTAGTGCGGCTGGAAGGATTGCGTCAATGAAAAATTCTAATGACGCCATCGGAAATCGAACCCGCGACCTTCCGGCTTGTAACGCAATGCCTCAACCAACTGCACCGCCGCTTGCCTCCCCCCCCCCCTCCCACTAATACAGTGTACAACATAATGCGCGCTTTTACTTGTTATGCCAACCTGAGGTTGATTCGGCCATCGGATCGAGACATGCAGCTGCTTGAGAACTGAGTGTAGAATAGAAGTTGTGTTTAGAGTGACCTTGAATTGTATTGAATTACAGTGAAAGCACAACGGGGTGGCCATCACCGAAAGTAATACAAGGATCGTTATTGTCTTGGTTTGCTCATTTTTTTGCGATGGATTTCACATGTTGACAGCCTGAAACGAGCGTCGATTTTGGCAAGACGTCGTGTCTTGTAGATTAGTTAGGTGTTTTGCTCGCATGTGTCGAGTTTGATGTTTGTCGTAATCCCGAGGGGGCAGTGTACGTGGGTTGAGGCAGGGGCACAGTAGGGGGACCTTAGGAGGGTAGTAGGGGAACCATAGGCCTGGGCATTGTTCTCCGTGACGTAGTGGGTTGAATAATTCGTGTTGAGGAGAGGTTTGCATGCGGCACAGCTGAACTGCAAGTTTGCGTGCAGAGGCGGTGTATTTGTGCTGACTATTTTATTCCAGGGTTGAACGGCGTCCGGGCGCCAGTTCGGCGTGGCGACTAAATTGTGTACAGCGGCGCCTAACATTTGTGATTCTACAGTATGTGACTTGCTTCTGGCGCTTAGAATTTTGTGGTGGCTTCTAGATTTTTGAAAAATGTTTTTACCCCTTGTATTTGTTCTGTACTTATTTAACCTTTGAAATTCCAGTGGTACTGTACTTCCATGTTCCACCTGCTTGCTTAATGATTTACTTACTTACTTACTTACTTACATACATACGTACATACCTACTTACTTACATACACTCATACATATACTTACTTACTTACTTACGTACTTACATACGTACTTACTTACATGCATACGTACATACATACTTACTTACATACCTACTTACTTACATACATACATACTTACTTACTTACTTACTTACATACGCACATACATACTTACTTACATACACACATACATACATACATACATACATACTTACTTACTTACTTACACACATACATACTTACTTACTTACTTAGTCGCTTGCTTACTTACTTACTCCATGGCGCAGAGCCCTTGAGGAGCTAACCTGTTCTCAGCTAGTCAAGACATTCCCCGCATTTTATGGAACCCGAAGGTTCATTACCGCATTCACAAGACCCCGCCACCTGTCCCTATCCGGAGCCCGCTCGATCCAGTCCACACCCCCACATCCCACTTCCTGAAGATCCATCTTAATATTATCCTCCCATCTACGCCTGGGTCTTCCAAGTGGTCTCCTTCCCTCAAGTTTCCCCACCAAAGCCCTGTATACACCTTTTCTTCCCCCATACATGCTTCATGTCCCACCCACTCATTTTTCTCGATTTTATCACCCGAACAATATTGGGTGAGCAGTACAGATCATTAAGCTCCTCGTTATGTAGTTTTCTCCACGCCACTATTACCTCGTCCTTAAAGATCTCTACATTTTGCCCAAATAATGTATCTCCATGTTTCTTGATGTACCTGTCGGTAAACGGTGATTATTTCAATACAGAGCACCGCCATCTTCGGTGACATCATGGAAGGCAGTATGTATATTTTAGACGCCATGTTGTTGTGTGGAGAGGTAGCGTTCAGACGCCAGACGTCCTTAAGTTAGGTGTGTGTGTGTGTGTGTGTGTGTGTATATATATATATATATATATATATATATATATATATAT
>Ga0123353_10018080_pt1 | contig 10404 bp, 5 predicted proteins | sample TergutLab28metaG_3_FD_92763 | JGI IMG/M metagenome (GOLD analysis project Ga0123353, IMG submission 92763) | Labiotermes labralis P3 segment gut microbial communities from Petit-Saut dam, French Guiana - Lab288 P3 | ecosystem: Host-associated > Arthropoda: Insects > Digestive system > Gut ...
CTTTTGTAGTGAATCTATCGAATGTTTTTCTGGTATAGTTTCCAAATTTTAATAACAATAACAATAATAATAATAATAATAATTATTATTATTATTATTATTAAATTTGTTCGTTTATATCGTGAGGTCAGTTTCTCGAACAGTATTCTTATAAAATAATTTTTTGTTATTTTATTACAAACGCAATAGTTTTATGTTCGTTTTACATGTTCCAAATTTCGTGCATTAATCAGATGCAATTTTTTTTAAAATGCCAACAAATTCGCTAAAGTGTATGCATGTAATTTTATTACACAGTAACCACCAACATGATTTATGCTTTATGGTTTATATTTTATGGTAGCTAATGCGGCTATTATAATCGTTAATCTGTGGAGTCTGATATAATCGACGATCTTCCATAACAACAGCAAAGGATTTTCAGTCTTTTAGCATGTGACATTACAGCCTACCCTGAGCCTCTTCCACATTCCTCTAGAGATATCTTGCTCAGAAGCATTCACCTTTTAATCTTCATTTATTTAGCGCTTAAGGAGCTCTGTGAATGAAAGCTACTCCGTTGTCTCTTAGAGGCTGAAGATTCAAAGCGACTAAAGCGGCTTTGAAACAACTTTCAATTATCCGTGGCGCATAGACCAAAGCAGACTGTAGCGTTCTTTCTCATCATCAGCAATTACACCACCCATGAACCGTAAAAGAAACTCGATATACTTCTGTAACAGTTCAGAATTTTGTGAATAATTAAAATAAGACTTTGTGACGTTGTAATCCAAAATATGACAGTGTAAAATTAAAGGGGTAAAATTTCGAGACGAGATTGTAGGTGGTTTAACAAAATACAACATTCTAGCGGCAAGAATCCTCAAATTTAAAGGAATTCGGCTGCTTATTGCAGGATAGGTTCCAAAACACCGACGTCGTTTGTTGACAGTCTTTGTTCTGAATAAAGTTACAGTTAGATAATTTTATGTCTGAAACATCGAAATATTTGTTACTTCTCTTTCCTTCCGTCGGAGACCGCGGTAGCACAGTGGTTAAGGTGCTGTGCTACAAATCGAAAGGTCGCTGGTTCGATCCCAGCTGGTGTCAGTGGATTCTTCATTGACACAGAATCCTTCAGATCGCACTATGGCTCTGGGGTCGACTCAGCCTGTAACAGAAATGAGTACCAGGATTATTTCCTGGGGGCAAAGGCGGCCGGTGCGTAAGGCTGACAACGTACCAACATCCTGTGCTGTTGTCACTAAATCTGGGTACCTTAACTTCCTGGAACCCTCTGGGCCTGTCCAGGCATGTAATGGGACTGCTTTACCTTTCCTTCCGTCTTTCCTCTCACGTTCATCCTTTGTCTAATTTTTTCTTCTGCTTCTATCTTATTATCTTCTCTAGTTCCTGTGCACGCAGTGAACTTGCGAGATATTACCTTCAGTTTGGACACGATAATCTCTTCCAAATGTTCCTAGATGTGTACCATTTACGACCGTCGTTCCAACTCGTTCCCTTGTAATTCCTGCAGTTGGCAAAGCTTTACTTTGTAGGGGCCTGAAGATGATTAACATCTAGTCGAAACATGTAGCCATACTATAGAATAAATAGATTGTGCTGACGTATATTTGTGTAATACTTATTACTTTGTAAGTGTGAATAGGAATGAAGTATTACGTTCAAACACAACACTTTAATATTATCATGCAATGCTACATGTTTCGGTGCAAAGAACCATAATCAGGCATTAATTTACAAAATTTTAAAAGCTTCAACAGACATGCAGTTTGCATATTGCTTTTTATTTTGAGTTTTAAGGAATAAATTTTATGCATGAAGAAGGTCAGTTCGACTGAAACCTGTAGCATTTGTTGACTAGGCTAATGAGCTTTGTTGTGGTTGACAGCAACACGTATGTCAGTTTTACTAAGCATTAGCGATCGAGTTTATAATTTTTTTGGTCTACAACCCTTTTTTTGCGGCACAGCAGTTACAGCCGACCTGTGAATATACTGAGATAAGGGCTGTTCAAAAGTTTGTAGGATTGAAGAATTCTTTATCCCTTTACTATGTATTTTAATGCGATATCATTCTATCACCTAAATGATCTTTTCTCTTTACTTCGCTTAATCAATAATTTGTAACCATATCTTATTTCTCCCATGCATGCTACGCTTATCACGCACATAATATCCCTCCGTATGACGTCATACGTTTACGAAATTTGAAGCCAGTCCACTCTTCGTCATAATCTTACAAAGATTCGTCACCTACGACCCCATCACCCCTGACCCTACCCTATACAAGATATTTCTATATCTAAGCACTATACCTTGCCATGCCTTACATCTATTTAAAATAGATGTAAGGCATGATAATAAATATGATATGATCAAGTCAAAAGTTGCTTGCCAAATATTACGAAGTTTGCTGTAACATTAACTGGATGTATTAGATGAATAATATGAAAATTACATTATTTTCCTGGTAGACTGCAATATTATTTATCTAAGTATGACCGGACATTGTGGATACTGGCGTGAAATGTGCAGGACAGCAGTTAAAATCTTCCCTATAAGCACTCACACCACACATTTTGTCACGTTTAGATCAAGTGACAAGGCTCGGAGCCGTTAGTGATTCTGGTCACTTCACTCTCAGTATCACTTCCTTACATTAGTGAAGTGACATTTCTTGGGAGGAAAATTTTTCAGATTATTGTAAGTAAAGGTACGGTCTTTTAATCTCTCACCTCACCCTCAGTCTTCACGTAAAACACCTAGGGTCTGTGTATTTCTTCTTATCATACGAGAGTGAGATAATGTTCAGCCCACAATATCTACCGACACATTCACCTAGAAGCCTTAAAATCAATTCCATGTTTCCCGCCTTCTCAGTCATATCTACCGTAATGCACACAAACCATAAAGATGCTAATTATGTTCGAGGCACCACATTAAAATACAGTTCGTTTCCCCTTACCGTGTATATTCATAGAGAGGGAGAGTAATTTTATCTCCCCGATTTCTCTTCTATACCAACATTATCATTACTTTACCATTACGTCTTCTCCCCTCTTGATATCCCCCTGCAGTCTGCACTGTGGTATTCCCAAGCGTGTGTTACACATACAGACTTAAAACATTGTTGTATATTCGATAGATATTAAGTCGAGGTTGCTCTATTTATCACACGCAAAGAACGACACCTGCTCTTACTGACTTGGTGTAGAAACCAATGCAATATCTACAGCATTCCGGTTTATACACGTATTTATCTCCCCCTTGAGGGGTAAGTCTGTCACAAGCCACAAAACGATCTACATAAATATCTGGAGGAATAGTTATGATACTTGCAATCCTGGTGGCTGAACTTTGGAACTACCGATTAATGAAATGGTAGACGGGGCTCCAGTACCTTTTTTATATCAGCTGAAGAAGTCTTGTGTTGGATTTTGAAAGTTTATTTAAATCTCAGGTTGTGACACTGATGTAACCCATTACTGTTTGAAAGTGACGACCCGCTGTCTGCTTGCTAGCAAGTAGTCAGCAGTATCTGTTTGACAAATGCTTGTTGCTGTATGTACAGTCTTTAATTCCTGATGATGGAAGGAAAGACCGTCCGAAACATGTAGAGTTTCATTCCAAAATACAGTAAGTTTGAGAAGCTGGTGCATCTAGTTGGTTTTACTATAGAAATTGTAAAAGGTATGTTTCATGAGATAAAATGAGAGCTTGATTCAAGAAACAGGAATGTCGGAGTTTACATTTCATAATACGTAGTGACAGCCGACGTTATATAGTGGCCTATATATAGGTTACTAAACTAAACCAAGGAGGATTTAGAGGCTTAGACTCTAATAACAAAAAAATGCTGTTATGTAGCATTTGCGCGAAGTAAATGTTGCATTTAACTTCGAATAATAATGGTGGTATTGTATCAACTGAATTTGTCGACATGGCATACGTATGCTTTATTTCGTATTACCTGGGTATTTGTGTGTGCATTATGAACCGTTTTTAAACAGGGTGATAAAAAAATACAGGTACCAAAACCTGGCAGTAAACCGCTGCCGGCCTCCCTATAAAACACTCACCGGTGTGCAGCAAAGTATTTTATTTCAGTTGAAGAATGGGTACATTATGTAGCACGAGTGGCTTTTTTTCGTTTTCTTGATTGTGTGTTTACGCGAAGAGCATGTCTATTCTTGATTAGTAAGTTTTAGTTATTATAAAGTAACCTACATTCCGCGCGTCAGTTTCTGTGTATCTTGAACTCAGGTTTCGCATTTTCTTTGCAAGATGATGACCAGACCGTAATGTGTGTCATCCCGTTGTGTTAATTTGCAGCGAAGACGAGTTTAAATACCGCCAAACAGAACTAATGTATATTATCTACTTCACTGTGGCAACATGTTTCGATATAATACATCAACTTAAGGTCTATTTTTTTTAGACAGGACTTCCCCGTTGTGTTCAGGTATACGTATGTAAAGAAACTAAGTATGACTACTGTCTGTGCACAACAGGTCACGTGATATTTATGTTGTTTGTGCGGTGCATTGTGATGCAATTATTTAATGTAACCTAACAGCTGTGTACGGACTGTAATCATAATTTTTTTATACACGCATTTTGAAGTCATTATTATAAAAAGATAAGAGGTTTTGTATACGGTCGTATAGTAATAATAATAATAATATTTATTTACTGCAATTGGGTTGTTACCCGGTGGCAGTGGTTATTTTACATGTAAACAAAAACATGAAATTGGTTACTACTCGATTTAAGTCAGGAGGGCTACATGAGAAGCATGTAGTGGCATCTTGGAATCTTGGGGACCATCTCAGCATTTGCTTATAGACACAAGGAAACCAAGAAAAACCTGTGTCGAGATGATAATAAATGGGATCTCAATTAGATAATGAAGCCAGTACATGTTGCAGTGTCACATTTTGTTGTATAGAGTAGTTAAACCGTGGATTAGCACATTTCAATTGTCATAACGTTGAAAAAAATCGTTGTGCCGTTGAAATCGTATGCCTTTCAATACACACTATTCTCATAAAAACTACCTGCATTTTCACTCTCATGAACGGTTTATAAATGGAAGAATTTGAATTCAGAGTGAAAGTCCGTAAATCTTGAGTGAAATTTTTTGAATCGTTCATGTCCATCATGTTAGAATTAATTCCTGTGTGAACAGAGACGTGAGTCCTGGTCCTTCCACAGGCTAAGGCTGCACTCACACTTGCTGGAATGGCGAAAGCCTGTCGGAATGACGTCAGCAGCCAGTTTAATGCAGGTTCAATCAAACACGCTGTTATGCACTAAGACCTAGTTCTAGGATGGGATAATTGCTAATTGATGCTGCCCAGAAAACGGCTGGCTACGTTTGGCAGGGCCCTCAGATGGAGGCGCGATGGAATGGGCTCTTCGTTCATCGTGTTTTGAAGGTGACACACCGAAATTAAAGTACAACCTTGTGTATACGGGCAGTATTACACGTAAAGTTGTAGGTTAGTCACAGAAGAGGGTGATGTTATTTAAAGTAAACTTTCTTATTTCACTATTATTATGAGTGAAATATCAAGCTGACTGTAGCATTTATTTCTCCGTCTCGGCTACTGTGACAGTTGATGTCCTCTTTCGGGAGAAAGTGTGTGAGTAGAAACGCAAAGAAAACGTGGCACTGCTCCTAGTGTATTGCGGTCTGTCTCCTCAACAGTACGATTTGGATCTTGGTATCGAGCCCCATCTGGATTCCTGACAGGATTCTGAAGCACAGAGAGTCATTTATGTTTCTTCCCACTTGATGTTTCCTGTCTTGAGGAGAAGAACGATCAGATGTGCTGGATAATTTCAAAGTGTCGTATTTTCCAGGTTTGGTGCCTATATCTCGGCTTAAGTCTTCGAGGGCTTAACCGTTCTGGACTGAAGGCTGCTACTCCTGATTGTAATCTTATAGGCTAAAATTAGTTTGATCTCTAATTTTGGTGTTTTGTTATTTTCGTAGCTTGCGTGTAGCCAAAAGTAGAATCTCTCTGCGACAAAAATTGAGAGTTAATGAATGTGAGGATAAATTAAGATAGAAAAAAAAAGGTAGAGAAACTGTGGTGTGATCCTTGTATTCCATTTAATTTATGCATATGCATATATATATATATAGTTGGGGTTAATTGTTTCATTCTGAATTGTGTTATATCAGATAGTCGCATTATTCTTGTACAATTTTGTTTTGATGTTCTTATATTGATGTGTTTGTTTTGCTTGTTGTGCATTGCAGAATTTTGTTTTGTTGACCGTGCATCCTGGTGTAATCACACCAGGATGCACGGTCAACAAAACACAAAAGCTATAGTGTATTTGAATATATAATTGATATAGGATTGAAAGAATCCATTATTTCTTATGAAACACACATCTAAATATGGAATGAACATACCTTTTCTGTTATACTTTGCTCGCCGATTTGTGGTTGGTAATATGAAATTTTCTGCAAGAATCTTTAACTCTTATCCTGCTTACGTGGAGAATATGGTGAGCTCCTAATAATGTCAGGAGATGGCAGATGGGATTTAACTCGGCGTTTAAAGGGTTAAATACCCTGTGCGTAATATTGTAAATCAAACTACTTTCAGTCATGTTTACGAAAAACCACATGTTGTAATTCAAAATGTGTACATTTTCGGACGTCGACTTATAGTAATTCGTACTGTTATTAGAGTTGAGAGTTCAAATTCATCTTTTAAGTTCTAGCAGTCGAACAGCCTGGAAATTGTAAGATGTTATATAAGAGGTTTAACAGCCAAACGCGGTAAAGAACAAACTACATAATCTTAGTATTTAACCAACTTAATGCACAAATTGATATTTTATAATAAGTTTATTATATGCCTCTACATGTTTCGAGCACTATGTGCTCATCATCAGGACCTCCTGATGATGAGCACATAGTGATCGAAACATGTAGAGGCATATAATAAACTTATTATAAAACAAGAATTTGTGCATTAAGTTGGTTAATTACTAAGATTATACTGAGATGCACGGTCAGCAAAACATTTTAAAAAACTACAGGTTTTACCATAACATTCTGGGAATGGGGCATAATTTATTTGTTGTAAGACCCAAAACATGTGCGATAAAATTTCAGCTATATTATTTAAATTGGAAGTTAAAACGAGTAAAGAAAACAACAAATAAAAATGAAAATTTCGTGACATGCTTAAATTGGACAGACCGAATTATTCCATGTTAGACACAATATTTTATTATTGACAGATTTTGGAACCATTAAGCGGAACCTTAAGTGTAAAATTCATATTCAATAGATCTACTGCCTCTAGTCACAACATCTAATTGCTTTCTTAGTTAGTTCCCTGTTTTAGCTTATTCGGTAAACATCCTTCAATTCAGGCTTCTGCAGTATAATCCCTTAACCCTCTAGCGGGGGCATTACAACAGCACATTATATTCTGGTAGGGCATGAAAATTGAGGGTTTGTGCAGGGTAGCTGCTGATGGTGTCAATTTCCGATCTTCCCCTTCCATTCTCTTATCAAGGGAAACTGAAACACTCACAAATTGTAGCACGTTTGCTGATGCTGACGATGAATACGGATACCAAAAATAGAAGTTTCTTTTCCACTCCAAGCATTAGTTCGTTCAAGGGTGTCCAATGTGTGACTGGTTTCGTGACAAGTGTCTTGTTAGTTACTCTTTTGTCATTTACCGAACTAAGAATTTTTACAATTATTCTGAATTTTTAAATATTTTTTTATAATATGTGATACATTTCTTCAGTAGTTTGTTAGGTAGATTTAGAATTTTTTAAGGGGTACGTCCCGTTGTGTATCGTCCATTATTTGTTGTATTAGTATCGTCAATACACAGCATATGCAAAGACCATATGTATTAGTACAACTGGGTTATATCTGGTGACATGTTTCGGCCGTTAACCGGCCATCCTCAGGCCAACAAAGAATAGTATTGTTAAGGTACAGTCAAATTTGATTGTACCTTAACAATACTATTCTTTGTTGGTCTTAGGATGGCCGTTTAACGGCCGAAACATGTCGCCAGATATAACCCAGTTGTACTAATATATCTGGCCTATGCATGTGTTGTGTATTGACGGTACTAATACAATAAATAATAGATTTAGAATGCTGAAAATGTCCTTAAAAAAGGATACAAAAGTTTGAATATTTTAGGAGTTTCCTCATTTAATGGTGCTTGTACAGAAAGTGTCGGCCAGGTTCACTGCATTCCTGCTTAGTATTCCGGAAGGCCCTTTGTCTAATCTAAATAAATTTAAAAAAAATGTAAAGAAATTCGCCGACGAAATCAAGCTGTACAAAATTGGGTAAACAGAGATTTGTGACAAATTTTCGTATTATAACATTTAGACATCAGGTTTTTTTTTTTTCAGAATACAGACAGTACTCACCTAACATTACTAGTAATTACTTGGCTTATAACACAGTTAGCAACGCAGTAACAGTAAAATACCTAAACACATAAAACAGCCCGACAAGGAGTGTAATTTAGACGAGAGAATAAAGTAATCCGTAGAGAATTCAGTTTACGAGAGGTGCTGATAAGTCTTTAGCCCGACTGACTTCCCGGTGTCGTAGGACGGAATCGATAGTGTCTTTGGAAAGAGGGGTCTGTTCATGTGCCGAATTGCAAGTCTTTTCTTGTTACAGAGGCTGAAAGGAAACATGTCAGGTGACGCGTGCGATTTCAACAAGATCGAGATGCGAGCTGTCATCAAGTTTTTTCCGCCCTGCAAGTCAAGGCGCCAAGGAAATTCACGCCATTCTGACAGAAATATTAGGGGAACATGCACCATCGTATGCCACCGTCAAAAACTGGGTGGCCCCGTTTAGACGTGGTGATTTTTCCACTTGTAATGCGCCTCATCCTGGAAGACCCAAAACAATGACCACCCCGGGGATTATTGATCAAATTCACGAGCTTATCTTGGAAGACTGCCGGATTTCGGCAGAATCAATAACTGAGCAAATAAACATCTCACGTGAGTGGATTGGGTCCATCATTCACGAAGATTTTGACATGCGGAAGATCTCCGCGAAGTTGGGCCCGAAATGCCTGAATGCGGATCAAAAACGTCAACGGTGCCGGTCGTCTGCGCAACTTTTGGAATTTTGTCGGCGCAATCCAAATGATTTCCTGTCATGATTGATGACCATGGACCAAACCTGGTTATATCACTATGACCCTGAGACAAAGCAACAATCAATGGAGTGGAATCATAGCGGCTCACCCCAACCCAAAAAATTCCGAGTGCAAAAATCCGCTGGAAAAATTCTCGTCTCGATTTTTTGGGATCAAGACGGCATCTTCCTCATTGATTATCTTCCAAAGGGCCAAACTATCAACGCGGAGTATTACGCATCTCTGCTAGTGCAATTGAGGGACATTTTGAAGGAAAAACGCCGCGGGAAGATCACCAATGGGGATCTTGTTCTTGCACGACAATGCTCTGTCCCACCGGGCATTTGCAACCTAGAAGAAAATGGCCTACCTGGACTTCCACTCCCTTGATCACCCACCCCATTCTCCGCATCTGGCCCCGTCGGACTACCACCTGTTCCCTGGACTGAAAAAAGAATTGAAAGGTCGCCATTTTTCGTCCGACGCGGAAGTCATTGCTGCCGCCGAGACCTGGTTGGACGGACAATATTCTGATTTTTTTTTGAGTGGCTTGCAAAAGTTAGAGCAACGGGCTAAGAAGTGTATTGAGCTTCTTGGGGATTATGTTGAATAAATCCCGAGTTTGTTCGCTGTAGCTTGTTTCCTTCCTGGTCGGACTAAGGGCTTAACAGCACCCCCTCGTGTTATGTTGAAACTGCAGCAATAGGGGAACATGAAATACGCTTGAGATGGGAGGATCTGGTTGGGAAACGTTTTGGTGAAATATTTTGTGAGGTCAAGATGGAGAAATAGAGATTGTTGTTCAGATATAGGTTCTTGTATTTGAAGTGGCGAAAAATAGTTACAATTGCAATTTCTATGTGTTTTTCAACGCACAGCAGAACACTGAGATGAGTACTTGATAAAAATATTCTGAGGCAATTATTTGGATTGAGGGTGCTAAGCGAACTCTATGGCAATATGGTTGTGAGGAGGCTCTGTATCCTGCAGTGGGCGTCCTCTGAAATGTTAGTAACTGTCAACTGGACTACCCGTGCCAGGTCGCAGGAGCGCACCTCATATTAAGTGGAACTACTCGTACTGTACATGTTGTGGTCCACGCATTACGTTCTCTAATCAGAGATGTGAATATCTCCTAAGTTCTTCAATAGGGGCAAAATAAATCTCTCTCACTTTTTCACACACACACACACACACACACATACCACACACACATATGCACACACACGCACACACAC
>Ga0123353_10018081_pt1 | contig 10403 bp, 5 predicted proteins | sample TergutLab28metaG_3_FD_92763 | JGI IMG/M metagenome (GOLD analysis project Ga0123353, IMG submission 92763) | Labiotermes labralis P3 segment gut microbial communities from Petit-Saut dam, French Guiana - Lab288 P3 | ecosystem: Host-associated > Arthropoda: Insects > Digestive system > Gut ...
AACGGCAAAAAATTTACTCCTTTATCGATACAGTACGCTTCAGGATTCTCTTGAAAGCGCAAAACGTTTTTCGCTGTCCGGCGCACGGTTCTCGTGGATGACTTCAGATACCGGATTTGAACAATGCGAAACGTGGGACACAGGCTGCTGCGAAATACATATTACCGCAGACGTTGTGTACGCTTTCGGCCGGTATGTAGAAGTGACCGGGGACACAGATTTCCTTATCCGGTATGCATCAGAGGTTTATATACTTACCGCGAGGTATTGGGCGGACCGGTTTACATATAATGCCGCGAGCGATAAATACAATCTTTTATTCGTCAAAGGTCCGGATGAGTATTGCGGTGTAACAAACAACAATTTTTACACTGTAAAGCTGGCCGCACATAACCTTCAACTCGCTGTGGACACTGTCGCGCGCATGGAAGCCGAATACCCCTGCAAATGGCGTGAACTGGTGAAAAAGACGGGATATGCAGATGACGAGCGCATTCGCTGGATTGAAATCATCAATAAAGCCGTTGTCCGCTATGATGATGAACGGCTGCTATACCATCAGGACGATATATTCGAACTACTCGAACCCATAGACATGCCGGCGCATAAAAAGGGAGATACTCCGTTTTATCACTTGGTAAGTTACGACAGGCTCCAACGTTATCAGGTACTTAAACAAGCCGATGTGCTTATGCTGATGGCGCTGCTGCCTGACGGCTTCAGTGACGGGCAGAGGCAGGCTGCGTGGGATTACTACGAACCAAAGACATTGCACGACTCAACCCTTAGTTTCGGAGCGCACGCGCTGATAGCTTCGCGGCTCGGGCTGTCAGATAAAGCGGAATGCTTTTTTCGAAAGAGCTGCTTCCTCGATTTGAGGAATGTCATGAACAATACTTCGTGCGAAGGGCTGCACACGGCTGCGTTTGGCATTACATGGCAGGCGTTGGTGTTCGGATACGCGGGATTATGGGCGGACAGTAACAGGCTGCGTTGTGATCCGAAGCTCCCTGAGTGGATACGCGGGATGCGCTTCCGCGCTTATCACAAAGGAAAGCCTTATACGATATTCATCAAACGCGGAGAGGAGGCAATTGTCAGTGATTTGATTGAAACTTAAAAGCATAAACAGTAATTATAAAGGAGGAAAAGAAAATGTTTCGCAAAGTAATATCAGTATTAATCGTGACCCTGTTGGTGCTGGGGCTGTTCTCCGGCTGTAACCCGGCTTCCTCAAACGGTGGAAACCCGGGCACTCCCCCCCAAAATCAAGGAACCACCAACCCGAATGAAGGCAGCAGCAACAACAATCTGAGTGCCACCGATCCTTATGAAATCGAGGGGACTATTTCCGTGGCTTACCCGGAGGGAGAAACGGATGAGATCGTTCCTGTGCTGAACGCTTTCCGCGCAATGTATCCTAAGATAACGCTTATCGACGTACCGTTTTCCGGAAGCTATGGAGGCGCGTTCAATGAGTTCTTGACCGAACGGGCTATCTCCAATGACATGCCGGACGTGATGTGGCTTGACTGGAACGATTTTGCGCCGCAGGTAGCAAGCGGATATGTCCTGCCGCTGAACGATCTGGTAGCAGGAGACCCGGATGCAGCCTATGTGCCCTCGGGCATGACAGATCCCTATACATTCGGTGGCAAGCTGTATGCTTTCCCCTGCCAGATGAACGCAATGGGCATTACGATCAACCTGGACATGATAGACGAGCTGAACCTTAACAAACCAAGCTACGACTGGACATGGGACGAGTTCGTCGACTTCGTGAAGTCCGGCATTACATCAACGACCGCCGGCGCCGCTCTGCTGGACGACCTGGATGTAACATATTCGGCGCAGGCCGACGGGTTTTTTGCTACCGCATATAACTGGAAAACCCAGAAATTCGATTTTGCGGGCCAATGGCTCCCCGCTATGAACAAGTATGCAGAGTTGAATGCTATCCCCGGCTTGAACGCATGGGCGATGAAACAGCCGAAGGATGAAAACGGTGAAACTCCGCTTGACAGCGATTATGTGGCTAAGTTTGGCGAAGAAGGCAAAGACGATAACCATTATCTGTTCAAGAACGGCCTCGCGCTGCTCTGCACAAACGCTACATGGAACGACAACTGGATGCGTAATGAGTGCAAAATAAGCTGGGATTACTGGCCATATCCGCGCCTTGACAAAAACACGCCAGTTAAAACGCCGATCCATGTCGACTGCTCTTACATAACCAGTAGCAGCAAGAATCCGGAAGCGGCATATCAGCTTCTGAAATGGCTGACCTTCGGTGTTGAAGGCAACCTCCAGCGCCTTGATATATTTGCAGACCGTCATGCAAGGCAACAGGTAGAAGGAGATACCAAACTTCTCAAAACATGGTTCATACCATGTACGCAACACCCCGACGTTATCGCTAAGTTCGAGCAGAGCCCGCACCTTACCGAAGGATTGACGGCTTTGTATAAGAGCACATCGAACTCCATACGCGGCGACTTGAACAAGTTTCTGCCGAATTTCGACGAATACTGGGGCAGCATAGGTGTATGGGGCTTGTTGGACGACGTCCGCCAAGGCAGGGCAAACGCCGCTGATGTAGCGGCCCAGCTTGACAAAATGGTTAATGAGGGCTATCAGAAAGCTCTTGCGGACTTTAACGCAAAAGTCGGAGGATAATTTACTTCCATATACCAACCAGTGTATAATATCTCGCATACATATTAACAGGAACGAGCGGGGAGGTGTCGGCATGGTAAAACACAGCGGCATAAAGCTTACAGCCATTATTGTTGCTGTGGTGCTGATCCTCCCCGGCTTCTTGCTACCGGCAAAGGGTGTTTCCGCGTCTTTACTAAAGCCTCCGCGAGTATATTTGCTCAGCGATGAAAAAGCGGCGGAATCATGGCTGTCGTGCGGAGCGCAAGACGTTGTTTACAGGCTTGACTTAGGCTGCTTGGAGTCAATCGCCGGCATTGGCTGTGAGCTAACCGTTTCAGCTCCCGCGAACGGGGATTATCAAATCATGCTGGAGTATACCTCCGGCGTACTGAACCTGTTTGAGAACACTGCGCTCATATCGGTAAACGGTATGGATGCAGTCTGTGCTTTGCCATTGCTTTGGGCGGACGTTCAGGGCGAGGTGCAAGCCGACCGGTACGGGAATGAAGTTGTACCCGAGCAGGTAATGCTCAGTCAAGCGTCGTCCGCATGGTTGGAGGATTATGAGAAACTCTCCCGCGTGCCGATCCTTTTTCCGCTTGCAGCGGGGGATAATCAGATAAAGATCATCCCGCAAAACCAGAATATATACCTGATATCCGCCATTGTGGTTCGCCCGGCGCCGGTAATTGATTATCGCGGGTACCGCGCTTTATACGCAGATGCGATTGATTACGGCGATATCATAATAACTGAAGGTGAAAACCACAGGCTAAAGTCCGATTCATATATACGGGGGCGCAGCGTGGCAAGTACCGGCGTGGTACCAAACGATCCCTATGTAAAACTAATAAACGCCATTGATGACAAGTCTTATAAAACAGCGGGGCAAAAACTGCTTTATGAGATTGATATCCCCGCAGACGGCTGGTATACGCTGACGGTAAAATACTGCCAGCCTCTTAAAGCGGGCGGCGTGGTTTACCGAACTGTCGAGGTGGATGGCGCTATACCATTCGCCGAAGCTATGGATGTGGCGTTCAGCCATACAGGTATGAACAAGTACAAAAACAGGACGCTTGACCACAAGTTCTATCTTACTGAAGGGATACACACGATCGCATTCAAGGTTACGGCCGGGCCGGCAGATAATGCGGTCACGGAACTGCTTTGCATCATAAATGAAATAAACGACACAGGCGTAGTGATGCGCAAAATAAAAGGGAGCAACAGCGACGATACGGCAAGGATAGACGTTAACCGCACCTGGGACATCATTCAGTACATGCCTGATATACTGGATGATATGGAAAGATGGCGCGGCGGTATCCTGGCTGTCTACGGGGAGTTAAAAACACTGTCAGGCGCCGAACCGTCATATGCCGGAGATCTTAAACTGGCTGCGCAAAACCTTGCGCGCCTGATCTCCGAGCCGAGGGAAATACCAAACCGCTCGTCATTGTTATCGGATGGCTCCGGTTCTGCGGCTCAGCTTGCATCCGGGGTTTTGCAAAAACTGCTGGAGCAAAATTTGAGCATCGACCGGTTTTACCTTCATGGAGAAGATATAGAGCCGCCGTCGCCGGATGCGCGGTTCTGGAAAAGCGTCATGACCGCAATACGGCAATTTTACTATTCATTCACGCCGGTTATGAATGACTCGACCAACATCAGCAACTCAGGTGAAATACTTACCGTTTGGGTTGGTAAACCCTCGCAGTATGTAGAAGCTCTCAGGACCCTTACTGCGCAGGACTTCACAGTAAGGACGGGCATCGACGTCGTATTTTCGATTATGCCGGATGAAAAGAGGATCACTCTGGCCAACTCTACCGGCAGTAATCCGGATGTAGCGTTATCACTTTCATACTACCGCCCGGCTGAGTTCGCCATGCGCGGTATGGCTATGGATCTGCTGCAGTTTGATGATTTTCCGGACTGGTACGGAAACGAGTATAACATCGCATCGCTTGCTCCGATGGCATACGAGGACGGCGTATTCGGCGCGAGCGAAACGCAGGAGTTCTATGTTATGTTCTACCGGAGGGATATACTGGAAGCGCTCGGTCTGGAGGTTCCAGATACATGGGACGACGTCAGGCGCATGATGCCCACGCTTCTGCGCAACTCAATGAATTTCAACCATCCGCTTGCGAACAATGTCGGGTATAAATCATTTGAGTCTACCGGCATGTTCATATTCCAAAATGGCGGCGATTACTACTCGACCGACGGACTCACCGCAAACTTTAACGATCCGGCTACACTGCGCGGCCTGCGTGAGATGACGGATCTGTTTATTACATATGGAATGGCTCAGAATGTGCCGAGCTTCTTCAACGCTTTTCGCTCAGGATCCATTCCCATCGGAATAGGCAACTTTTCGACCTATCTCCAGTTGCAGGTCGCGGCGCCGGAGCTTGCCGGGCGATGGGACATCGCGCCTGTTCCGGGTACGGTGTGGCCTGACGGCGAAACACGCCGGTACTACTCGGCGGACAATACGAGCGCAATGATTTTCTCAAACTCAAAAATGAAAGAAGAAGCATACGGATTTCTTAAATGGTGGCTTTCCGGTGAAACACAGATCAAGTATTCACAATCTCTTCAGATAAAATACGGGCCTGACTTTGTATGGAACACAGGAAATCACACAGCCTTTTCACAGATGCCTTATCCGTTGAGGCACAAGGAGATTATTTTAGAGCAGTGGCAATGGCAAAGAGAAGCACTGCGCCATCCTGCGAGTTATATACTGGAGCGCGAGGTCAGCAATGCATGGATCGACATTGTGACAAAAGGAATGGCATTCCAACCGCGAATCGACGACGCCACACTTGCAGCGAACCGGGAGATGCGCCGCAAGTTGATAGAGTTCGGGTATTTGGATCAGCGCGGGAATCGCCTGAAAGAATACAACATAGGGCTGATCGATGAGCTGATAGCGAGCCGGAAGGGGGTTGCGGACGGTGAGTAAGCCAATGGTCCTTTTGAGGCGGCTCAAGCTGTTTTTTGATAATCACTCCATCGCAATCCTTCAAGCGCCGTTCATATTGCTCTTCACAATATTTATCATTATCCCCATCCTCGTAGCGATAGGCTTATCGTTCACAGATTTTAACACCATCGAAACGCCCGACTTCACAGGACTTGATAATTATATCACCATTCTGACGGACGACTCTGTGTTTATGGAGCACGCTTTACCAAACACTATTCAATTCGCTATCATCGTGGGGATCGGCGGCTATATCCTGTCGTTCTTTATGGCATGGTCATTGGCACAGATAACCAAGCTACCGCGCACGATCCTGGCGATAATACTTTACTCACCGTCAATGACCGGCGGCGTCATGTTGAGCGCTGTATGGCGAGTCATATTTGACGGCGATAAAGTGGGATACCTTAACTCCTTGCTATTGCGTTGGGATATCATCCAAAAACCTGTCGTCTGGCTGCAGGATCCGAAATACCTGATGCTTATCATGATTGTCGTCACTTTGTGGAGTAGCATGGGTATAGGCTTTCTTGCAATGCTTGCCGGTATCATGAATGTCAACCGCGAGTTGTACGAGGCGGCATATATCGACGGAGTCCATAACCGTTTTCAGGAGATAATCTATGTGACTATCCCCGCAGCCCGCCCGCAGATGTTGTTCGGGGCGGTAATGGCTATCGTCGGGACTTTCCAAAACGGTGTTATCGGCGTCGCTCTTACCGGCGCAAACCCGACCCCCGGCTATGCAGGGCAGCTGCTTGTTACGCATGCCGAAGAACATGCCTTTGTGCGGTATGAAATGGGTTACGGCGCAGCGGTATCGGTAATATTGCTGGTACTCGTGTGGGGCGTTTCACAACTTACAAAGAGATTGTTTGCAGATAAGGCATGATGATATAAAGATAAAAGTGTGGTGAACATTGTGCGAAGGAAGAACAGGATAAAAGCATTCGGGCTCGATCCGCAGCGGCTTGACCGCTCGCAGATCAAGTTCTATGCATACTTGCTGCCTGCCGCTGCGCTGATGATGCTCCCGATACTGTTTATTGTTTTTAACGCGTTCAAGCCGCTTGATGAACTGCTGGTTTATCCCCCGAAGTACGTTACGACACGACCGACCTTAGATAATTTCCGCGAATTAACCGCTACCTCTTCAGAAAAAGCCATTCCAATGACGCGATATCTGTTTAACAGCATATGCACGACGGCGGTTGTGATTACAGCGACGATCCTGATAACCGTCGCGGCTGCATACTGTATGTCAAAAAAGCGGTATAAACTGAAAAATACGTTCTTTGCCATTAATGAAGCTGCGTTGATGTTCGTTCCGGTCGCCGTCGCCATTCCGCGGTATATGATAGTGTACGGCTTAGGTCTGATCGATAGCATCCTCGCCCATATAATACCGTTGCTTGCGATACCGGTAGGGCTTTTTTTGGTGAAACAGTTCATAGACCAGCTTCCGGACTCAATGATTGAAGCCGCGCAGATAGACGGAGCGAGCGATTACCGCATTCTCCGGAAGATAATCATACCCAACATCACGCCGGCTCTCGCTACGGTAGCTATCCTCGCGTTCCAGGCGAGTTGGAACAGCCTTGAGGCGTCAAACCTGTATATCAATAATGAAGCGATCCGTAACTTTGCATTTTACATGACGACTTTGACGACCGGCGGCAACCAAAGCGTCATGTCCGGGCAATTGGCCGGCAATCCCATTGCCGGATTGGGCATTCAGGCAGCAGGTACACTTATCATGTTCCTGCCTAACCTGTTATTGTTTGTGATCCTGCAATCACGGGTTATGAACACAATGAGCCATTCCGGCATGAAATGAGGATCATATAATACATAACAGGAGGGTGAACGCGATGAGATCGATCAAGCGTATAGCTATGATTGTATTCATCATGCTCATTCTTACGGCCTTATGCCACCCTGCCGCCGCAATCGAAAGCACATACTATACCTACTCGATGTCTTTGAATAATGAATCCTATATCCGCGTACAGGATGCTTACATACCGGGCGGCGTATATCTTCAGGAAATAGGGATGAACACCCCGGAGGATCTGTATTATCACGATAGGAACATTTACATTGCCGATACAGGTAACGGGCGCATTGTAAGATATGATATGGCGTCAGGCGCAGTATACTTTCTGGGCGAAGGCGACTTGAAGGCTCCTACCGGGCTCGCTGTCGCTGATGACGGCAGAATAATCATCGCCGACTACGGCGCCGGAATGATCATAGTAATGTCGCTTGACGGCAAGGTTTTGCAGCGGATTGGACGTCCGGAGGAAGTGTTTTACGGAAAGAGCGCCTACAAACCACGCAAAGTCGGAATTGACAGTTATGGCAATATACTTGCGCTGAGTGAAGGGACGCACGAGGGTATCCTGCAGTTTATGCCGGATGGAACATTCGCCGGTTTTTTTGGGGCGAATCATACTAAAGGGTTAAACCTTGTAGAATGGGTGCAGAAGACATTCTATACTGAGGAGCAGAAAGCCGGCCTCTTTTTCCGCACCCCTCCCAGCATAGCCTCGCTGCATGTATCGGAAAACAGTATATTTACCGTCACTGCAAACGATTGGCGATACTCCATAAAGAAACTGAATCTTGCCGGGGTCGATATTTTGCCTATGTCCGGTAAGGTAATAGGGGAGAACAATTTTGTTGACCTTACTGTTGCGCCCAACGGCAGCATCATCGCAGTTACCGATACCGGTTCCATCGAAGAATTCGACAGCGACGGTTATTTGTTGCTCATGTTCGGCGGACGCGCCGTTTCAAGCGACCGAAACGGCCTGACGACGGTCGTCAGTGCGGTAGATATTGACGACGAATACACGATCTACACGCTTGATAAGGAACGTGCGCTGATACAGACTTATATACCCACACGGTTTGCCGATACGCTGCATCAAGCCGGAGTCGACTATGCGGCGGGTGATTACATGAAGAGTCTTGAAGGCTGGGAAGAGATACTTCGGATGAATCCGATGGCAAGTATGTCCCATTGGGGTTATGCGAACACGTTGTTTCAACTTGGAGATTACCGCTTGGCCGCTTATCACTTTAAGCTCAACGGTGATTACGAACAGTATTCCAAATGCTTCTGGGAAATACGAAGCGCATGGATGCGGGCGAATATGTATTTTATTCTTCTTGCCGTGATCGGGGCAGCAGTTTTACTGTATATCTATAAGCTGGTTTCCAAATCAGGAAGCATCCTCGCACCGGCGCTGGCAGGCTGGGGAGAAGCGAAGCGAAAGCACAGGCTGCTTCGGGATATAGCGTCTACACCATTTTATATGATGCGGCATCCGGTGGACTGCCTTTACGATTTGAAACGCCGGATTCGCGGCAGTACCGCCGGAGCTACTATTCTGTATCTGCTGGCGCTGATAGTCTGTTTTGCGGACAGGATGTATTCATCCTTCATTTTCGGAGGCGGCGTAGGCTGGTGGGTTGATCCCGTTATGATGCTGCTGACCACGACCGTGCCTGCAGCGCTGTTTTGGACGGGCAGTTACCTGGTCAGCTCCATCAATAATGGCGAGGGAAGGATCATGCAGACCTATACCGCGTTCGGGTACGCGCTCTCGCCATATATAGTATTCACTCCGATGCTGACGATTCTGTCCCATGCACTTACCTTCCGTGAGGAGTTTATATTCAAGTTCTTATGCTTTCTTGTCATCGGTTACACATGCGTTTTAATCTTCCTTTCTGTAAAGGAGACATACAGTTACAACATAAAACAGACGGTGAGCAATATTCTGCTGACAGCCGGGTTCATGTTGATTGCGGCGTTAGCGATGATCATCTTATTTATCCTCTGGCGGCAACTCTTGAGTTTCCTGTCGGAATTGTTTGAGGAGGCGAGATACCGTGTTTTCCGGTAAACGGGCAAATTGGGTTACGGTCATAATCGTGTTGATGTTATGCGCCGGCGCTTTCGCCGCAGCGCAGGAACACGTCACTGCGCCTGACTTTTATACTAAACCCGTGCGCGGAAGTAGTATGGAAGCGCTGTCCAACCGGCATGTGCATCCGTTCAGCGATGATACAGTGACCGGAGTATTTTCCGATACAGAAGGGTATAGCCTCGTAATGCAGACCGGTGAAGCGGAATTATGGCTCTGCGAGCAGCTGGATACTATTCGCGTAAGGAACAGGAAAACCGGATACGTCTGGGGATCGCTGCCGGAAAACGCTGAGGGGCTTAATAAAACATGGAACAGCTACGGTAGTTCGATTGCGGCAATAGAATGCTTTGACGGCGAAGGAATCGACCGGCGATACGGAATGCAGGACAATGCAATAACCGAATATACTTTGACGGAAAGCGGATTTATATGCCACGCTGATTTTGCTGCGTTAGGTATATCGTTTGACGTGCATGTATCGCTTAGAGCAGGCAAACTGAACTTTTCTGTACCGGAAAGCAGCGTACTTGAAGGCGCGGGCAGCGCAGAGTTCAGCCTGAAATCAGTTAGCTTCCTGCCATACCTTGGGGCGGTGCTCGGCGATACGCTGGACGGGTATCTGTTTATCCCCGACGGTCCCGGTGCGCTGATCCGGTTTAGGCCTCCCGCTAAGTACGCTTCGGCTTATGATAAAAAGATATACGGCCGCGATCTCGGGATAGAATTGCTCGCCATCCCCTCGGACTTACAGGCATTACGCCCAAACGACTACACAGTTGACGAACGGCAGGTCGTCATGCCGGTATACG
>Ga0123353_10018082_pt1 | contig 10403 bp, 6 predicted proteins | sample TergutLab28metaG_3_FD_92763 | JGI IMG/M metagenome (GOLD analysis project Ga0123353, IMG submission 92763) | Labiotermes labralis P3 segment gut microbial communities from Petit-Saut dam, French Guiana - Lab288 P3 | ecosystem: Host-associated > Arthropoda: Insects > Digestive system > Gut ...
GAGTGCGCCACACATCTTTTTTCAAATGGAATAGATATTCCGGCTAATTTAAACTCTGATTCGGTGCCGGGAATTAATTTGTGTATGTCGTATCCTATTCCTATGCGCATGTTTTTAATTTTGATATTAACTACCCCGCGCTACTAAGGGGGCTTTATGAAATAAGGGTTTAAGGAATTCTTTTAATTTTTAATTTTTAATTTCTAATTCCTCATTCTTCATTTTCCCCTGGTCTTTAATTCGTTCTTTATTAAATGATTTCAGCATAAAAGTCAATGAAAAACGTAATGTGTTTTCGAGTGGGTGAGCTTGATTGAATGGGAAAAGGTAGCAAACGTCAATGGCGAAAATGCTGTATTTGATGCCCACGCCAACTGTGGCAAATTTTCTGTTTCCTTTGTATTTACTTTCTAAAAACGTACCTGTTCTCACAAACAAAAGATCTCTGTATGAATATTCTAAGCCAAACGACCATACCACCTCTCTAAACTCTTCGTTGAGGCATCCTACCGAGTTGAAGCTATAACCTCCGGCAGCATCAGCAAAAGAGCGTCCAATCCCTACAATGGGGTTGACATCTCGCAGGTTTCTTCCATTTCCCCAATACACCCAATCTTGGGTTATGCTGTCGCGATAGCCAACAGGGGGAGTCGGAACCAAGAGTTTTCCGGCTTCTACACCAATCGATAACTTATTATAATCGTCAAACGACATGGCATAAGTCAATCCCAAACGCATATTGGTAGGCAAGAAATCGCGCCGCCCATTCGCTTCATTGGTATATGACATTTTATTACCTATGTTTGAGATATTGAAACCAAACATTAATTCAGAGCTTTTAAAGCCCTCCTTGTCATGTGTAAAATCTTTATTTACAAAAAGAGAAATATCTACTGCACCTGCCAACCCAGGTCTCGTCATTATGCCTTGAAGTTCAGCTCCTGAAGCAAGGTTTGAATAAACAAAGCGAGGTGTTACTGCCATGGAAACAATATTGGAAAGCTTTCTCGAGTAAGTAAAATCAAGCGCAAATTCATTGGGGCTTCCTGAACCCTGTGAATGACCTTCGGCATCAGTAAATAAAATTTCACCTAGAGAAAAATAGCGTAATGAAAAGGCAATAGCATCATTATCGGTAACTTTCCAAAAAGTGGATAAATAAGCTAAATGGACATCATTGACTAATTTACTCAACCATGGGCTATAAGCAATTCCTATTCCGAAAATATCTTCATTAAATACATACTTTGCGGGGTTGTGGTGTTGCGAGTAGTTGTCGGGAGAGGTTGCCACGCCCATATCGCCCATTCCGCCAGCGCGCGAATCCGGCGCAATTAAAAGAAACGGAGCTGCTGTAGTAATGGTGTTCAAATAGGGTGTAGTGGGGTTTTCGGGATCAAAATCATTCAATCTCTGCGCCGATAAAGAACACATTACAAAGAAAGGGAGAGTAAAAAGAAGCAAATGCTTTTTCATGATATAAAAAGGTTTGTGATTATAATTTTCAAAAACGAAACATCAATTCTATTATTTTACAAAATAGCAATTTTTTCAATTTTCTCTGCGGTTTTACCTTGCGAGTTTCGCACGGTTAAACGATATAAGTAAACGCCTTTGCCAATTTTATCTCCATATTCGTCGCGCCCATCCCAACTAAAACGATCCAATGCTGGATGATTATTTGTTCCCTCTAAAAAAAGATTCGGAACATTAATTGTTTTCACCAACTTTCCTGAAATAGTAAAAATATGAATTAAAACATCAAATGTTTCCATAGGCTGATTGTGCTCAAAATAGAATGACGTTTTTGTAGTAAAAGGATTCGGGTAATTTAAGACATTGGCAAGTTCCAATTTATTATCCGATTTCACTACAAAATCAATAGCGGCTTCCGATGGGTTGTTGCAAATATCCCATGCGCGAACTTTTATGGTGTGTGTGCCGGGGCTCAAGTTTTGCAACGGATAACGCACAGTGCCTGAATTATAGCTGTCTTGATCTGCTAAATAATAATCATTCAAAATGATCTGTTTTTCAATATTATTATCTAAAATAGCTACCAAATCGTGCCCGATGCCGTTTCCGGTAGTGTTAATGCCGTTTTCATCTTTTAATTTCAGGATCAACACAGGATCCGGATTTGTAATTCCACCCGGAACAAATTTTTCATCGTTCAGGAAAATTCCAATCTCAGGGCCTTTATCATCAACGATGGGTTTGTTGCTCATTCCGCCAATAATAAACTCGCTGTCGTAACCTCCGGCATCATCATTTTCCGAAGCTGCATAGTAGCTTATTTTTCCGAGTCCGTACTCAAAATTAATATCTTTGGGCACAATAAATGAAAATTCAAACTGTCCGTTCGTTACGGTGGCATTTCCTTTAAAAACTACATTTTTTTGCAGGTCAAACTCTATAATATCAGTAGGTGGAGTTCCTAATGATTTTTGTTTTACCACTTTATCAAAAACAGAAGGGTAAATATTTCCGTTAAATCCGGTAAGCGGATTCACGCCATCTTCGGTTACTATACCTTTAACGGTTACTTTGGTTAAGGCTTTCAGCGTATCTAATTCTTTCAGGTCTTCGCCAAGAATTTTTTCGGTTATCACACGTTGAGCCGGGATATTGATTCTCATGGCGGGGTCGCCTATCAAATAAATCATAGTGGTGCTGGTATTGTTAATGCCACCGTCTCTATTTTTCGCAAGCCTGTGAATTTCCCCTACTGTTTTATATCTTCCGGTTGCTTTGCCTCCTTGCCATTTGCTTCCTATTTCATCAAAAAGATATTTACCAAGATTGTTATTTGAGTAACTTACCCGTGAAGTCGTGATCAGTGAGCTTGCGCCGCCGTTTTCATTTAAGAAAGCCAATTCAGCAGGCGACGATGCAGGTCTATCGTACCAACCGAAAGAGCAGGTGAGCGTAATCATGAGCGGCTGGTTATATTTGTTTTTCCAGTTGTTAATATCCGATTTTTCTAAGATTCTTTCATGCGACCACCCATTTTCGCCGCCATGTCCGAAATAAGCAATCACCAAGGTGCCGCGTTCTATTCTCATATTTATTGCTTTATTGGCATCCGGATAACGTTTTCCTCCGGCATAAGAAACCGCCGGAAGCGCGTCGCAGTATATTTTATCCAAATTAAAAGCCGGATATTTTTGTGCCACTTCTTCTGCCGACGAGTCCGCATTTCTTGCATGACCGGCATAAGTATCGGAGTCTTTATCATCGGCAACAAAAGTCATCACATTGCGCCAATCTCCAAAATTAGGAATTTGGGAAGCATTTTGCGTAGGTATTTTGTATCTCGCCGAGGCATGAATTGTTTTATCCACTACGGTTTTAGCTTGTGCTAAGGTGGACACCGGGAAACGGCCTACCGCTACGTTGATTAGCACACTTCCACCAATGCCTAAAACTCCAAAGAAATCATCGCCGGATCTTAATGCGTTTTCATGAAGTCCGGTGCCCACCTGATAATTCGGCACAAATAGACGCGTGCCAGTTGCCCGTCCTCTATAATCATAAGAGGGACGTCCGAAAAGGAGTAAGTATTTTATTGTTTGCGCATCATTATCATACAAATATCTCATAAAGTTGCGTATCGCCATGGGGTCTTGTGCGCCCGACGAAAACTCATTATACACTTGTTCCGGTGTAACCACTGCTACTTTAAGTCCATTGTGTTCGGTTCTAAATTGCGCTAAGCGGCGGGCTTCCGATAAAAAATCAGGGTGTGAAACAATCACCATATCCACACTTCTCAATCCGTGCAAGTTTTGATTGGCTACTTTTCCTACCGTAGAAACAGATTTATAAGCAGTTCCATCAAAGGCAATAAAATTGCGTTGCTTATCAGTGGGCGTTTTAGGGTTGGTGGGCACTTTAAATGAAAATTGGTTTCCAGACAAATTTCCCTGCAAAGCATACACTGCATTATGTTCTGTAACATCCCAAACCATAGTTTGTGAGGAAGCTTCTTCCAATTTTACTAAGGAGAGCCTTCCTGCCTCTACGTTTTCCGTAATGGTAAATAGCATCGCGCCATTGGTGATTTTTAAACGGCATCGCGCCTGAATTTCAATATAATCTAAATGTGCAGCAGCAGAGCTTTGAGAAGAGTTATACTTTAGTGTGAGCGGTACATTTCCGGAAGGGAAAGGTCTAAACTCCTCATCTTTGATAGACAAAGCAGCATAGTTCGAACCGGTGCCGCTTATGTACAACACCGTGCTGCCACCGCTCCATGATAGCTCCATATTAGATGCGGCAGTGCTTGTAGATGCTGCTCTAATTATAATTCTTGCCGCATCATTATACAATTCCGGCAATGTAAACGAATATGTTCTGGTTTGACCCGCATAGAAAGCATCATCAAACCACTCTCTTCCGGATTCTCCGAAATTCACCGCATCTTTTTCATAAAAGTCGTAGTGCATAAAAGAAGTAACTTCTCCATTTTCTTCTTGATTCATAAAGTTCTTGGTTTCAACTCTTTTCTTTTCTCCTATACCGGCATCTACATTAATAAAATAGTAGGCATTATCGGAGTAGATGTTGTATTTGTGTGTAAATCTGTTAGCATTATATTCCCATGTATGCGGTCCTTGCGCATAGAAAACGAAGTAGCTGTTTTCATCAAAAACGCCGTTTCCATTGTCTATCACCATAATAGGACATTCAAGGAGGTCATCTATCTGTATATCAGGATTTTTGTCGGGGAGCATTTCACCGCCGTTTCCAAACAATGCGATAGAGCTTGAACGTAATCCCGACACGGGCACGCCCAAAGTCTTAAGGTCGTTATAAGTAACTTTATATAATCCGGTGCTGTTCACGGCTATTTTATACCATGTTCCTTTTTCGAGCACGGAATTTGTTAAGTTTGTTGCTTTAGAAACAGCCATTGGGTTGGCGCCCTCAAAACGAATATCGCAGGAAACAAGGCGCTGATACTGCCCGCTTGCGTTTTTTATCACCGGCAAAATATACAGCGTGGCGTAGAATTTATTTTCATCCGTAGAAGTAAAAATGCGTATTTGTGGCTCTGCAAAAGTATGTTCAACAGGAATTAATGCGATCTCATCCGCTGTAAGCGATTGATATTTTTCGTTAGATAATGTATAACGATAAGAAGTATAAAGCTGATTGACCTCAATTAGATCCCAAAAAACAGGGAGCGAGGCGTATTCATTTATGGTAACGTATCCATCAAACGTAAGGAGCTTGATCTGTTGGTCGTTATATTCAAATTGAAGGATTTCAAACTTTGGAAAATGGTAGGATTTTGTTATAGATTGTGCCGCTAAATTGTTTTGGAAAAAAAATAATGCCGCAAGAAGCAAAAAATAACGAGAAAAATAAGATATTTGCCTGTTCATTATGTACTATAAAATGGAGGGTTACGTTAGTTGAAAATGATTTTATTGCATATAACGTCAATTCGTCTAAAAAAAATATATCCTTGATGATTTTGTGTAAACAAAAGTTCTATTTCCTGTTTATTTTCTTTGTCTTCACCATCTTACATACGTTTGGTCAAGATCCTCATTTTTCGCAATTTTATGCGAACCCGTTGTATTTGAATCCGGCATTTGCGGGCACAGTAAATGGCGCTCGTTTTTCTATTAACTTTCGGGACCAGTGGCCTGCCATTCCGGGAAACTTTGTTACTTTTTCCGGAAGCTACGATCAACATATTGATGCCATGCATGGAGGTATTGGGGTTTTGGTCTCTGCCGATGTTGTCGGAAAGAATCTTTTGTACACATACAATGCAGGTGCTATCTATAACTTCAGAGCGCAGGTTGCCAGAGAGTTTAATTTGCAGTTTGCTGTACAAGCCGGCTATTCGCAAACCACGCTTGATTGGAACAGGTTACTATTTGCTTCTCAACTGAAAGATATTCCCGTTGATATTGATACTCCAGAAGGATTTGATGTTAAAAAGTCACAGTTCGATCTTGCTGTCGGAATGGTTGGGTACACCCCTTATTTGTACTTCGGACTGGCGGTACATCATTTATTACCTCTGAATAGGAGTTTATCTCAATGGACATTAGGTAGCCTGAGGCTTAAATGGACGGCGCACATAGGAGGGAAAATTACCGTCAAACAAAAAGTGAAAGATGAAATTAATTTTGGCGACATTTTTTTCTATCCCAATATTGTATTTATCTCTCAAGGGCTTAAAGATACTACAAGAAGCCACAATAAACAAAACGGAACTTTTCATTACTTGCATGAAGGATTCTACTTCAATTTCTACCCATTTACCGTAGGCGCATGGCTCAGGCATAATTTTAACAACCTTGATGCTTTTATTGTTACTTGCGGCATTGAGTATAAAATTTTCAGAATAGGATATTCTTACGACTTCAATCTCACAAAATTAGAGGGCACGGGGGGCGCTCATGAGGTTTCTCTTCAATTTTTTATCCCTTATTCACCTAAAGATAGATCTTCACGAAAAAAGTATCAGCGGATTGCTCCAGTGGATTGTCCGAGGTTTTAGATTTTTCTAAAACGAAATTCAGATTATATTGAAAATTCCATATTTTTGCACGATTTTTTTGTGAATATGAAAAATATGTCATTGTTTTCCTTTTGCTTAATTCTTTTTCTCTCGTTTTCTGCATGTGAAAAACCACCCGTTAAATTTGAAGGAAAATATGTTTCAATAGATAATATTAAATGGGCAACCTGCAATGTGGAGACCCCCGGTACATTTGTCGCCCAGCCTCAAGATTTGGGTATGCTTTACCAATGGAACAGGAACATAGGTTGGAGCACTACCAACCCAATGGAAAACTCTGCCGGTGGTAATGCCTGGAACAGTTCTAATGCTGTCGGCAATTTTTGGAAGAGAACTAACGACCCTTGCCCTCCCGGTTGGCGTGTGCCAACTAAGGAAGAATGCCAACGTTTAGCAGAGAAAGCCAAGAATATTAAACAGACAACCCTAAATGATACAAAGGGTCTCATGTTTACGAATGATATCGGTGAAACTTTATTCCTACCTGCCACCGGGTATCGCAACTACAACAATGGAACCCTCGGCAATCTGGATACAAACGGCTATTGGAGCAGTACCGTTAACCTCAGCAACAACGCTTTCCTCATGCTTTTTGGCAGTAACCTTGATACCGTCGTCAACGGCAGCGGCATCCGTGCAAATGGTTTTTCGGTTAGATGTGTAGCAGATGAATAAAATAAAAATAAAAAATCTTCGTTACAAAAACAAAATTTTAAAAAAAATGAGAAGAATATCAGGAACATTGTGGCTTATTGTTATTTCGTTGTGTGTATTTGCAGCGTGTCAGGGTAAGCAAAAATCTCTTACTACCGGTTGGAAATATAACGATCCTAAACAAGGTGGTTTTCTAGTTGAACCTTATTTAGAGCAAGCTACAGGACCAGGATTGGTGCTCATTCCGGGCGGCACATTTACCATGGGAAATGTAGGTGAAGATGTTATGTTCGATTACACGAATGTTCCCCATAAAGTAACCGTTGCTTCTTTTTATATGGATGAATGTGAGATAAGTAATCTTGATTATCTTGAATATTTGCACTGGTTGGATAGAGTTTTTGCTCAAAATGGATTTCAAGGTGTGTATGACCGCGCACTTCCCGATGAAAATTGTTGGCGTAATCCGCTTGCCTTTATGGAAGATATGGTGCAAAATTACTTCCGCTCGCCTGCTTATCGCTACTATCCTGTGGTTGGAGTGAGCTGGATTCAAGCTACCCAGTATGCAGAATGGCGCACCGACCGAGTAAACGAAAAAATATTAGCCGATTTGAGATATATTGAATGGGATCCGACACCAAAACCTGAAGACTATTTTAGTACCGAAGCCTACCTCACTTACTCCGACTATAAAACACAAAGCGACAGAAGGCCACAATATATTACAGGAGATTACCGAAATATTACTATGGAAGATGGCATTCTATTGCCTAGATACAGGCTGCCTACCGAAGCCGAATGGGAATACGCCGCATTGGGATTGATAGGAAACTCCGTCAACTTGACAGGAAAACAAGTTGGAGAAAGAGTTTTGGATAGAAATATGTATCCCTGGAATGGGAAATCTTTGCGCTCGGATAGCAAAAATTATCTAGGGGATTTTAAAATGAACTTTAAAAGAGGAAGAGGCGACCTTATGGGGGTTGCCGGTGCACCTAACGACGGGTCAATGTTTCCCACCGAAGTTAGATCTTTTTGGCCTAACGATTTCGGATTATACAATATGGCAGGAAATGTTGCAGAATGGGTATTAGATGTATATCGCCCTGCCGGAACCTCTGAACTTGCCGAGTACAATCCTTTTAGAGGAAACATCTATCTCTCCAAACAACGAAATCCCGATGGAACAGTAGTAGAAAGAGACAGCATTGGACAGATTCCAATGATTCCCGATGCCGATACGAAAAACGAACGAAGAAGCAACTACCGCTCTCCTTATAACGTCAACTTTAACGACGGTGACTTGGCTTCTCTTATCAATATTGAAAATGCAAATATTGACCCCACCGCAACCACCGAACTTATGTATCGCAGAGATTTAAGCCTGAATTATGCCTATTCGCTCATAGGAGATGACGTAAGAGTAGTAAAAGGCGGTTCATGGAAAGATATTCCTTACTGGGCGCAACCCGGAAACAGAAGATTCTTAGCCGAAGATGAATCCACCGATTTCATCGGATTTAGATGTGCAATGTCGCGTCTTGGTGCCATTACACCTAAATCCGGCAAAAAATAGTATTGCCGTCAGTATTGCCGTCAGTTTTAGCTGACGGACAAAATATGAAAAAAAATAAAATATCATTGAATTTGAATATTGGAGAATTGTACGGAAAATTTGTGCAATTCTCTTTTATTTGCACCGATACCAGAAAAATTGTCCCAAATTCTTTATTTTTTTGCCTAAAAGGCGAAAATTTCGATGGAAACCTATTTGTAAACGAAGCACTTGAGAAAGGAGCTGCATACGTAATTACAGAAGGGAGAAAGGAGAAAGGAGAAAAGGAGAAAAGAGAAAAAGAAAAGGGAAAAGAGGGAAAGGAAAACCGCATCATCATAGTGGATAATGTTTTAACAACCCTCCAACAATTGGCAATTCACCACCGCAAGCACCTTCAAATTCCCATTATTGGCATTACCGGAAGTAATGGAAAAACTTCAACAAAAGAGCTGATAGCATCCATTTTATCGAAAAAATATAAAACCGCTTACACGCAAGGCAATTTAAATAACCACATTGGTGTACCTCTTACTCTGCTTTCAATAAAAAAAGAGGATGAGATTGCCATCATAGAGATGGGCGCAAACCACCTCGGAGAGATTGCAGAACTTTGCAAAATAGCCCAACCTGATTACGGTTTAATCACCAATATCGGAAAAGCGCACTTAGAAGGCTTCGGTAGCGTAGAGAATATTATTGAGACTAAAACGGCGTTGTACCGCGCGGCGCAGGTGTTGTTTGTGAATGCAGGAGACGAGCTTTTGAGAGAAAAAGCACGAGAGCACGAAAGCACGAAAGGAGAAAGGGAGGAAAAAATTCTTCTCCTCTCCGAGGAGAAGGTGGCAGACGGCGGCTTACCGCCGGATGACGGAAGAGGTGTAAAAACTATCTTCTACGGCAAAACAACTCCCATTAATGGTCACATCACTGAAATGAACCCTTATTTAGTCATTGAACTATTCGGTAATAAATTCCAAACCCATTTAACCGGTAACTACAATCTTCCCAATATTCTTGGGGCGGCAGCAATCGGGCGCTATTTTGACATTCCGGATCAAGATATTTGCGATGCTATTGCGGAATATACGCCGCTAAATCATCGGTCGCAAATTATTAAAAGCGGAACAAATACCATCATTGCCGATTGTTACAATGCAAACCCCACAAGTATGAAAGCTGCATTGGATAATTTCCTTCAAATAGAAGCGCCACATAAATTAGCCATTCTTGGAGATATGCTAGAGTTGGGTGAAAACAGCTTATCCGAACATAAAGCTATAATAAATTTCTGTGAATCAAATCATTTAAAAACAATTTTTATCGGTTCCATTTTCTATACACAAAAAAATGAACACGCGCTATTTTTTGCAAATGTTGAGGATTGTAACCATTACCTAAAATCCTCTTCAATACTTGAAGGGAGGACACCCGAAGGGCAGGATAGTTTATATCAAAATAATCTCATCCTTCTAAAAGCCTCAAGAGGAATCCATTTGGAAAACATTATGTTATAAAAGTCCATTTTTATCATGAAAAAACACATTTTTCCACTTTTCTGCTTATTTCTTGCTTTTTTTACCCAAATTTATGCTCAAATTCCTTCAGGTTATTACAATACTGTGAACGGAAAAAAAGGGGCAGCGC
>Ga0123353_10018085_pt1 | contig 10403 bp, 10 predicted proteins | sample TergutLab28metaG_3_FD_92763 | JGI IMG/M metagenome (GOLD analysis project Ga0123353, IMG submission 92763) | Labiotermes labralis P3 segment gut microbial communities from Petit-Saut dam, French Guiana - Lab288 P3 | ecosystem: Host-associated > Arthropoda: Insects > Digestive system > Gut ...
CAGTTTGAATTGCAGACTGTACCTGATGTTGCCGCCGTTGTTACCACCGCGCATACCGCCACCGCCGCCACCACCATTACCGCCATCGCCGCCGTTGTTGCCACCGCCACCGCCACCGGGGCCGTTGTTGCCACCGCCACCGGGGCCGCCGTCGCCGCCGCCCCTGCCGCGCATACCCCCGCCCATCGCGAGGCTGGAGTTTCCCTTTGCTCTTACGCCGACCGAACCGAAGCGTTCACCATTGATCATCAAGCCGACGGAAATCCACTCCTTTGCTTGCGCGTTGTCCAACAGGTTTTGCCAGATCTCCCCGTCCACTTGAATGTCCAGCGTGACGATCTCGTCGCCAAACATCCTTTTCTGGTATTCAGGGATCCTTCTCATGTCATAGGCGTCTGCGGCATAGACAACGGCGCCGCAGAACAGCAGGCAGGCACATACCAGTACGGCGACGATTTTGGGCATATGCTGACTCGCTATCAAGGGTAGGCCTCCTTTCGGCAAGACGCGGGCATCGTAGGGAAGACATGGGTATCGTAGGGCAACGTGGGCATCGTACGCTACATAATACGCACCACATAGCACGCGCTACACGGCACGCGCTACACATCACGCGCTACATATAATAATCCCCGTTATACGAAACCAACGTCGCGTTGGATACGCCGTCGATATCCAACAGCGCATTGACAAACTGCGACGAGGATTCTTTCAACCGCACCTCGACCGTCAGTTCCACGCCGTCACGCGACACGCTCTTGGCCTTGATGACGTTCTTTTTGGTGTGGCTATCCAATAGGGTCACCGCCTGCGCTTCCGCCTGTTCACCAACGCAGCTGATCACGACCACATAGGGCGTGTCGCTTGTCTTGCGGTTGACGAATACAAACAGGATTAATCCAATCATCAAGGAGCCGATGATCGCCATCGGCATAAGCCCCGCGCCAACGATAATGCCCGCCGTGATTGACCAAAACAGGTAGACAAGATCGAGGGGCTCTTTGACCACGGTCCGGAAACGGACGATGGACAACGCGCCGACCATGCCGAGGGAGACGATCAGGTTCGTTGACACCGTCAAGATGACGAGGGTCGTGATCATATTCATCGCGATGAGCGAGATGCCGAAGGAAGACGAGTGCATGACGCCCTTGTAAGTCTTTGTGTATACAAAGAAGATGAAAAAACCAATGGCGAAGGAGATGAGCAGGGCCGCTGTGATGTCCAATAGTGAAAAAGACGCCGCTTTGTCCAGAAAGCTGAAGGAAAGCAATTGATCAAACATGGCGAACCCCTCCCAAAAGAATAACCATTAGTACCAGTATTAGACGAGCCTTGCCACAACATATTTGGAGAACTCGGTTTGGTTGCGCCAGCCGATTTGCAGGATATCCCAGATGATATCTGGCAGGAAACCATCATACTTGATCTCCAGGATCATCATCCCGGTGGCCGGGATGGTGGCCGAATCGGGGGTCAGAAAGCCCGCGACGTTGTTGGATGTCCTGATATTGCTGTCGAACGTGATGCGCACGTTGCCCGCGCGGAATGTGTAGGCTTCCCGGTAGTACTCGACAATGTTGCGGGGACGCAGGTTTTGATAGCGGATTTTTGTGTACAGCTCCATCAGCAGCGGCGACGCATCCGGCGCCCCCGGCGCCCCCGGCGCCCCCGGCACCTTGAGGACGCCGTAGTCGCCTGCCAACAACCCCGCGCACCGATCCGTCGCGATGGGCACGCTTTCCTTGTAGGCCAGTCGGTTTGCTTTGCTCTTTCGTTCGAGCCGCACGGAAGACGTGTCGCCATCGTAGTACCGCAACCTGAATTTCTCCCGCCTGCTCAAGCCGGATAGCTTTTCCATCACAGCCTTATCGGCGTAATTGTCGAAATAGAGGCTGCGGACGAGGTAGCCGCCGTCTGCCCCGGCGTGCCCGTCTGGTTTAGCCACGACGCGTAGCCGCGCACGCAGTACGGCGCGATCCGCAGCGTTGATGACATACTTCAGCTCGCGCCTTCCCCCCATGTTCTCTCCCTTTTTGCTGTGCGAAGGCACAGCAACTGTCCAATGAAACTTCATGCTGCTTGTGCATCCATCGTGGTGCGGGACGTCCGCATGAAGTTTTTTGTATTCATTGCGATAAATCAACCTTATTGTTAGCATACAATATACATTTGCACATGTCAAGAGGCGCCGGGTTGAGGTACCCGGTCGAGACCGGATCGCAGGCGCCGGTTGGGCCGGATCGAGGTCGCGTCGAGGTGCCGGGTCGAGGCCGATCCAGATACACCTACAACCCAAACCCAAACCCAAACCCAAAGCATTCGCAGCCCCGCTTTTTAGCCCCGCTTTTCCCTCCTTTTCTTTCTACCATTTTTGTGGTATACTAAGAGAAGCTCAAGTATTCTTTGAATAGAAAGAATTGAAAGGACTGATATTATGAATCTCGCAAAAATTTCGTCCAACGGTCAGATCACGGTTCCCATCGAGATACGCCGCTTGCTGAAACTAAAGGAGGGCGATAAAATCTTGTTTTTTCAGAGCGAAAATGGTGAGATTGTCATCAACAATGCCTCCGCAAACGCTATTCGGAAGGCACAGAGAGCGTTTGCCGGTGCCGCGAAGGATTTTGGCGTTGAAAACGAGGATGATGTACAGCGTATGGTTGACGAGATCCGGTATGGGAAGGAAGAGAGAGCATGAAGGTGATGGTGGACACCAACATCATTTTTTCCGCTTTGCTTTTTCCGGAATCCGTTCCCGCAAAAGCGCTGTTTCACATAGTGAACCATCACCGGCTTATACTCTGTGATCATATCATCGATGAACTTCTGGACACAGTTGCCCTCAAACGCCCGGATCTGTTAGCTGACGCTGATGTGTTGCTTGCGGAGCTTCCATACGAAACACTGATCGCGCCTCGCGAGCCCAGCAAGTTGATTGCCGACCCAAAGGACGCGCCTATTTTGAACGCCGCGATTATTGAGAATGTGGACATCATTGTCAGCGGCGACAAGCATTTTCAGGAATTTTCATGTAAAAAACCTCCGGCAAGTTGACACTGTATCTATATTATGATACAATATTGTATCATACGAAAGGGGCGGAGCAATATGCTGAATGTACATGTCAGGCCCTCCCGGGATTTGCGGAACAACTACCCGGAGTTGGCTGGGATCATCAAGGATCATGATCACATCATCATCACAAACAATGGTCAAGGGGAAGCCGTACTTATAAACATAGAGGACTATGCGGCATACGAAGAGTACCTTCACATTCGGTATGTCAACCAAAAATTGGATGACGCTGAGGCCGCCGAACTCGATCCGAAAACCACCTGGCATTCCCATGAGGAATTCTGGCGGAAGGTTCGGGAGGATTGAGGATTTATGAGTTTTGCGCTTGCTTACATGGACAAGGCGTTGGGGGATTTGCGAGAGATCCGGGCGCATTTATCCCGCTTTTACCCACAAACCGCCGCGCGTTTTTTGGATGCGCTGGAGAAGAAAACCGCAACGCTGGCTGACGCCCCTTACGCTTTCCCCGAATATGAACACAGGCCGGCATACCGAAAACTGGTAGTGTCGGAATATGTGTTGCTGTATAAGGTTGATGATGAGCATCAAATCGTGGCGATTCACAGAATCCTGCATGGGGCAAGGAATATTCGGAAACACCTATAATTGAGAACCACGCGGGTTGAGGACCATCCGGGTCGAGAACCACGCGGGCTGAGAACCACGCGGGCTGAGAACCATTCGTTTTGAGAACCACGCGGAATGAGAAACATTCGGTCAGCTTCCTGGTTAAAGTTTCAATGTCAATTTGTCGATACAAAATTGAAGTTACATAGCTCGAATGATCTGTATGGATCACCTTGCGTTGTTGACATTGCTAAAATACAGGAGGCGCACGTTCATGTCATTGTTTAAAAATCTTAAAATCAAGGTAAAAATGATCGTCAGTTTTTCGATTGTCATTGTCTTGATGGCGGCCCTGGCGATATTTTCCGTGGTACAGCTGGAAACTACTTCAGGCAATTACAAAAACACCATCGAGCACCCCATGGAAGCCGAAATACAAATGCGGACTTTTTTAGGCGAGGTTCGTGACGTGCGGCGGATGGCCTCCAACATGGTCCTGTATGCCTCGCAGAATGACCCCGCAAAGATTGAATCGATTAACAGGAACGCTCTGGTAGCCTATGCCGATGGGCAAGCCGCGATAGACGCATTCGAGTATGCCTTGAAAACCGATCCAACGCTACCCAAAGCGGATATGGACGCCCTCATGAAGAAGACAGCCGATCTCCGCAGCGTTTACGCGCAATACAAGAGCGAAATCCTTGACCCTGTGTACTCCGTGGCGCTTACTGGCGACGGCGTGCGCGCGCTGGAATTTATGGATGCGGCGTCGGGCGTTGCGGATAGTATGAGTCAGCTCAATGACGAGCTAGTCGAGGCGGCGCAAACCGCTGCGGATCTCAATGTTAAAGCGGCTGAAGCGGCGGCAGGGCAGACTGTTTTGATTCTATTGGTCGTGGCTGTTATCGTAGCGATCATAGCGGTTGTTGTCGCGCTTTACATCGCCAGCCTTATCAGCAAGCCGCTTGCTGTACTGTCTACCTTTATGAAGAAATTTGGCACAACAGGCGATATTACGCTCAGCCGCGCTGACAATGAGAACTTACACAGGCTCGCGCAAAGCAAAGATGAAATCGGGCAGGCCATAGGCGGATCCGCCACGTTTATCGACCATGTTACGAAGATAGCGAAGGAATTGGAAACGGTCGCGGGCGGCGATCTGAGCCACGACATTACACTGCTTTCCGACACGGATGTGATGGGGAAATCCATGAAGAAAATGGTTGACAACCTGAACAACATGTTCGTGGAAATACAATCGGCTACCCATCAAGTGTCCACCGGATCGAAGCAGGTCGCGGACGGCGCGCAGTCGCTCGCGCAAGGCTCGACGGAGCAGGCGTCGGCCATCGAGGAGCTATCGGCCTCGATCACCGAGATCGCGGAAAAGACCAGCCAAAACGCCGGCATCGCCAAAGAAGCCTCGACCCTTTCGAGCGAGATTCGAACAAGCGCCGAAGCGGGCGACGCGCAGATGGACCAGATGATGCAGGCCGTGCGGGACATCAGCGCGGCCAGCGGCCAGATCAGCAAAGTGATCAAGGTCATCGACGATATCGCCTTCCAGACCAACATCCTGGCCCTCAACGCCGCCGTGGAAGCGGCCCGCGCCGGGCAGCACGGCAAGGGGTTCGCGGTGGTCGCCGAGGAAGTGCGCAACCTGGCGGCGAAGAGCGCCGACGCGGCCAAGGACACCGGGGGCTTGATCGAGGATTCTATCGCGAAGGCCAACCAGGGCCTTGACATCGCCACCCAGACCTCCGAATCGCTCAAGCAGATCGTGGACGGCATCATCCGAAGCGCGGACATTGTGGCGCAAATCGCGCGGTCGTCCGAAGAGCAATCCTTGGGCATCGCGCAGATCAACACAGGCATCGACCAGGTGGCGCAGGTCGTCCAACTCAACAGCGCGACCGCTGAGGAAAGCGCCGCCTCGTCGGAGGAAATGAGCAGCCAATCCAACATGCTGCAGGGATTGATTTCGCAATTCAGGCTGAAAGCCGGTGGGAAAGCCGGGGCCAACCAGCAACTGTCATTGCTCACCAACCAAACGCAAATCAGGCAGCCGGAGGCGACCACGATGATGCCGCAAGGAAGGGTCGAGGGGTACGGCAAGTATTGACGAAATGATATTGAAATATTGAAAATATCGAAGCAAAAAATACCCCGCCAAAACCGGCGGGGTATTTTCCTAGCCTGAGCCTTTATCAAATTCTTACGAATTGCGCGTGACGCTTTTACTCTATTCCGGGGCAGATCTCTTTTTAAATTTCCTGCCTACCCATACGATGAAAAGCAACAACACCCCGCTGATTGTCAACAGCGTCACCCAAAGCGCCAGATTGCCGTCGTCGCCGGTGGATGGCCCACCGGGAGCCACTTTGCCGGGATTGACAACAGGTGAGGGTGTTGGTTCTGCCGGAGGAGAAGGAGAGGGGGAGGGCGAGGGAGAGGGAGAGGGGGGAGGCGAGGGCGAGGGCGAGGGAGCCTTATAGGTGTTGACGAACGAGTAAGACGTGACTTGACGATCGAAACTGTTCGTGACCACCCGGGTGACCACCAGCCGGTCATCCGCAGCCCTTACGGAGTCCGTGATGGTGTAAACCGCGGCGTCATAGGTGTAGCCGCCGGCGCCGGTATTCACTTCCGACACCGTATAAGAATAGGTCCCCTCCGCCGTATAAGCCCAAGTTCCGAACGCCGCCCGGCCCGAACCCGTGATCTGCACGGTCTTGACGCCTTTTAAGCTGCCCGCCGGCATGGGGTGGGACGGGTTTCCCGCTTCAAGCTGGAAGACGAAGGTGCCGGCTGTGGGCGGGTCGCCTACAACGGTCTTCACCACAGGAAGATCCGCCATGGCGTCCGGATCGCTCGTGAGCGAGTTGTAGCCGTGCTCGAATACGATCTCCGACGCCTTGAAACCGTTGCTGACATAGATGATAGAGATGGCCGACAAGTCGCTAAGGATTTGTATTTCAATGGTATACACATGCCGGTCACAGCCATAGCTAGCCCCCGCGCTGGAAACACAGCTGATTTCGTACTCGTAGATCCCCTCGGTGTTGAAGGTGATCGGCCCGATCGGCGTCTCTGTGGTCCCGGTTATCATAAAAGTGTAGGCTTCCGGATCGTTGCCGCCGGGCATGGGAGCCCCGGCCGTCATTGGCGTCAGCCGGTAGAGGAAAGACTGGCCCGGAGGGGTGGCGTTGTCGTCGTCGCCGGTGACTACCTGCCCCACCGTCAGCGTGACCTGGGCATGCCCAGGCCCTGACCCCGGGCCTGACCCCGGCCCTAGCTCTGGCGCGCCGTGCGCCGCGGGAACAATCAGTATGCCGATCAGGTATACCAAGATTAGGCCGAGCAACTTTTTGCCTCTTCTCCTCCTATGCGTTTTCCGTGATAGTGCCTGTATCCTGACCATGGCCATTCCACCTTCCCCGCTGCCGGATACCGCAGCGTATTCTTTTTGGGAATGCTCCTAAAACAAGGCCAACCGCTAAGAAAATTAGCAGGAACGGGAGTATCGCTATGCTATGTATGACCCACAGGGGAATCACTGCAATTATGCCGGATCCCTCGGCCGGCGCGGGCGCCAAGTGGTGGTTGCCCGGGTTTTCCGCAAAGGGGTCGCCGAAAACCTCGTCGGTGATTCTCCCCAGCAGGATGCTGCGCCCGTTGGTGGAGGCCTCTGAACAAGTGGAAAGCAGGACGATTCGGTCTTCCGCCGTCACCGGCGCGTCTTCGCGAACGTGCAACGCGGCTTGGAAAATCGACTCCAGGTACGCCTCCCGCTCCGCAAGCTCTGTGATATTTGGCCGGAAGACGGTGCTGTCATAAGCGTCGGCGTGTGCGAAAGCGAAAAATTCAAGGCCGTGTTCCCGACCGCTGTGAAACAGCGTGCCGTACCGGCGGTCGTCGAAATAGCTTTTTTCCGCAAAGTCCCCGATTTCTCCAAACATGGTCTGTTTTTCCATATGATGCCCGTAAAAAATGCTGTTGAAATCGGAAAAGTCCGGGCTGTTCCGGTAGTCCAGAAAGATCGCGCCAGAGAGGGAATACTTGCCGTAGGCGTTCGTGTTGAGATACTTCAGGTTGCTCCCGTTCTGCACCACCGGGTAGTCGACATGCGTCCCGTACACCGTCAGCCAGGCGAAAACCTCCGGGTTGATCGCTTGCAGCTCTTTGAACGATATGCCATCGTCTTCGGCGGTGGGTTTGTATTTCGCGTAAATCACGGCCTCCGCCGCGCTGTGTACCTGGCCGGTGTCCCACATGGCGTAGCAGCCGAACACAAGAAGCAGCAGGATGACGGACAGTACAAACAGATTCACGATGTGGTGGGCCAACCAAACCGCTCTTTTTTCAATCACAGCCACTGCGCCCATATGGGTCCCTCCTTTCCGGCGGCGGGCCGATACCCGATCGGCCCGCCGTCGTTGCTTCCCTATTGGTTATAGTTTATAGTTTATAGTTTATTGATTGTAGCTCTTCTTTTTGCGGGATTTGACCACGATGAAGGCGACGAACGAACCGACAGCCAGGAGGATCAACGCGATAAATGGCAGGTCGTTCAGGTCGAGGCCGGTGGGGGTGACGCTACTGCGGGTGTTGGTGAAGGCTGCCTTGTTTACGCCTTCGCCGACGAATAGCAAATTAGGATCAATGTTGTTTGTTTCGCCTGTCTTGGTGGGGATCTTAAGGGCGCTGTTCGCCGTACCATTCGAGTAACCTGCAGGAGTGGCTGCGCTGTTGTACGTGACGTCCACGCTCGCGATGTAGCCGTGGGTTGCGAACTCTTCCACCTCGTATTTTGTGCCGACAGGGGTGTCTTCGAATACAAGCGTCTGACCGGACTTGAGTTGGAAGTCTTGTGGTGTTTTGGAAGTGAACGTGATGGCGCTGCCTACGACTCTGTATTCGGGTGCTGTTTCATTTCCCGGTGTATTATAGAGCGGATTTTTCTCCATCACAAACGCCTTATATGTCGTGGAAGGATTTTTGTTACTGACCATGGTCGGCACGGTGATGGTCATCCTATAATTGAAGGAGGTGTCAAAGTTGGCGTATGCGCCAGCAACCTTTTTGCTGACAGCCAGGGTGAAATCGCCGTCTTCGGGGCTAGGTTTATCGATGTCCTTGGTCTTCCAGTGCTCATTTGTGAACATCAGCTTGCTGTAGCTGTCGACGCCTGGACCGCCTGTACCGGGGGTCGGGTCAACCTTTGTACGATTTTGGGTGGAAATCTCCGCGCCATCATCATCTTTCGTCATAAACGCACCGATATTGGTGATGTAGATCCCGGGCACGGTGTGCTTAGGCGTGTGGTTACACTCAGTTTCGCCATCCCAGTCGATTACATAGACCCTGACAGTGTACACGGCATCGGAGTAATTCATATTCCCTATGAAGGGGGCAATTCCGGTGTATGTGTCCGGGATTTCCCGAATCTCATACTCAAATACGCCGGCGTGATCAAAGACTCCGTCCTTGAAGATGATTTCCGACTCGAGATAGTAATAGTCGACGTTGTCTTTGTCTGTTTTATACGTGTATGTAGTATTTTCGGTAAAGCTGATTGTAACGATACCGCTATTTGTGTCATCTTCGGGGACGGCAGGGTCATTTTCTTCGCCGATGATCGGCATGTGTGACGTGGGCGTTTGGCTGTCCTCGAACTTCCGCGTCACGAGAAATTTGAAGGTGGTCGTCGGGACGGTCGTGCCATAGGGTACCTTCAGCAGCTTGGTGATAGCCGCCGTATTCGTCTCAACGGCGCCGTCGCCTTCCGCCGCCAGCGCGACGGGGATGCTCGTGAGGCACATGACTAGTACGAGCGTAAAAGCTAAAAACAGTTTGGTTTTCTTCAACATGATGATTACCTCCATAAAATAAATGTGTGTGTGTACGTGTGTACATGTGTGTGGTATATATAAACTTGGGGCGGCGGGCTCTCACAAATGTCGTCGCCTGATGACTGTGATGACCGCTCCAAGGGTATCTTTGGTATCGACCGGTCCGTATACGCGGCTGTCTTTCGCGTTTTCCCTCGCGTCGCCCAGGACGAACACCTGGCCTTCCTCGACGGTAAGCGGGAAGCTCACCCCGTCCTCGTACGGCAGGGTCTGCTGGTAGATGTCCGGTTCCTGCTGCAGCGACCCGTTGACGAGGAGGCCGTCTTCGGTGACGTCGACGATGTCCCCTTCCCGGGCGACCACCCGCCGCACCTGGCGCTCATCCTGGATGTCCAGCAGGAGCAGGTCGCCGATGGCGTAGCTCTTGTCCAACCGGTAGAACATAATCAAGTCTCCGTCTTTGATCATGGGCGTCATGCAGGGGTCGATGTTCCGGTGGAATCCGTAAAACAATGTGAAGATCAGCATAGAGAGGATGGAGATCGCCGCGACCTTGATGCCCAGGCTCCGCAGTTCCCGCCAGATCGTGGGCTTCTGGGGTTGCGCCTGTGGAGCTTGTGGAGCCAGTGTAGCTTGCGAATCCAATGAGGCTTGCGGAGCCAGTGAATCCAGTGAATCCAGTGAATCCTGAAACAGCTCAGAGGGCGCGGGTGGGGGATTTTCATCGATCCACTCCAAAAACCGTAGGAACTCCATGTCCTGCTGCGTATTTGTCGCCATGACAATCACCCCCATTTTCTGCGGCGGAGAGCCGTCCTTAGTGCCGGGAAAGCCAAGACGGGAAAGAGTAGCACGAGTGCCAAGATGGGCAGCAGGATCATTACCCAGGAGTTGCCCGTGTCGGCG